>ERZ1026872.587-NODE-587-length-9760-cov-4.773004_pt1 | contig 9760 bp, 8 predicted proteins | sample MGYA00380166_ERZ1026872 | MGnify/ENA primary metagenome ERZ1026872 (study PRJEB33269, sample SAMEA4719802) | human gut metagenome | biome: human-associated habitat; feature: organic feature; material: feces | place: Cameroon | collected 2013-10 ... | reverse complement strand
AGCCTTCTCTGAGTAGCCAGATACGCGATCTGGAGCAGTGCGTGGGCGTGTCGTTGCTGGAGCGCGATAAGCGTAAAGTGACGTTAACGGTCGCCGGCGAGTGCTTTTTGCAGGATGCACAGGCTATTCTGGATAACGCGGAACAGGCCAAGCTGCGCGCCCGGAAGGCGGCGCAAAGCAATGACCATCTGGCGATTGGTTTTGTCCCCTCCGCCGAAGTGAACCTGCTGCCAAAGGTGCTGCCGGTGCTGCGTCTGCGCCGGCCGGATACCCATATTGAGCTGGCGAGCCTTATCACGACCCAACAGGAAGAGAAGCTGCGCAGCGGCGAACTGGATGTCGGACTGATGCGCTACCCCATTCACGGCCAGGATATTGAATCGATCGAGCTGTTTCATGAACCGCTGGTGGTGGTGCTGCCGGTTGGTCATCCGCTGGCTAATGAGCACAGCATTTCTGCCCAGCAGTTGCACGGTATCAATTTTGTTACCACCGATCCCGACTATTCCGGTGAACTGTCGTCGGTGGTGAAAACATGGTTTGAGAAAGAGCATAGCCAGCCAAATATCGTGCAGGTCGCGACCAATATTCTGGTGACGATGAATCTCGTTGGTATGGGGCTGGGCGCGACTTTGATACCCGGTTATATGAATAATTTTAATACCGGGCAGGTGGTTTTTCGGCCGATTAAAGGCGATGCGCCGACGCTGGCGCTGCTGATGGCGTGGAAAAAAGGCGAGCTGAAGCCCGCCCTGCGTGATTTTATTGAACTGGCTCAGCGGTCACCGATCGCGTAGCGGCTATTTTACCACCACGGTAATGGTTGCCGAGCCCTTAATTTTCCCTGGGGCCAGCATGCCACCCACCAGGTTAACGGGCCATGCCTTGAGGGTGGCACTTCCTTTGCCTGATGGATCGATGGCAATTAATCCGTTCTGGAAAGGGATTTTGACATTGCCTTCCATTTCTATACCGACGTCTGCGACGTTATCTGACGCCCGTCGACGCCCGACCAGCGTGTACTGGCCGACGGTATCCTCGCCGTTAATTTGCATCTCCATAATATTTTTGATGGACGACATATCGCCACAGTCGTAATTAATCTCAAAACTGACCGGCGTGTAGCCGTCGGGCATACTGTTTTTGGTGGCAAAACGGGAGGTTTTAATTGAACCGAGGTCGACCTGAATGATATCGCCCTGGTTAATTTTACAGTCCTGAGGAACAGTAATACGCCCACTGATATGCAGTTCTGCGATATCTTCCAGCGTGTTTAGCGAAGGGAAGGTTGTAGTGTCACTCCATCCGGCCTGAATAGAGGCAATATGGGTATCCGGGATGATAAGCTCTCCCAGGAACGGTTTCGTCACATACAGCGTAAGGCGGGTATTGGCACCGATTGTTACTGGCGCTGCGCGCGTTTCTGCCGGATCGTCCTGGCATACGCTGCCTTTGGTGCTGCTGATTCCATAAGAACCGTTTTCTTTTATGAGGTTGGTATAAAGCGGTGTGATCGCCGTAGCGCCGGGAATATCATCGACCTCGGTCTTAATATCCAGGTTGCTATTCAGTCTATAGTAACCGCTCTGTGTGCTCGTTTGGCTGAGTATGCTAATGACGCGGTAGTACACGTTGACTTTGTCATTCGCCCCACAGGTGCAGTCTATTTGATAGGCATTGCTATCGAGCGGCGGCGATAGCTCCTGAAAGCTTTGCGCGACGTTTTGCGCCTGCGTCCAGTCGCCGGTAGCATCCGCGACGAAACGGCCCTCCGCATGGCAGGCACCTGTCTTTGCCGCCACTGGCGTAACGTTCACCAATAGCATTAGTATGCCGCCCGCCAGGGTTAACCTGCTTTTTTTCATGATGAGACTCCTTAGCGGCATAGCGCTTTTGCTTTCTGGATTGAGGTATCGCCTGCAATCTCTTGCGGTAAGCTGAAGGTGAATTGACACTGTTGTCCTGGCTGGTTGCCCCAATTGACGGACCAAGTCTGCGGCTGACTGTTTACGCCGGTGAGATAGAGTATGCCGCCTTCATCGACGATGCTTTGCTGGGTGGGGCTGCTGGCGATAGCGCCAAAGGGGAGCGCCTGGCCCTGCGAATTGGTCAGGCTCAGGAGCACCCGATAGCCAGTACGCGCGTTAAAATGTGCGGTCACTGCTGCCCCATGGTTAGGGATCACGGCGCGGACGGTTTCGGTCACGTCAACGTTGTCCGGCATCTGCGTCGTATCGAGCGTAATCTGGTTTTCCTGATAGGCGGTGAGGTAGGGAATGACGGCATAGCCAAAGGCGTTCGTTGCGATCCCTGGATAGTTTTTCACCCGAATGCCGGAAGCCCCATTGGTATCAATCAACGCGAAAGCATTGCCCAGCGGTTGTGAAAGAGTCACGCCGTGGCGATGGACCACGATGCCACCCGAGAGGCCATAGCTCAACTGACGGCTGTTGGGGCTGTAGTCATAGCCCGCGTTAACGGTACCATAAGCAGAACGATAGCTGCCATACAGGCTGCTGCTACCGTCATCGCCGCCTTCGCTTTGCCGTTGTTTCAGGTTGTAGGTCAGCCGACGGTCTTCCAGCAGGGAACCGTTGACCCCCACTTCGTGTTGTGCAGCGCGATCGCGCCGATCGGTAATGCGCCAGGTTGCCTGCGTCTGCGGTAGCCAGCGGTCCAGCGGTACGCTAAGGCTCAGGGAGATCGTACGATCGTTGTCGCGCTCCTGAGAGTCGGTAAACTGACCGCTGAGGCTGTAGCTAACCCCCAACAGATTGCCGTTTATGCCAATCGACAGGTTTCTGTCTCGTCTGTTTTCATCCCAGTACTCCTGCTGTGAGCCGGAGGTATAGAAGCTGATGCCAGTGAACAATGACTGGTTCAGGCTAAACTGGGCTTCACTGCGCAGGCGATCGCTGGCGCTGATATTCTTTTGGCTGGCGTCGGCGAACGTGAAATAGCCGCTGCTGGTATAGCGATAGTAGCTGAATGACACGCTGGTACCTGTCTCAGGCAAATCTTTGATGTATTGGGTACGCCAGCTATAGCCGTCGTAGCGTTCATCGTTGCCCAGTTGGGTATTGGCGCGGCTGATGTCCGTGGATACGGCGCCAAATGCGCCGAGCGTGGAACCCAGACCGAGTGCGATAGACTGGTAGTCCTGTGAGGCGTTCACGCCGCCGTAGAGCGTAAGCGTATTATTCACGCCATAGCTGGCGGTGCTTTCGATAAACTCTGGTTCGTGGCTATCCTGCGAGCTGGCGGCGCGGAGCCGTCCGGCCGTGATGCTGTATTTTAGATAACCCGGTCGTTGCATTTGCGGCAGTGCGGAGAAGGGTTGCACAAAGTGGCGCACGGTACCGTCCGCTTCTTCGATAGTGACGTCTAAATCACCGCTGAACGAGGAGGGATAGAGGTCGTTAATCTCGAATGCTCCCGCCGGTACGCTGCTTTGGTAGAGGGTGTAGCCGTTTTGCTGCACGGTGATGACCGCGCTGGAATGCGCGATGCCGCGGATGGTAGGGGCAAAACCGCGCTGGCTATTAGGCAGCATGGTCTCATCGGAGTAGAGCCGAATACCGGTGAATTGATAGCTCGAAAATACGCTACCGTCGGTAGCGCTTTCGCCCATCATAAGCTGCGACTTCAGGCTTTTAATATCGCGCTGTAGCCAACTATTAATGCTATCCCAATGGGTATCACTGTCGTTATGTGTCCAGGTTGAATAGTTACGTAGCCGCCACGGCCCCAGATTGACGCCGTTTTGTATATTCAGGTATTGACGCTGATTATTGTCATTTTCGTACTGGTTCTCAGAACCGCTAAAGCTGTAGTTAGTGAATAGTACGGTGGTACCGTCGTCCCAGCGAGAAGGATCGATATAGCCTCGCGCGTCGTGAAATAACGCGATCTGTGGCGTGCTAATGTTAAGTCGCCCGTGGTTGATATCAAACTCGATCGTGGTCCCAGGAATCGCCTTGGCTAAATCATTGATAATGGTCCGCTCATCCTGTTCAGCCAACACAGGATAGTTATCGATTTTGAAACCTAATTCGCGCAGCAGGCCGACGGTGAATTGTGGGGTAATTTGATGATTTTCATCGGCAATAAACGGCAGCTTACGCTGTACCGTTTTCTTTTTGTTGAGATAAATATCAACAACATACTCGCCGGGGAGTAGAGCGTTATTTCTGGAGAAAATGGATAAATCAACGGCTTGCTGGCCGCTTTTTTCTGTTTCCAGCAGCGTAGGATCGAAGTAAAAATCGTCAGCCCAAACCTCGCTGGAAACAAGGCATCCGCTGATGGCCGCACAATGGATCCAGAAGGTCAGTGGGGTGCAGGCTGAACGATACGGCCAGATTGTTGCCATAATGCTTTCTATTCCCTGATAGCCTTAATCTTGAGTTGAATCTTGAGCCCTGGTTTAGTGCAGGACCCTGGATTCTGTCTGGCTTGCGCCGCCATAGTCGTTAATTGCAGCCCACTGAACCGTACTTCCCGGCGTGGCGAGAACCTTCAGCCGTTTATGTTCACCCGGTGCGATATATTCTATTTTTTTACTCAGATCGGACTTATTCACCGTCAGACCGGCAAAAACGACGTAGTAGGCTGAAGGGTTATATATTTCCAACTCATTGTTGACGTATTTATATTCAAGCATTTTATATGCGTCATACGGTTTTCCCGGCAACCCCGTTGGTCGGTAGAAGAGTTTTATTCGTGTTTTAAATACTAAGGTTAGGGCGTTGTTAATTGCATCATCAGCGGTGCTTTTGGCCGGAATAGCGCGCACGTTAATAAAAAAGAGAGACTCTTTATCTGCAGCAATATTTTCCGATGTTTTAATTATTCTTAATGATGAATTAGCACCCGTCTCCAGACGGAAAAGTGGTGGTGTAATTAAAAAATATCCACGTCCTGTACTCTGTTCATTGTCGACCCAGGACTGTAATAAATAGGGGCGATTATCACTGTGGTTGGCAATCGGCAGCGCTGCCTCCTTTTTACCCGCATCGTAAATGACGCGCGTTCTTTCAAGCACGACCCCGCCAGCAAAACATTGGCAGGCCAGAAAACCAAAGAGTGCGGCCAGAATGAGCGCTGTGAATTTGTGCATCGTTGTTATCCTTAACGTCAAAAAAACGCCTCTTTTCCTCTTGCATAAAAAGAAAAGAGGCGCGGTACGGCAATTAGCGATAGTCGATTGTGACGTCTACGCTGGCGTTTGCTTCCCCTGGCGTGATCTGTGCGGGCAAGACGGTGGAGACGTAATAAGCCTGTAGCCCAATGTTGGCCGTACCATCTGCTTCTGGTGAGAAGCTCATTTTCGGCGTGCTTAACATGTTCAACGGCATTTGCATGCCATCGCTCGCTCTGTCAATGCGGATGCCTACGCCAGTGGCCGCTGTTCCTGGTGCGCTAACGGCGACCAGATCGTCATGGCCAGCAACGGTGCCGTTGCTGCGGGTTTCCAACCAAAGCTGGAAAGAGGTATCGGTTGTTCCATCAAGATGTTCCCATGGCGTGGTGGGGCAATCTTTTAAAGGAATATCAAATGGAATAACCGGGGTTCGATCGCCTACCGTTTTAAACTGCGAGGCGGCGTAATGCCCCAGTTCGACGTTAATGGTATCGCCATTGGCGAATTCACAGGTGCTTGCTACAATTTCGCCCGTGAATTCAATAGTGCCGTCGGTTGCCCAGACGCTATTTGCAGAAAATGCAAGCAGGCCGAACGCTATCGATTTGGTTATTTTGTTCATTGATTTATCTCTTCATCCATGTGTTTTAATAATGATTGACGTAATTAAAAATAACTGCAGCATAAATAAATTTTAATTTATGCGGATGATATTAAATGCATTGGCGGTTTTATAGGTCTGAGCTGAATTTTAGGAATACATTTATGTTGTTTTTTGCATTCTGCGCATTATTATGAAAATTCATTTCTTTAAATGAATGGAACATCTGTTTTGAGGGGGCATCGGTGCATTGGAATCGTATCGGGTCTACTGACACAAAGACGTATACGTCTTTAATTTTATCGTTATCGCGCACGTTATCTTACCGACCCTCGGTTATCATGCTAAAGGGACTGTGGCGGTAGTGATACATTAAAAGTGATGTGTGTCACAATTTTCTGCTAACCGTGAACGTTAGTTCTCTCCTGAATGTGGGATGAGTCATTAGACTATGTCCTCCAATCCGGGAGGACCCATGGCATTGCACTCCACGCGCTGGCTGGCGCTCAGTTACTTCACCTACTTTTTTAGCTACGGTATTTTTCTGCCTTTCTGGAGCGTGTGGCTCAAAGGCGCAGGACTTTCTCCCGAAACCATCGGTCTTCTGCTCGGCGCCGGCCTGGTGGCCCGTTTTCTCGGTAGCCTGCTGATTGCGCCGCGCGTCAGCTCACCCTCGCGGTTGATTAGCGTGCTGCGAATTCTGGCGCTGATGACGCTGGTGTTTGCGCTGGCCTTCTGGGCGGGCAGCCACGTAGCGTGGCTGATGGTGGTGATGATTGGCTTTAACCTCTTTTTCTCGCCGCTGGTGCCGCTCACCGACGCGCTGGCCAATACCTGGCAAAAACAGATAACCATGGACTACGGGCGGGTGCGTCTGTGGGGATCGATAGCCTTTGTGATTGGCTCGGCGCTGACCGGAAAGCTGGTCAGTCTGTATGATTATCATGTCATTCTGTTGATGCTCAGCCTGGGCGTGGCCTCTATGCTGTTAGGCATGCTGCTGACGCCGTCGGTGATGCCGCTCGGCGAGTCGCGCCATCAGGAATCTGTGGGCTGGCCTGCCTGGCGCTCGCTGGTCACGCAAAACTGGCGATTCCTCGCCTGCGTCAGCCTGCTGCAAGGGGCGCACGCGGCGTATTACGGCTTCAGTGCTATTTTCTGGCAAGGGGCGGGCTATTCGGCATCGGCCGTGGGCTATCTGTGGTCGCTGGGGGTGGTGGCGGAAGTCGTTACCTTTGCGCTCAGTAAAAAGGTGTTTCGCCGCTTTAGCGCGCGGGATCTGCTGCTGCTTTCCGCCATTTGCGGCGTGATTCGTTGGGGGCTGATGGGCTGGACGACCAGCCTGCCGTGGCTGATCCTGATTCAGATTTTGCACTGCGGTACCTTCACCGTTTGTCACCTGGCGGCGATGCGCTATATTGCCGCACGCCAGGGCAGCGAAGTGATCCGTCTACAGGCGGTGTATTCTGCGGTGGCGATGGGCGGCAGCATCGCGGTGATGACCATGTTTTCGGGTTACCTTTACCAGCATCTGCATCAGGGGCTGTTCTGGGTCATGGCGCTGGTCGCGCTGCCTGCGATGGTCCTGCGGCCGAAAGCGGTGGCCCGCTAGGTCTCCAGTATCTGGCAGATACGCTGCTGCTGGTGCTCGCTGAGCGACTGTTCGGCGTGAATCAGCGGCGGTGAAAACAGCGGCAGTACGATGGCATAGGGTGAAATCACCAGCGTGCTGTCTTTTGGCGCCCCTTCTTTCTGGAAGGTATGCGCCGCCAGATATTTCACGTTGAGCGGCAGCAGGGTCAGCTCCCGTAGCTGCTGCTCAATTTCTTGTTCCAGCGTCGGATTATCTCCGGTGAGCAATACGACCTGTTTTTCATGCAGCTCGCTTTCCTGCATCAGCCCCGCACCAAAAATGATCGCCACGAGCGCGGCTTCGTCATCGCTGAAGCGCAGGGTATAACTCGCCTCAAAGTCGGCCAGCGCCGTGCGGGTGGTGCGAATAAGCCGCGGATACAGACGGTGGATCTCTTCAGGGAGGTGATGATCGATCCCGATCTCAAACACGCAGCGGTTAAGCGCCTGCGACAGATGCACGTAAAGTTGGTTATGTAATCCGCGTTCATCGGTGAACCGGCATCCGGCCACCTGCTGGAAACGATCGACCATGTGGACGATTGCAAGGTGAAGCTGCCGTGCCCGATCGCGCCCTTCCTCGTGAGGATTGGGGATCTTCAGCAGCATAAACAGCAGCGCCAGAAAATGCTGTTCGTAAGGATGGGGTATTTGCATCACCCGCCGCTGCCAGTGGTGAACGATGTCCGCCGCCATGTGAAACTCGTCGGTTGGCTGGGTCCAGGCGCTTTGCTGCGGATTGAAAACCGGGCTGATACCCTGATGGTGTTGCAGCAGACAGTATTGTAAGTACAGACGTAAAAACTGACCGTCACGATGTTCAAACTCGCGTTGCAGGCCACGCGCGCAGCGGTTAACCAGTGCCTGGAGGTTGGTTTCATCATACAGCGTGCGGGCAATCTTCAGCTGTTTCAGCTGCGTTTTGATCGCCGGTGTAAAATGTTCAGCAACGAAGCGTGGACATAAACGCAGCGCGCGCCGCAGCCAGTGCAGCAGACACAGGCGAAGGTTAAGGGCTGTGCCTTCAATCCGATAGCTGCCGTCCGCCTGAGTGGCGATTGCCAGACGATGATAACGCGCGATCTCCTCGCCGGTGTCGACGATATCTTGCCGGGCGGTTAAAACATCGACATTATTGATTGCGCCAATGTATTCCGCAGTCATGGTTTGCCCGGGGAGATACAGCATCAGCAGCGCCTGGCAGCGGCGCTGGGGACTGGAAAGCACAGATGGCGGTTCAAGTACGGTCATCATCTGCGGGCATCCAGTGAAATTAATTAGGATAAGAATAGACAATAGATCGCGGCGACCATGGCGCTTTCGCTAAGGAATGCTGGCGGCGCTCACAGAATTTTTCACTGAGGAACGGATGAAGAGAGTGAAACAATGCGTGGTTATGGTGTTTCTTGCGCTTTTATCATTAAGCGCCCGGGCGCACCCGCATAGCTTTATTTCCATCACTAATCAGCTGCTGGTCAGCGACGGGCAACTGACGGGCATGAAAATGCGTTGGGTGATGGATGAACTGACCTCGGCTGACCTGCTGTATGACGCAGGTAACGCAAAACCGGGCGATGAGGTGTGGAAAAAGCTGGCGGCGGAGGTCATGGCGAACGTCCTCGGGCAGCACTATTTCACCGAATTCTGGCATAACGGTAAAAAGGTTAAGTTTGAGAATCTACCCACCGACTATGGTCTGGCGCGCCAGGAGCATCAGGCGGTGCTGACGTTTACGCTGCCGCTGGCTACGCCGCAGCCGCTGGCCGGGCAGACCTATACGTTTTCGACGTTCGATCCAACGTACTATGTTGATATGCATTACGAAAAAGACAGCGATGTTGCGTTTGCCGCCGATGTCAAAGGCGCCTGTCGGGTGACGGTCCACACGCCGCAGCCTAATGAAGAAATGCTCTCCTACGCCCAGTCGCTGGATAAAGAAGATGCGCCGGAAGAAGATATGGAGCTGGGTAAACAGTTTGCGCAGAAGGTCACCGTACAATGTCAGTGATTTCCGTTAACCGACGCCCGGCGCGTCATTGGGCTCAGCTCTGGCCGCTGGCGCTGTTTTTACTTGCCGCCGCCGTCGGGCTGCTGTGGCTGTGGCAGGCCTGGCCTGGCAGCGCGAAGTGAACCAGCAGATGAGCAGCCTGCTGAAAGCGGTCGCGGCAAATCCGACTCAGGCCGGTGGCACATTGCTGCTGTTCAGCTTTATCTATGGCGTGCTGCATGCGCTGGGGCCAGGGCATGGCAAAGTGGTGATCACCACCTGGCTGGCGACACACCCGTCAAAACTCAAATCAAGCATTGGCCTGACGCTCGCCTCCTCATTATTACAAGGGGTCGTGGCGATAGCGTTGGTGGTTATTGTGCTCACCGTATTACGG
>ERZ1026872.585-NODE-585-length-9806-cov-3.967080_pt1 | contig 9806 bp, 9 predicted proteins | sample MGYA00380166_ERZ1026872 | MGnify/ENA primary metagenome ERZ1026872 (study PRJEB33269, sample SAMEA4719802) | human gut metagenome | biome: human-associated habitat; feature: organic feature; material: feces | place: Cameroon | collected 2013-10 ... | reverse complement strand
ACCATCGTCGGTATATTTGCGTAACGCAAAATTGATTCTGCGTTAGACCCCCACCCACCTGCTGGGGTCTAACGCAGAATCAATTTTGCGTTACGCAAATATACCGACGATGGTTATTCGATAAAAAAAAGGCCTTCAGCAATGAAGGCCTTTTTTATTACTCTTCGCTAAACCAATCGCGATTTTCCTGACGAATTAACAGCACCGACTCGCTAATTTCCTGAAGATGCAGAGTCATGGCTTTCTCAACCGCATCGGCATCCCGCTGTTCCAGCGCGCTGAAAATTTCGTGATGCTGTCGCAGTAGCATTTCGGGTGATGAAATATGATCGAGGCTCATATAACGGACCCGGTCAATCGCCGCTTTGATATTTTCAATCGTGTCCCAGGCGAGCTGGCAATCGGCAATATTCGACAGCAGCTGGTGGAATTCATCGTCGAGCAGGAAGAAATCATTCAACTGCTGGCGCTCAATCGCCATTCGCTGCTGATGCAGATTTTGCTCGAGCTGATAGGTTTGCGCATCGTTAATCATGGTTGCTGCACGGCGCGCGACCGCACACTCAATCGCCTGGCGCACGAAGCAGCCGTTACGAACCTGAGAAAGCGAAATTTTATTCACGTAACTGCCGCGTTGCGGACGAATCTGGATAAGTCCGTTTTCAGCCAGCTTAATAAAGGCCTCGCGCACCGGCTGACGCGAAACGTCAAAGCGCAGAGATACCTCTTTCTCCGACAACGGGGTGCCTGGCGGAATGAGGCAGTGCACAATATCGCGACGCAGAATGCGATAAATCTGTTGGTTGACGGGCTGTGTTGGGTTCAGTTGGGTTTCGGCGGCCATTGAGTCGTTCTTATCAGCTGATTAAGCAGCTATTTTACGCTCTTTTTGCCGCCGAGCCCAGACCCGACCGGGGGTCGGGCTGGGATTAAATGCTAACTTTCGCGATGAACGCTCAGACCCGCGTAGGTCTGGCTGACTGGCATCATTTCTACGGTATTAATATTGACGTGTTTTGGCAGCGTCGCGACCCACCAGACCGCCTCGGTAACGTCTTCTGGCGTCAGGGCATTGGCATTTTCGTAGGTTTTTCCGGCCTTCGCATCGTCACCCTTGAAGCGAACGTTGGAAAACTCGGTTCCGCCGACCAGTCCTGGCTCAATATCGGTGACGCGAACGGCGGTACCATGCAGATCGGTACGCAGATTAAGGCTGAACTGGCGCACAAAGGCTTTGGTGGCGCCGTAGACGTTGCCACCGGCATAAGGCCAGCTACCGGCGGTGGAACCAATGTTAATAATATGGCCGCGATTGCGTTCTACCATGCCCGGCAGTACCGCGCGGGTCATATACACCAGGCCTTTGTTGTTGGTGTCGATCATATCTTCCCAATCGTCAACGCTGGCACGGTGTGCGGGCTCCAGACCCAGCGCCAGCCCGGCGTTATTGACCAGAATATCAATCTCGCGCCACGCTGCCGGCAGGTTAGCAATGGTTTCTTCAATCGCCGCGCGGTTGCGCACGTCAAGCTGCACGGTCAGGATGCTGTCGCCCAGCTCATCTTTGAGTGCTTTTAAACGTTCGTTACGACGGCCTGTGGCGATGACTTTATGCCCGTTGGCAATAAAACGGCGGGTTATGCTTTCGCCAAATCCTGCCGTTGCTCCGGTTACCAGTACGATCATTTCTCTGTTCCTTCAACGTTTAACTGTCACATTACGATAGCAGAACGCCTGGGGCATAACTATCACGGTCCTGCGCTTTACTGAAAGAAAGGCGATAACCCGCGAGGAAGAAAAATGCGGGAATGTTGAGATAAGCGGGCAGCCCCGCGCCGTTTTGTTTATTCTGCTACGGTTAACCGTTTTGTTAAGGAGTACACCATGTCGGCCATGAATCCCTTTTTTGCCAGCAGCACCTTACCGTATCAGGCGCCGCCGTTCGATATGATTAACGATGAGCACTATCGTCCGGCTTTTGATGAAGCGCTGAAGCGCAAACGTCAGGAGGTTGCCGACATTGCACATAACCCTGAGCCGGCAACGTTCGACAATACCTTCGTGGCGCTGGAAAAAAGCGGCGAGATGCTGGCGCGCGTCACCGCCGTGTTCTTTGCCATGGCCGCCGCAAACAGCAATGAGACCATTCAGCGGCTGGATGAAGCGTTTTCTGCCGAGTTGGCCGGACTGGCGAACGATATTTATCTTAACGATGCGCTATTTAAGCGTATCCAGTCCGTCTGGGCGCAGCGTGAATCGCTGGGGTTGGATAGCGAGTCTCACCGTCTGGTTGAGGTGATTTACGCCCGTTTTATCCAGGCCGGTGCGATGCTGGGTGAAACGCAAAAGGCAGAGCTGAAAACGCTGAATACCGAAGCCGCCACGCTGAGCAGCCAGTTTCACCAGTGCCTTCTCGGTGCCGCTAAAAACGGTGGACTGGTGGTGGACAGCGAAGCGGCGTTAGCCGGCTTAAGTGCGGATGAGATTGCCACGGCCGCCGCTGCGGCCGCGGAACGCGGGTTGGCGGGACGCTGGATGATTCCGCTGGTGAACACCACTCAGCAGCCCGTGCTGGCGAGTCTGCGCGTTCGGGAAACCCGTGAAAAACTCTTTAATGCGGCCTGGCAGCGCAATCAGCGCGGCGACGATAACGATACGCGTGAACGCATTCTCAAACTGGTCGCCATCCGCGCGCGTCAGGCCGAGCTGCTTGGCTATGCCGATTATGCCAGCTGGAGCATGGCTGACCAGATGGCAAAAACGCCGCAGGCGGCGTTTGAGTTCATGCGCGAAATTACCCCGGCGGCCCGCGCTCGCGCTGAAAGTGAACTGGCCGATATTCAGGCGCTGATTGATAACGGTGATGCGCCCTTCAGCGCACAGGCCTGGGACTGGGTGTATTATTCCGAACAGGTCAGGCGCGAAAAATACGCGATAGATGAAGCACAAATTAAGCCTTTCCTGGCGCTGGAGCGTGTGCTGATTGATGGCGTGTTCTGGGCTGCCAGCCAGCTGTTTGGCATTCGTTTTATCGAGCGCTTCGATCTGCCGGTTTACCATCCCGACGTGCGCGTGTGGGAGATTTTTGATGCCGATGGTGAGGGAATGGCGCTGTTCTATGGCGACTTCTTTGCCCGAGACAGCAAAAGCGGTGGGGCGTGGATGGACAACTTCGTCCCGCAGTCAACGCTGCTGGGCACGCGTCCGGTTATCTACAACGTGTGCAATTACCCGAAACCGGCTGCCGGAAAAAGCGCGCTGATCTCGTGGGATGATACCATTACGCTATTCCATGAGTTCGGCCACGCGCTGCACGGCCTGTTTGCGAATCAGCGTTATGCGACGTTATCCGGCACCAATACGCCACGCGATTTTGTTGAGTTTCCATCGCAAATAAACGAGCACTGGGCGAGCCATCCGGAGGTGTTTGCCCACTATGCGCGTCATTACGAAACCGGTGAGCCGATGCCGGAAACGTTGCGAGATAGCCTGTTCCGCGCAGCGAACTTCAATAAAGGCTACGATATGAGCGAACTGCTCAGCGCGGCGCGCTGGACATGAACTGGCACAGCCTGTCGGCAAATTCATTGCCTGAGAGCGTAGACGAGTTCGAAGCCCAGGCGCTACAGCGCGAGCGTATCGATCTTGCTGCCGTTCCTCCGCGTTACCGCAGCAGCTATTTTTCGCATATTTTCGGCGGCGGCTACGCGGCGGGTTATTATGCCTATCTGTGGACGCAAATGCTGGCCGATGATGGTTATCAATGGTTCGTCGAGCGCGGCGGTTTAAATCGCGAGAACGGTCAACGTTTTCGCGATGCTATTTTATCGCGCGGTAACAGCAGCGATTTAGAAAAACTGTATCGTTGCTGGCGGGAACACGATCCGCGCATTGCGCCGATGCTGAAAAATCGTGGTTTAAGCGAAACGGATTAATACTCGCACCGCTCGTCCGGCTGTTTAGATATTCCGGACGAGCGTAAAAAACGAAAAAAAACCCGCACACAGGGCTGGCGGGTTAAGTACCACAATAAATAGAGCATTGTTGCTGCCATTCCTGGAGCGAAGGCAACTGCTGTGATTTTACGTGGTGATAACAATTACGCAACCTGACATTTTCGGTAGGGTATCACCTCTTGGCGCAGAGAGGTGCGCTGGCTCACAGGCTCTTTACAAATACGTGCAGTTGTTGAAATAACTCGCCATTCAGCTTGCTAACATGTCTGCGTAAATAGTTGAGTTAATGGATTTAATATCGACAATCTGCCCGGAGGCAATAATGAAAAAATCCCAGCGTAACGCTCGTCGCGAATCCATCTGGTCTACCCGTCCTGAGCATCAGGACTTACAGGAGTCGCGTTCCGGCAGATTGTGGGCGGGCCGGCGGGCCGGCTGCCAGAGCAAGAAGGCGTGGAAACACACCGCCTTAAATAATGCGTTGGCCGTTTAGCATTAGTTGAATAAAGCAGTGATAAGATCCCTTTACAGCAACGGTTTCTTCATTCAGGACGGATGGGGAACTGGAGAAGTAAAAATCTATCCATGCAAGCATTTATACCGCCAGTTTCCTGGCGGTTTTTTTATGCGCGATATGCTACAGGCTTATTTCGGTTGTCGTTAATCGTTCCATTTCCCGCTAAAATAGGCAGTCAGAAAACCGGAAAACAGAATAAGCCCCATTGCAACCAGAAACACGTGCATATTATCCAGCATGATGACCTCCTCTTTTAACGATTCCACTCCGGACATCCTTTAGCGTACTGTTTTAAACTTAGACTAACGCAGTCATTTGTGAATTAATTATTTGTTGCGGTAAATTTCTTACGGTAGGCCAGCGGACTGATGGCCAAATGCTGCTGAAAACGCAGGCGCAAATTTTTGGCGTTACCAAAACCGGTTATCTCCGCCACTCGCTCTACGCTGTCTCTGCCGGACGCCAGGTGGTGCTGTGCCTGCTGCAGGCGGGCATCAAGCAGCCAACGGGCGGGCGTTTTGCCGGTGGCCTCCTGGAAACGTCGCAGAAATGTCCGTTCACTCATGCCCACCCGTTCTGCGAGCGAACGGACGCTATGGCTATCGGCCAGATGCTGATGAAGAAAATCAAACAGCACGCCCAGACGCTGGCTCTCACGGGAGCGGGCAACCGGCCGACTTACCTGCTGTTTCTGGGCCCCGTCGCGGTGCGGCTGGATGACCAGCCGCCTGGCAACTCGATTGGCCGCTTCCAGACCATAATCCAGGCGCACCACGTGTAAACAAAGATCGATCCCCGCAGCGCTGCCCGCGGAAGTCAATACGCGTCCTTCCTCAATGTATAGCACGTCCTCCGCCACCTTGATTTGCGGGTAGCGCTGCTGCAGCGGGGCGGTATATCGCCAGTGGGTGGTTGCCCGCTGGCCATCAAGCAGCCCGGCTGCCGCCAGGACGAAGACGCCGGAACAAATCGACATCACCCGACAACCACGCTGGTGCGCGCGGCGTAGCGCCTGGCACAGCGCATCGGGCACCGGGCTGTCTATTCCACGCCAGCCGGGAACGATGATGGTGTCGGCGTCGTCGAGTAACGTCAGGCCGCCATCGGCCATAATCCGAATGCCGCCGGTGGCGCGAAGTTCACCGTCATCGACGGCGGCAACGGCGAAACGGTACCAGTCGTCGCCCATTTCCGGGCGATGCAGGCCAAAGACCTCGACCGCCACGCCAAATTCGAAGGTACATAGCCCGTCATAGGCGAGCACCACCACGCGAGGGGCGCGGATTGTCATATTCTGGCCGTTTTCTGTCATCTCTGGGGGCGGTCCTCTCGGCAGGTGCCTGTTTATACTCATCGCATCGTTACCATAGTGGTAACACATAATGAGAGAGTCAACGATGAGTTACGTAACTGAATTTCCGGCCGCCAGCGCCGCCGAAGCCGCCGCCCATTTCCGCCAGCGTCTGAGCGTTGAAACGGATTGTGCTGATGTTCATGCCGCGCTCCAGCAGCCGCCGTTAGATTTTGTATTACTGCACGTGGTGGGCAACGCCGAGACCTTTGCGTTCCGCCATATCCCCGGTGCGATTCACCTTCGTCACGCAGAGATCAACGCTGAGCGTATGCAGACATGGTCGCCGGAAACGCTGTTTGTGGTCTACTGCGCGGGGCCGCACTGTAACGGCGCAGATCGCGCGGCGCTTAAGCTGGCGATGCTTGGGCGTCCGGTGAAAATAATGATTGGCGGTATCACCGGTTGGCAGGATGAAGGTTTCGCTTTTAACGTGGGATCGTGAATTTTCTTCATCATCCATGAATTATTCTCGTTTGCCTGCGTGGGTTACGGATGACATTATTTGGATATCTAGCCATCCAGAAGTCTAAATAGTTTAAATAACCAATAATCACCCAGGGGAAACACATTCTCCCGGGAAGTCAGGAGAAACGCATGGCACATCAACACGCTCCTTATCGCGCCGATATCGTCGGCAGCTTTTTACGTCCGCTGGCAATAAAGCAGGCGCGTCAGCAGTGGCTTAACGGAGACATCACCGCACAGCAGCTGCGTGCGGTAGAGGACGAGGAAATTCGTCGCGTTGTGCAGCACCAGTGCGACTGCGGCCTGCACGTAGTGACCGACGGTGAATTCCGTCGTGCCTGGTGGCACTTTGATTTCTTTGACGGCCTACAGGGCGTTGAACGCTATGATGCGGAGCAGGGCATTCAATTTAACGGCGTGCAGACGCGGGCCCACGGCATTCGCGTGACCGGCAAGCTGGGCTTTGGTGACCATCCTATGCTGGACGATTTTCGTTTCCTGAAAAGCATCAGCGGCGATGCCACGCCGAAAATGACGATTCCAAGCCCCAGCGTGCTGCACTTCCGCGGCGGGCGGAAAGATATTGATGCCACCGTATATCCGGATCTGGCGGATTATTTTAATGATCTGGCCGATACCTGGCGTGATGCCATCCGTGCCTTCTATGATGCGGGCTGCCGCTACCTTCAGTTGGATGACACGGTCTGGGCCTATCTGTGTTCCGAAGACCAGCGTCGGCAGGTGCGTGAGCGCGGTGACGATCCGGATCGACTGGCGGCAATTTATGCCGATGTGCTGAACCGCGCGCTGGAAGGTAAACCGGACGACCTGATTATCGGCCTGCACGTCTGTCGCGGTAACTTCCGCTCGACGTGGATTTCGGAAGGCGGCTATGAACCGGTAGCCGAGATCCTGTTTGGCCGTGTGAACGTTGATGCGTTCTTCCTGGAGTATGACAACGATCGTTCTGGCGACTTTGCACCGCTGCGCTTCATCCGTCCTGGGCATCAAAAAGCGGTGCTGGGTCTGATTACAACCAAAAACGGTGAGCTGGAAAATCCGCAAGGGGTGAAGGCGCGCCTGGAAGAGGCGGCAAACTACGTGGCGCGGGATCAAATCTGCCTGAGCCCGCAGTGCGGCTTTGCCTCCACTGAAGAGGGCAATAGTCTGAGTGAACAGCAACAGTGGGATAAGGTACGTCTGGTGACGGGGATTGCCGCACAGGTCTGGTGATTCGCTTAGGCAAAGGCCGGATTAGGCAGCAGGCTTATCCGGCCGATTGCGCTATCACACGGCGTTAAGCTCAGGGTGCCAGCCGCTGGCTTTAATGCCGCGGAAGATCAACAGCCAGGCCAGCACAATCACCACCATCATGATGGGGAAGAGCGCAAGGGGCGCGAAATGCGTCAGGATCTGCCCGGTCAACAGCGGATTCAGCGCCGCCCCTAACCACCCCAACGCCTGAGCGGAAAAATAGCTGGCTTTCATTCCCGGCGGGGCGATGTTGTCGATGAGCATATATTCTCCCGGGGCGTAGATAACCTCGCCCAACGTGAAGACGGCGGCCGCCAGCCCCCAGAACAGCAGATTGCTGCCCGACATCATAAAACCCGCCAGGCCCAGCACGTAGCAGACGGTGCCAAAGGTCATCAACGGACGCAGGTTGGTCGAGGTAAGCCGGCGGCCAATCGCATACTGCAAGGTCACCACCACGGCGGCATTGACCGGCAGGATCACCGCCACGACTTTTTCAGCAAAGGTGCTGTCGCCGATGGCCAGCACATACTGTGACAGGCAGGAAGCGAATGAACCACCGACAAACGACGCCAGCAGGCCGGAAAGCGTAAACCACAGCAGCGCCCGATCGCGTAGCAGAACCGACGGTGACCAGGCGACCGGCGATTCGGCCATTTCGGCCACTGAGACACGCTCAACGTAGCGCTGGATAAACAGCAGCGGGAACGCCGCGCAAATGGCTGCCAGCCAGAACGGCAGGTTGATGCTGCTCATGACCAGCAGCGTGCCGATAGGCGGCCCGATGGTCCAGCCGATGTTCAGGAACGTATAGTTCAGCGAGAACACGCGCGCTTTGGTGGTGGGCGCAAGCGTATCGGAAAAATAGGCTTTCAGCACGGTGGAGAACACCGAGTACGAACAGTTGATCAGCGAAAAGAAAAACACCACCAGCGTGACGCTGTGCACCAGCGGGATAGCCACAAAACCGCAGATGAAGAACGCGATGGCGATCAGCATATAGCGTTTTTTATCAAACTTGTCGGCCAGAATGCCGAAGCCGAGGCTGAACACCACACCAATCACCAGCGCGATAGACATCGCGTAGCCGATGGTATCTACCGTCATCGCGTACTGGCGCGTGAGGTAAATGGTCATAAAGGGAAGTGTGGCACCGCGCCCGATGGTTAACAGTAACGACGATGCCAGCAGCGCAATCGTGGATCGCCTTGTCGTTGGTTTCATTTTCCTGCCCGAGAAGTGTGGTTGGCTTATTTTTTGTTATCGCTTTCAGAAATATCACGCCATAAGCGGCTTGTATAGCCAGGGTCTTGTCGGGAAGTGCGATTTCAGCCTGCCAGAAATAATGATCTATTCCTGGGGTGAATTTTTCGTTACTTTGATTGTGTTTACATAAATTTAATAAATGACGGGGCGGGTATGACGCGTAAAGATGGACTGCTGGCGTTGCTGGTTGTCGTGGTATGGGGGCTGAACTTTGTCGTTATCAAAGTGGGGCTGCACGGTATGCCGCCGCTGCTGCTGGCAGGTCTGCGTTTTTTATTTGTTGCCTTCCCGGCGCTGTTCTTCGTGCCGCGTCCGCGAGTGCCGCTCTCGCTGCTGCTGGGCTATGCGCTGACCATTAGCTTTGGCCAGTTTGCCTTCCTGTTTTGCGCCATTAATTTCGGTATGCCGGCCGGTCTGGCTTCGCTGGTCCTCCAGGCACAGGCTTTCTTTACTATTGTGCTCGGTGCCTTCGCGTTCGGTGAACGACTGCAGCGCAAGCAGCTGGTGGGCATTTCGCTGGCGGTGTTTGGTGTGCTGGTGCTGATAGAAACCAGCATGACCGGCCAGCATGTCAAGCTGCTAGGTTTTATGCTGACGCTGGCGGCGGCACTGTGCTGGGCCTGCGGCAATATCTTCAATAAAAAGATCATGCACCATGATTCGAAGCCGGGCGTGATGTCGCTGGTGGTATGGAGCGCGCTGATTCCTATTTTACCTTTCATGCTCAGTTCGTGGATTTTTGAAGGATCGCAGCAAATGGCGCAGAGCCTGATTCATATTGATCTGACTACCGCGCTGTCGCTGGCCTATCTGTCCTTTGTCGCCAGTATTGTCGGCTATGGCATCTGGGGATCGTTGCTGGGGCGTTATGAAACCTGGCGCGTGGCGCCGCTGTCGCTGTTGGTGCCGGTGGTGGGGCTGGCCAGCGCAGCGCTGCTGTTAGATGAAACGCTATCGGTAATGCAGCTCATCGGTGCGCTGCTGATTATGGCCG
>ERZ1026872.582-NODE-582-length-9883-cov-8.625763_pt1 | contig 9883 bp, 12 predicted proteins | sample MGYA00380166_ERZ1026872 | MGnify/ENA primary metagenome ERZ1026872 (study PRJEB33269, sample SAMEA4719802) | human gut metagenome | biome: human-associated habitat; feature: organic feature; material: feces | place: Cameroon | collected 2013-10 ... | reverse complement strand
AACAGGCCGTAGCCGCCGAGTGCCAGCACCACCTCGCGGGCGATCGCCTGCGCGCGCTCCAGCGCCAGCGCGCTCATCTGCTGCGGTTGCCAGGACTCACGGTAGTCGCCATCTTCCTGACGGTGGCCGACTGGCGCGCAAAAGTGCACGCCGTCTACGGCGTTAACGGTCAATAGGGTAATTTCAAAATCAAAATTGACGACCCCTTCGACGATTACGCGCCCGGCACCGGCGCGGCCGCCTTCCTGCGCGTACTGCCACGCCTGAGCGAGCTGGTCTTCACGGCGAATAAAGGTCTGGCCCTTGCCGGATGAGCTCATCACCGGTTTCACGATGCACGGTAAGCCGATGTCGGCAACCGCCTGGCGAAACTGGGCTTCGCTATCGGCGAAGTGATAGGCTGAGGTTGGCAGCTTGAGGAGTTCGGCCGCCAGGCGGCGAATGCCTTCGCGGTTCATGGTCAGTTGGGTGGCCCGTGCGCAGGGCACGACGTGCTGACCCGCCTGCTCCAGTTCAATCAGCATATCGGTGGCGATAGCTTCAATCTCCGGCACGATATAGTGCGGTTTTTCCTGCTCAACCAGCGCTTTCAGCGCCGCGTCATCGAGCATGTTAATTACATAAGAACGATGCGCGACGTGCATCGCCGGGGCGTCGGCGTAGCGGTCAACCGCAATGGTTTCGATACCCAACCGCTGGCATTCGATCGCCACTTCCTTGCCTAACTCGCCGGAACCCAGAAGCATTACGCGCGTCGCAGCCGGACGCAGAGCTGTGCCTAATAACGTCATTTTACCTATTCCACCGTCTCACGAAAATTTGCCGCATTATAAACGAAAACGTTTGCGCGTGTCTCGTTGTCGGCAATCGGGCCGCGCTATCGCTGGATATTTGCGCATCTTTATGTGGAACAGACATATCCTGACATCAGCTCGCTTAGGCTGAGCATCTCACATATTTCTACTGGAGGTCGTATGTCAGGCTGGCTTAATCAACTGCAGTCTCTGCTGGGGCAAAAATCGGGTAGCGGTAAAAGCGATCTCAGCCAAATGCTGGTGCCCGGCGCATTAGGCGGCCTTGCTGGGCTACTATTGGCCAGTAAGTCGTCCCGAAAAATGCTGGCGAAGTACGGCACCGGCGCGTTGCTGGTGGGAGGCGGCGCGGTCGCTGGCAGCGTGCTGTGGAACAAGTATAAAGATAAATTACGCGCAGACCCGCAAACCGCCAGCCAGTACGGTGAAGCGCCAGCGCCGCTGGATGTGCGTACCGAACGCTTGATTCTGGCGTTGGTCTTTGCGGCGAAGAGCGATGGACATATTGATGCCAAAGAACAGCAGGCCATTGAACAACAGCTGCGTGAAGCCGGCATTGAAGAGCAGGGGCGAGCGATGATTGCGCGGGCGATGGAACAACCTCTCGACCCTCAGCGTCTGGCAAGAGATGTGCATAATGAAGAAGAGGCGCTGGAACTGTACTTCATCAGCTGTGCGGCGATCGATATCGATCATTTTATGGAGCGCAGCTATCTGAACGCACTGGGTGAAGCGTTGAAACTGCCTCTGGAGGTCCGTGAGGGGATAGAACGCGATTTACAGCAGCAAAAACAGCAACTTTAATGCGTTTTATCACCGCTTTTGCTTGCATCATTGTTTAATTTGTCCACCCTTATAGGGTGTGACTAAAACAGAAGAATAACGAGATGCCGCCAAAAGCAAAACGGATCCCTCACGCCATGACCTTGCATGGCGATACGCGCATTGATAACTACTACTGGCTGCGCGATGACACGCGCGCCAGGCCTGCGGTTATCGACTATTTACAGCAGGAAAACGCCTATGGCCGCCAGGTGATGTCATCCCAGCAAAGCCTACAGGATCGCGTGCTGAAAGAGATTGTTGACCGAATCCCGCCGCGAGAGGTTTCCGCCCCTTACATTAAAAATGGCTATCGCTATCGCCAGGTCTTTGAGCCGGGGCGTGAATATGCCCTTTATCAACGCCAGGCGCTGGGAGAAGAGTCGTGGTCGCTGCTGATTGATGAAAACAAGCGCGCGGCACACAGCGAATTCTATACCCTGGGAGGGCTAAACGTTGCTCCCGACAATAATCTGCTGGCGGTAACCGAGGATTTCCTCTCGCGCCGCCAGTACGGCCTGCGGATTCGTCATCTGGAAAATGAGACCTGGTTACCGGAGGTGATTGAAAATGTTTCGCCGGGCGTGGTGTGGGCCAATGATTCTCGCTCGCTCTATTACGTGCGCCAGCACCCGACGACGCTACTGCCGTGGCAGGTGTGGCGTCATCAGATAGGGGAACCCGGTACCCAGGACGAGCTTATCTATGAAGAGCAGGATGACACGTTCTACGTCAGCCTGCATAAGACATCGTCACGCCAGTTCGTGGTGATTGCGCTGTCCAGCGCGACGACCAGCGAAATGCTGCTGGTGGATGCCGATACCCCGGACGCGAAACCACAGACATTTTTAGCTCGCCGTAAAGATCATGAATACAGTCTTGATCACTACCAGGGGCATTTCTATATTCGCTCAAACCGCGAAGGTAAAAACTTTGGCCTCTACCGGGGCGTAAACGGGGAAGAGGGCGAGTGGCAGACGATAATCGCCGCGCGCGATACGGTGATGCTGGAAGATTTCACGTTATTCCGCGACTGGCTGGTTGTGGAAGAGCGTCAACGCGGATTAACCAGCCTGCGGCAGATTCACCGGCAAACTCATCAGGAGACGGCCATCGCCTTTGACGATCCGGCCTATGTCACCTGGATTGCCTATAACCCGGAACCGGAAACGGCCTGTTTGCGCTACGGCTATTCGTCGATGACCACGCCGGATACCTTGTTTGAGCTTGATATGGACAGCGGCGAGCGTCGCGTGCTCAAGCAGCAGGAGGTGAAAGGCTTCGACGCCAGTCGTTATCTCAGCGAACGCTTGTGGGTAACTGCGCGTGATGGCGCAGAGGTGCCGGTTTCGCTGGTCTATCGCCATGAGCATTTTCGTCGGGGTAAAAATCCGTTGCTGGTCTACGGCTATGGCTCTTACGGCGCCAGCATGGACGCCGATTTCAGCAGCAGTCGTCTGAGCCTGCTCGATCGCGGTTTCGTCTTTGCTATCGCTCACATTCGCGGTGGCGGCGAACTGGGGCAGCAGTGGTATGAAGACGGCAAATTCCTCAAAAAGCACAACACCTTTAACGACTATCTGGATGTCTGCGATGCGCTGCTGGCGAAGGGCTATGGCGCGCCGAATTTGTGCTATGGCATGGGCGGTAGCGCTGGCGGCATGCTGATGGGCACCGTTATCAACCAGCGACCCGAACTGTTCCACGGCGTAGTCGCGCAGGTACCGTTTGTGGATGTGCTGACCACGATGCTGGATGAGTCGATTCCGCTCACTACCGGCGAGTTTGAAGAGTGGGGCAATCCGCAGGATGAAACCTACTATCGCTATATGAAATCCTACAGCCCGTATGACAACGTACAGCCGCAGGTTTACCCGCACCTGTTGGTCACCAGCGGGTTGCATGACTCGCAGGTACAGTATTGGGAACCGGCAAAATGGGTGGCCAAACTACGCGAACTTAAGGTCGACGATAACCTGTTGCTACTGTGTACTGAGATGGATGCCGGGCACGGCGGTAAGTCCGGGCGCTATAAGAGCTATGAAGGGGTCGCGCTGGAGTATGCCTTCCTGATTGCCCTGGCGCAGGGAACCCTGCCAGGACAATCAGAGCGTTAGCTATTGGCCGAGGTAGTGCTTCAACGTTAAACGCAGTTCCGGGCTCATGCGGTCGAGGTTGTTAAACAGCCAGCGCAGGTAGCCCGGATCGTTTTTTGCCACTTCCGCCACTTCCTGTCCGCGGTATTTACCGAAGGTAAAGGTGCGCAACAGCGCGGGGCGCCCGGTGACGTCAACCATCTGTTCCGGCGTCCAGCCAGAGGTTTGTATGATATCGATCAGCAGCGCGGCGGTGATGTAGCAGTCATACAGCGCGCGGTGGTGATGTAGCCCCGGCGGTGTGGCTACGTTCAGCTTGCGGGATTTGTATAACGCCATATTGCTGTACTTAATTCCCGGCCACAGGCGACGCGCCAGTTTCATGGTGCAAATCCACTCGCCATCCATCTCCGGCAACACGCGGCGGTCAAAGCTGGCGTTATGGGCGACATACCAGGGGCTTCCCTGGTAGAACGGCACGACGTCTTCAATCCACGGTTTATCGGCGACCATTTCTTCGGTAATCCGGTGGATCGCCATCGCCTGCGCGCTGATGGGGCGGTCGGGGCGAACCAGGTGACTCATCGGGTTGACGATTTGCCCGTCAATAACATCGACGGAGGCAATCTCCACGACGCCTCCTTGCAGGTCACAGGTTTCGGTATCAATAACGCGCAGCATGGCGAACTCCCGGCCAAAACGACTAGCGTAATGGAATGCTCTCGCCTTGCCAACCCTGGGCGCTTTTTCTGCCGGTTAACAGCAATTCTCCGCTGTCGGCGCGCACGATCAGCTGGCCGCTCTCATCCCACAGCGCGCTACCGCCGGAAAAGGTTCCGCTGGCGTAATTCGACTTCAATACCGCGATGGCGTACTTATGCGCAAACCGCTGCAGACGTTGGGTGATACGCTGCTGCTGTGGTTCCGCCATGCAGCTGACGGTCGCCAGCAGCGAGGCCTGAGGGGAAAGCTCACAACCGTCGTGGTTTAGCTCAAAGACGCTGACCTGATCCGATTCTGGCGCCAGGCAAGTACCGTGCCCCTGCTGTTGCTTTATCGGCGCATCGGCATCGGGCGCGAAAATCACGATTCCCTTAATACGTTTTCCCGCGTTCTCCATTGGCAGCCCGGCAATGATGGTCATCCGGTGGCGCTGCGCGGCATCGCGCAGCGGTTGCAGCTGGCTATCACATGGCGGCGCGGGGAGCGTGTGCTCGTCGTTGGGGCCGGTAAGGGAGAGTTCAGGAAAGATGAGCACTTTACACGCCTGTTCGGCTGCGGCGTCAATAAAGCGCAAATGGTGGGTGATGTTATCTGCGATATCTCCCCTTCGGGGAGCATATTGCGCTGCAGCAATAGTCCATGTCAGCATCGTTGCGTCCTTCAACACGTTGTCAGCGAGTTTTATTCCGGACAATAGTAACAAGTCTGATGTAAGGAATTGTAACTAACAGTAATAATTATTTCTGTTTCGGCTCGTACGGCAGGCGGGAAAGGTTTACCGATGCTAAACGATGCGCAATGAGCCGCTCGCGAAACCAGTCGCGCAGGTGCGCTGGCTGTTCACGCTCGACGACTTCGGCTACAACCGGCATGTTATATCGCTCTTTGAAGGCAACGCCCGCTGCGGCAAGATCGACGTTAACTTTATCCATTTCCTGCTGAGGCAGGGCAGCCAGATTGGTTTGCATGGTTTTCTCCTTGGGAATACGCGCAAAAGTTACTAAGAGTCTCGCAAAATGGCAAGTCCGGAAGGCGCTCATCTCGACGTGAACATTATACAGCGTTATTCTTTGACTTATATTGATAACAAAAGGGAATGATGGAAATGAAATTCACCGCGCCTCGCACGCTCTGCGCCACACTGCTTCTTCTGAGTGCCTTCGGCTCCTCGCCCGTATGGGCTCACGCTCACCTGCAACAACAAACACCTGCCGCCAATGCTGAAATCACGTCGACGCCGCAAACGCTGACGCTTAATTTTTCTGAAGGTATTGAGGCTAACTTTAGCGGCGTTAAGCTGATCGGCCCGGAGCAACAGGTTGTTGACACAGGTAAGGCGACGCGCAGCGAAAATGACAAAACGCAGCTGATTGTTCCGTTATCCCAAACGCTGACGCCTGGTCTGTATACCGTTGAGTGGCACGTGGTGTCGGTTGACGGGCACAAAACGAAAGGTCAGTACCAGTTTAGCGTGAAGTAACCATGCTAGCGGCACTCTATACTGGTCTGCGATTCATCCATTTTGCCTCGCTGATGGTGGCCTTCGGCTGCACGCTTTACGCGGGCTGGTGGGCGCCATCTGAACTACGCCGACTGTTGATACAGCGTTTTTCCCAGCTGTTGCGTAGCTCGTTAGGGCTGAGTGTGCTGTCGGCTATGCTGATGCTGGTGGCGCAAGGTGGGCTAATGGGGGAGGGGTGGTCAGACACCTGGCGCCCGGAGGTCTGGCAGGCCGTACTGCATACGCAGTTTGGCAGCGTCTGGCTGTGGGAAATCGTGCTGGCGTGGGTGGCGCTGGGTATAGCGTGTGTACAGCCACGGCAGATGATGCGGCGACTTTTGCTTCTGTGCGTCGCGCAGTTTATTCTGCTGGCTGGCGTTGGCCATGCGGCGATGTATGAAGGCGCCGTCGGGGTGGCACAGCGCATTAATCACGCCGCGCATCTACTTTGCGCTGCGGCGTGGGCCGGCGGGCTGGTCCCCTTTTTGTACTGTTTGCGGTTGGCAAAAGGCCGCTGGCGCAAGCTCGCCATTACGACGATGATGCGTTACTCCCGTTATGGGCATCTTGCCGTGGCAGGTGCGGTAGCAACGGGGCTGGTCAATACCTGGATGATTCAGGGCGGTTTCACGGCCTCGACCCCGTACGGCGTTGCGCTGTGGGTGAAAGTGGGATTGGTCGCACTGATGATTATCATGGCGCTGTTTAACCGCTATTTACTGGTGCCGAGGATGACGGCGGCGAATGGATGGGCGCAGCGTGTCTTTTTACGTACCACGCAGGTGGAAATTGTTTTGGCGGCGCTGGTGCTGGCGTGCGTCAGCCTTTTTGCCACCTGGGAACCTTTTTAATTGAACTGGCGAATTATGAAAAAGATTATTCTCTCTTTGTTGTTGTTAACCACTGCCAGCAGCGCGCTGGCAGCGCAGGTCATTACCGTCAGCCGCTTTGAGGTGGGAAAAGAGAAGTGGGCATTTAATCGCGAAGAGGTCATGCTGACTTGCCGTGCGGATAATGCGCTGTATGTGATTAACCCGAGCACACTGGTGCAGTATCCGCTGAACGATGTGGCAGAGCAGCAGGTAAAGGCCGGTAAGACTCAGGCGCAGCCGTTGAGCGTAATTCAGATTGACGATCCGAATCAGCCTGGGGTGAAAATGAGCCTTGCGCCATTTATCGAGCGCGCAGAGAAACTTTGCTGATACATAGCAAATCTCTTTAATATTCAATAAAAAACCGCAACTATTCTCGCAGAATGGTTGCGGTTTTTTTATGCTATGCCGTTTATTCGACGAAAATTTTCCACTCACCAGGCCTGTGGACTGGAAAAGCTGTCACGGTCATCTATTCTTATAAAGCAAGGCGACTTAGCCTGCATTAATGCCAACTTTTAGCGCACGGCTCTCTCCCAAGAGCCATTTCCCTGGACCGAATACAGGAATCGTATTCGGTCTCTTTTTATCTGTATCATTCTATTGGTTATTTACATCGGGGGTTTTCCCCACCCGATGAAAATCTCCAGCAATCTCCATATGCTCTCTAAACCATATCATACTCAGCACCACGCCCGTCCAGATCTTTTTGCGTTATTGTTAAATTTTTGTGTTCTGCCAGTCGGGGGGAATGTCATCATCACGTGCCTTTGTATAAGAGTCAGTTTGATAAGCTGCGAAAGTGCGATGAACGGTAGAAGATCAGGATAGGTAGATGTTCGCCGCCGTCGGTCCTTTCAGGCCGTTGATACGACAAAACTCAACGCGGACGCCAGGTATCAGGGATTCGGATTCACTGCTATACACTGCGGAGATATGGAGTAAAACGTCTTTTCGACCATCTGATGGGGTGATAAAACCTTTGCCGCTAAGGGCATCAAAACTTTTGACAATTCCTGTCATTTTACGAGACAAATAGATTCCTTTTAAAAAAACTCGGGCAAACTATACGCTTAAAAAAATAAAAAGCGAATTTTATCGCCATATTTCAATAAAGACTGCTGGACGGCTAAAATAAAATTTGCTAATCATCGCGGAACATGCATTAATGGTAATGGCAGTTATGCAATGCATACAACGTAAAACATTCTACTGAGTAGTCCTCATCGTCTGGCGCTATCGCTGATATCTTCTCTCTTTGAATTCAACGTACAATATCTGCGTTTCAGGGAAATGATTTAAATACCCTGTTTGAAGGGCGCAATGTTGAGTTTGCCATTCAGCAAGGTCTGGCGTCAGAATTTTTCTGTGTCAGATATTTCCTGGTTCAAAGGGCTGACACCCTACACATTTATTCAGAGTATCGCTGGTGTTTTATTGCATAAAGTTAAAATTTCAATGAATGCAATGTTATTGAAACACAAAGTGAAGTCTCTCCCCTTAAGAGGTATATCTTATGAATCTAAATATTCATTTTCGGTGCCCATGTTGTCATGGCTCCCAATATCGAACATCAGTATTTGATGTTTCAGAGAAAAATCCATTTGGCGCAAAGTGTATTTTTTGCAAAACCAATATGGTGTTTAATGAAACTGCAACCGTCAGGGGCAGGGATAGAGCACCGAGCGTTGCCGTCTAGTCTGATGTGCTAAAGAGTAAAAACAGCTGTTTTTGTGTGCTGAAGAAATCATAACAAAAAGTTGAATTTTCTTTGTCAAAAACATGTTTAAGCTTGACCTGTGTCTTTAATCACAGGAAGAAAAAATGAACAAAATAATAAGTCTGATGTTGCTGTCTACCGTGGTCTTCGCACCGGCTGCGTTTAGTGCGCCAGCAGGAACCCTTAGTGTTCATATTCTCAACCAGCAAACAGGAATCCCTTCAGAGGACGTTGATGTCACTCTGGAAAAACAACAGTCGACAGGTTGGGATATGCTTGCGCAAGGGAAAACAGATAGCGATGGCCGTATTAAGTCCTTGTACCCTGAAGACAAGGATATGCTGCCAGGGGTGTACAGAGTGACGTTCAAAACAGGCGATTATTTTAAGCGCGAAAAGCTGTCCTCATTCTTCCCTGAGGTGCCGGTGTTGTTCACCGTGACGAAGACAAACGAAAAGCTTCATATTCCTCTCTTGCTAAGTCAGTACGGATACTCGACTTACAAAGGGAGTTGATACTGGTCACAGCACCACGCATCTTAGCCACTCAGCCAGCCTAACCGCTGGCTTTTTGTTTTCTATTATGGCGATGTACAGTATGCAAATCCTGATAGGGTGCTCAGCCTATTTTTCGGCAGAGAAATTTGTCTTTAATAACCCCATCAAAAAAGCGTCCTTTTGACTTCACGCTGAGAAATGTTTCATACGTTTTTGAGGTGACGCCGACATACTGGTAAATGCCTGAACTGAAGAACTCTATTTCCAGTGTTTTTTGCTTTGCATCATAACCAATTGATTTAATTCTTGATGATGAGACGTTCTGACGCTGCATTATGTTCTGATTACTCCCTTCATCTTTTGAGTTGCAGGTAGGCCAACTCGATTGAACCCTTATCTTAACGCTTACTGAAGATTCATCCGCGAAAATTTGATCGCAAAGAAGAATTTTCTTATCACTCATGTGCGCAGGGAAGGTGAGGGTAACCAGGAATCTTAGCCGATTTCTTTAAGTTCTGTTGCAAACATAACCGAGAGTCAAAGCATCACGCGTTGTCGCACTGATAAAAAGAAAAATGATTAAAATCATCACGTTAAAAGTTTCATAACCCGCTAATAATATGAAAAGTTAGCATTAAAAAAATAATTTTGTAATGTGAATTAAATTCTCTATTTTTTTGCATGAAAAAGGCGCATGCTCTCGGCGAGTTGAGCCACAGTCTGCCACCCCCGCGCCATACCTCTGTTACCAGCCGTTTGTAAATAAACGTCTGGGAAGTGAATTTGTCGAATGCAGCAGGGTCCAACATATACACAAACGCATAAAGATGAATGAACGGA
>ERZ1026872.580-NODE-580-length-9888-cov-6.980474_pt1 | contig 9888 bp, 10 predicted proteins | sample MGYA00380166_ERZ1026872 | MGnify/ENA primary metagenome ERZ1026872 (study PRJEB33269, sample SAMEA4719802) | human gut metagenome | biome: human-associated habitat; feature: organic feature; material: feces | place: Cameroon | collected 2013-10 ... | reverse complement strand
GCATGATATAGCAATTGTTTCGTATGAAAGCTGTTGCGCGCAAAAAATAACTGTCCACTATCGGAAAAAAACGACGTTGTAAAACATTAATCGCATTGTGGATAATCGGCGGCGTCGGATCGGGATGGTCTGAAGACAAAATATTATTTTTAGCGATGGTATTGGTAAAAATAACCTCATTTTAAATAACGCAGCGAACCGTTTAATTAATATTTAATGGGAACGTTCCCTGTTTTTGTCTTAATTATCATGGAAATATTCGTTTGGACTTTTCAAGGACAATAAGCAATGAAAAATTTTACGGTTAAAGCACTGGCGCTGGCATTAATGATGGTTGGGGGCTCCGCGATGGCGGCATCAACGGATGTCAGCGAGCTCCTGGGCCCAACCACGGTGACCGGTGGCTCGGTACACTTTACCGGGTCGGTTGTGAATGCGGCCTGTGCGGTAGCGGAAGACTCGATCAATAAAACCGTGGATATGGGACAGGTTCGCCTTGCCGCGTTTGGCGAAACCCCGGCTGCCGGTAATGTTGCCAACCAAAAAACCCCCTTCACCATCAAGCTGACGGATTGCGATACCAATGTGTCAACACAGGCGTCTGTGACCTTTAACGGCACGGCGGTGGCAGGGTATTCCAGCGTGCTGGATAACACCGCGGGCGCGGGTGGTGCGCAGGGCGTGGGTATCCAGATTTACGACACCGATGGTACCGCGCTGGATCTCGGCAAAGCCTCCAAAGCGGCGACGCTCATCGACGGCGATAACACCATGAGCTTCTCCGCTGACTATATCGCGACGAACAGCACGCTGGCAGCAGGTAACGTGGACGCAACGGCGACCTTTAACGTTACCTACCAGTAATCGCGACAGGAATTAGATGCCATGGACGGCAGTGTCGATTGGGGAGGTTGCCATGAAAGTGATGTCGTCAGGCCTTGCGCTGGCGTTTCTCGCCTGTTTGCCGTCGCTGGCGCAGGCAGGCCATCACCACGTTGTCACCGTCCCCGGTGGCGATGTTCATTTTATCGGGGCGGTAGTGAAAGCGGCCTGTGTTGTGGATACCAACAGCGATGCACAGACCGTGGAAATGGGGCAGGTGCGGTCCAGCATTTTTAGCGGTGCGGGTAGCTGGGGTCATCCACAGCCGTTCAGCATTGTGCTTAAAGATTGTGATACCAACATCAGCAAGCAGGTTGGCGTCGCGTTCAACGGCGTGACGGATGCAAGGGATCCTGCGGTTCTGGCGGTGACCAGCGGTGCGGGCAGCGCCGGCAATGTCGGTATTGGCATTTTTGATAGCGCCGGGAATCTGATGATCCCTAACACTCAGCCCCAGCGATTTTCCACGTTGAAAGATGACACTAACGTGTTGAGTTTTATCGCCAAATATAGGGCCACGGCGGCCAATGTTACGCCCGGTGAGGCGGACGCGCAAACCTGGTTCACGCTGACCTACATGTAATTTCCCGCTGCGGCGGCCGTATTTTTATAGGTAAATCATGTTCATTATTTCTCGTACCCGTGCGCTGTTGACGGCGTTAACGCTTATCTCTCTGTCACCGCTCGCGCACGCGGCGGATTATGGCGGTATTGCTCTGGGCTCCACTCGCGTTATTTATCCGCAGGGCAGCGAGCAGATATCGTTGTCGGTCAATAATACCGACAGCAAGGGCGTGTTTTTAATTCAGTCGTGGGTTGAGAATGCCGATAGCCATAAAAGCAGCGACTTTGTCGTCACGCCGCCGTTATTTGTGATTAAACCGAAGAAAGAAAATACGCTCCGGGTGATGTTTATCGGCCAGGATAACGCGCTGCCTAAAGACAGAGAAAGCCTTTACTGGATGAACGTGAAGGCGATTCCGGCGGCGAGCAAAGATTCACAGAATAAAAATACCCTGCAAATTGCGGTTCTGAATCGCATCAAGCTGTTTATTCGTCCGGCGGGTCTGGCAATGAAGTCGGCTGACGCCCCGAACCACCTGCGTTTTCATCAGTCGGGCGCGCAATTAGTCGTCAAAAACCCGACGCCTTATTACATCACGCTGGTGCAGCTGATGGACGGAGCGGTCGAGCTGCCGGCCACCATGGTGCCGCCAATGGGGCAAAGCACGGTGTCTGTCCCTCATAACGCTCACGGTCAAATTACCTTCCAGACGGTGAATGACTATGGGGCAAATACGCCAAAACAAAACGCAGTGATGGAATAATTACCGGGACAGGTCGGCAAAATAATGGCATTCCGTATTCGTATTACCCTACAAGCGTGGCTGGGATATAAACAACGCTACCTCGTTATTTTGCCGGTCGCGTTGGGCGTCATGCCGTCTATGGGCTACGCGGACAATTATTTCAACCCGGCTTTCCTTTCCGGTGACAGTTCGGCGGTGGCCGACCTGTCACGCTTTGAAAATAGCAACGGGCAAGCACCGGGTAAATATCGCGTCGATATCTCGGTGAACCAACAATTTGTAGAGAGCGAAGATGTCACTTTTCAAGCCGATAAAAAAAGCCAGGACGATACTGGGCTGACGCCCTGTTTCACCCTTACCCGGCTGGAAGCGATGGGATTGAATAAAAATGCGTTTCCGGCGTTGAAAGCGCTGCCGAAAGACAGCTGCGTACCGTTTGCCGATATTCCGGATGCCAGCACCCACTTTGATTTTGAGCACCAGAAACTTGATATCAGTATTCCGCAGGCCGGTATGAAGCAAAGCGCGCGCGGCTATATTCCGCCGGAGCAGTGGGATCAGGGGATTAACGCCCTGACGCTGAACTATGATTTCTCCGGCAGCAGCAGCGGCGGCACCAGCCATCAGGACAGCGACTATCTTAATCTGCAAAGCGGCCTGAATCTGGGCGCCTGGCGTCTGCGCGATTATTCGACGTGGAACTATAGCCATGGCGAGGGCAGCTCACAGAATTCATGGGAGCACATCAGCACCTATGTTGAACGGACGATTATCCCGCTAAAAGCCGAAATGACGCTGGGCGAGAGCTATACCCCTTCCGATATGTTTGATTCACTGAGCTTTCGCGGCGCGCAGCTGGTCTCGGACGATAATATGCTACCCGACAGTCTGAAGGGCTTTGCACCGACGGTACGCGGCATCGCGCGCAGCAACGCCAAAGTCACCATCAAGCAGAACGGCTACGTCATTTATCAAACCTACGTCTCGCCCGGCGCCTTTGCGATTACCGATCTCTATCCCACCTCATCCAGCGGCGATCTGCTGGTGACCGTACAGGAAACCGATGGCAGCGAAAACAGCTATAGCGTGCCTTATTCGGCGGTGCCGCTGCTGCAGCGCGAGGGACGGATCAAATATGCCCTCACTGCGGGTAAATATCGCAGCAGCAACGATCAGCAGGAAGAGGTGAATTTTGCCCAGGGAACGTTAATTTGGGGGCTGCCAAAGGGCTTCACCGCCTATGGCGGCAGCCAGGCTAGCGATGATTATCGGGCGTTTGCGCTGGGACTGGGGCTGAATATGGGCGATGTCGGGGCGCTATCGGTTGATGTAACCCAGGCGAACAGTACGCTGGTCGACGGCAGCCAGCATGAAGGGCAGTCCGTCCGTTTCCTGTATGCCAAGGCGCTAAACGGCCTGGGGACTAATTTCCAGCTGCTGGGCTATCGCTATTCGACGCAGGGTTTTTATACCCTCGATGAAACCACCTATAGGCATATGGAAGGCTATACCGGCGACGATAGCTGGCAGGATGACGATCATGATGGCCAGCAGGACAAGCCGGAATGGACCGATTTTTACAATCTCTACTACACCAAAAAGGGCAAGGTTCAGCTCAACATCTCGCAGACGGTGGGGGAGCACGGCTCGTTGTTTGTCACCGGCTCTGAGCAAAGCTACTGGCACACCGACGAAACCGACAGGTTAATTCAGGTGGGCTACAACGGCACCTGGAACGATATTTCTTACGGTTTAACCTGGAACTATGACCGTTCGCCAGGCGAGAGCGAAGCCGACCAGGTCTACGCTTTTACGCTTTCATTACCGCTGGGCGAATGGTTATCCGGCGGCAATGCCGATATGTATCACGCCGCCAACACGCTGAATGCCTCCTACAACATGAGCACCGATCGTCACGGCAAAACGTCACAAACCGCCGGCGTCAACGGTACGCTGCTGGCTGAAAACAACCTCAGTTATAACGTCCAGGAAAGCTACGCGAACCACGGTACCGGCGATAACGGTAACGCCAGCCTGAACTACCAGGGCACCTACGGCAACCTGAAAGCGGGATACAACTACAGCGACGGCTATCACCAGCGCAACTACGGGATGAGCGGCGGCGTGGTGGTTCATCGTGACGGTGTCACGTTAAGTCAACCGTTGGGAGACACCAATATTCTGGTGAAAGCGCCAGGCGCGGCGGGCGTTGAGCTGGAAAATACCACCGGCATAAAAACTGACTGGCGCGGCTACGCGGTGGTGCCCTACGCCACGACCTATCGGCAGAATCGCGTTGCGCTCGATACCAACTCAATGGGGAGCAACGTGGATATTGATGATGCGGTGGTCAACGTGGTGCCGACGCAGGGCGCGTTAGTGCGCGCTGATTTTAACGCTCACGTTGGGGCCCGCGCGCTGATTACGGTACTGAAAAATCAAAAGCCGGTGCCGTTTGGCTCAACGGTCACGCTTGACGATAGCCAGCTCAGTAGCCTGGTGGGGGATGACGGGCAGGTCTATCTCTCCGGCTTGCCGCCGTCCGGGATGTTGACGGTGCAGTGGGGGGAAGATGCCGACAAACGTTGCTCCGCACATTACCAGCTTTCTTCAGACCAGATGTCGGAATTTAACCGCCTGACGGCAACCTGCCGCTAGTTTTTGGGAAACCACCATGAAATACGTTTTAAAAATAGCGTTCTGCATAATGTGTGTTGTCGCGATGAATACGGCGTACGCCGGCTCGTCCGACAGCTGTACCAACGCTTCAGGCTCAACGCAGAACGAGAACTTTGACGTCTCAACGTCACTGAATGCCGATACTAACGTGGCGGGTAAAACCACGCAGGTGGTGCGTTCCGGCGATATTCATATGAATGCCGTGTGCCCGAAGAAATTTGGTGAGACCAGCAACTACACCTATCGTTCTTATGTCTCGAATTATCCGGTGGTGGAGACATCAGGCAACTGGAAATATCTGCCACTGAACGATTATCTGGAAGGGGCGCTAAGGGTAACGGATGCTGTGGCGGGGGACGTCTATGCACCGACAAACTATGCGCGGATGGGGGAGGATAACTGCGTCTCCAACGGCTGTAATTTCCCGGTCTCCGATTCCAATATCACGCTGCAGATTAAAATTGCCAAACCGTTTGTTGGCAACGTCACCATCCCGCAGACGCATCTGTTCAACGTCTATGTGAACCGGACTAACAGCTCGCCGTTTGGTACGCCGGTTTACACCATCTCATTTAGCGGCTCCATCACGGTGCCGCAAAGCTGTGAGGTGAACGGTAACCAGGTTATCACCATCAACTTTGGCAATATCGCCTCGGGCAACTTTAAAACCAAAGGGCAAAAACCGTCGGGCTTTACCCCGATTGCCGAGCAGGTGCCGGTTAAGTGTGCGGGCGGCATCTCCGAGATGGCCAGTCTGAGTTTTCGCTTTCAGGGGCAGGCGGACAGCAACGAGCCGTCGGCCATCGCCACTGACAATAAAGATATCGCCGTGCAGTTCACCGATATTCTCGGCAACGTGATTACGCCCAACACCGGCACGATCCCTTTCCAACTGGAGAACTATGCGGCGACGGTACCCTTCACCGTGTTCCCCATCAGCGCCACCGGCAACAAACCGCAGCAGGGGGTGTTCCATGCGCAAGCGTATATCGTGGTCGATTTTAACTAAGGTGGCGTGAATGATGAGCAAACGGAGTATTGGGCTGTTGGCGGTGGGCATGATGATGTCCATCGCCCACGCCTCAGATAATGGCGTCGAGATCGATATGAGCGGCACGGTGATTGCGTCGACCTGCGACGTGGAAACCGCAGATACGCTGCAGACGGTGTATATCGGCAATTTCGCCAGCACGCTGTTTTCGTCGGTCGGTGATGTTTCTCCGTCGGCGGACCTGCTGATTCGGTTGAATAACTGCAGCAGCGGCATTAGCGGCGCAACGGTGAAGTTTAGCGGTACGGCGGATAACGATAACAGCAAGCTACTGGCGCTTTCTGATACCGCGGGTGCGGGGGGAATGGCCGCCGGCGTGGGCGTGGAGATCCTTGATGCGAATAAAAATAGCGTGGCGATCAACACCGATAGCGCCAGCCAGCCTTTGCAAGAAGGCGATAACAATACGCTGACCTTCTTCTTGCGCTACAAGGCGACGAAGATCCCGGTGACCGCGGGTAACGCGTCGTCAGTGATGTACTTTGACCTGAGTTATCAGTAATGAAAAATCGTACTCTTCTTGTCGGTATGCTGTTGCTACTCAGCAGCTTTGCCGTGCAGGCCCATGACGGGCAGGTCTATGTCAGCGGTACGATTCAGGCGAATACCTGCATTGTCGCACCGCAATCGCAGGCGCAAAGCGTGCCGTTGGGAGATATTCCCGGCAAACAATTCTCAGCAAAGGGCAGCGGCTCTCAACCCGTCGCCTTTGTGATTGACTTGCAAAAGTGCGGTGCTGCCGCCAGCGGGGTGGATTTTACCTTTACGGGGACGGCAGACGGAACCGATCGGGAACTGCTGGCACTGGATGGCGCCGAGGCCGCCAGCGGCATTGGTATCGAGCTGCAAAGCGCGGATCACAGTCGATTACCGCTGAATACGGCATCGGCAACCTACCCGATTGACCCGACGCTCGCGGATAACACCTTTCTCTTTTACGCCCGCTATTTGTCGACGGCGGATAACGTGACCAGCGGCGCGGCAAATGCCACGGCCACTTTCACGCTGACCTGGCAATAAGGCAGGATGCTGATGATCAACTGGTTCGTGTTATGCATAGCGGCTTGTACCTGTTGTTACGCGCAAGCTGGCGTGGTCGTTGAGGGAACCCGCTTTATCTTCAATGCCGACAAACCGAGCATCACTTTTACGGTCAACAATACCTCGCAGCAGCGTTTTCTGCTGCTGTCAAAAGTGCTTGATGCGCAGGGCCAGGCTACCCGTGATGTGCCGTTTATGACCACGCCACCGCTGTTTCCTCTCGCGGCGGGGCACAGCAATATTATTCGAATTATACGTACTGGCGGAGACCTGCCGGACGATCGCGAAAGTCTGTTCTGGCTCAGCGTGGCCAGCATTCCGCAAACGCAGGGTAAGCCTTCGCCAAATTCACTTCAGGTGGCGATTCGTAGTCGTATGAAACTCTTCTTTCGCCCGCTGGGGCTGAAGGGACGCGAAGAGGACGCCTATCGTCAACTCACGTGGCAACGCGCCGGAACGCAGGTGCAGGTCAATAATCCGACACCGTATTACGTCACGCTTTTTCATCTTCAACTCAATGGTATTGCGGTGAATAACGTCGGGATGGTGGCACCCTTTAGCCGCGTAACGACATCCGGCTGCCCGGTTGACGGTCCCTGCAGGGTGCAATGGCAAACGATCAATGACTACGGACGAGTGATGCCCGCGCGGCAACAGGCGCTGAACTAATCGTCTGGGGAGCGAACTGCTGTTGCTGACTGGAATAGCGATAGGGGGCGATGTCGATATGTTCGATAATGTTATTCAGATCAATGTATTCCTGGGCTTAACGTTCGCCGGCAAAACGTTAAAAACAGAAGCTCAAAGGATATTAACCGAAGGATTCGGTTTACTCATAATTAGAACGCGGTCGGTAATTTGTCCATATAAACCAGAACGCCAGATTGCACTTCAATATAGTGACCTTTTTTTAATTCAGCGAGTACGTCCATTATTCGGCTGCGGGAGATGCGGGTTCGCCGCTGAATAAAAGAAGAGACTTTAATCTGTCGTCGAATGTCTTCCGGGTAAAGCCACAGCTCCATGAGCAGCGAGCGGATTTTACTGTAGGCATCGTTGCCGACCATTTCGCTGTCACGGGCGCTCATCACCATTACACGCTGAGCGAGGATCCGCGCGATATCATGCCAGAGATTAAACTCATCACACTTCTCGACGAAGGTATCCAGCGGGATAATCCAGCCGGTACATTCGGTCTCGGCGCGAATATAGTGTTGCGGCCTGGCCGGCACATCGTAGTACAGACTGTAGCCGTCGATAAGCCCCACCACGGTTGGCGCAAACACCGTTGCCATATGCAAATCAACCTGCGCATGACTAACGGAAAAGCAGCCGGTGGTGACCAACACAATAAAAGCAGTTTCTCTATCATTACTGAGCAACATTTTGGCAGAGGGATTTAAAGTAAATGCGCTACCAAATGGCGCCAGAATAGAATGCAGCGCCATAATTGCCTTTAGTGGTTTCGTTTTTTGACTAAACTCAAATGCATGCAATGAACGAGATGAATCATCTGATTGCGACATGACTTATTTCTCAGTGAATAATATGCGTAAAGTATAGCATGCGTCAGAAGAATGAGTGATTGATATTTTACGATAATTCTCGTTTTCCGTGAGTCCAGGACTAATCTTTTTGTGGCCGCTGAGAATATATATTTAAAATAAAAAATAGCGCAGTCCAATTATGGACTTTAATTACATTGAAATGACATTTCATAATCGTTAGTGTTTTAATTGTAAAGTGTATTTCCAGGGGGGGGAAGAATATGAAGGTAGTCAGTTACAGTGATGACGCTTTTCTGAATTTTGGTATTCAGCAACTTCTTAACACGCCTCAAAAAGAGACGCGTGTCTGTCGAATAGGACACGTCGCTCTGGATTTCATCGTTATTCTCAACGACCTGGATATCACCTTGTCAGTTCAGCGGTTAGCCCGGGAAGCACATCTTTTTTCCTGTAAAAACATCATGGTACTGACAGAGGTTGTCTCGCCTCTGATTATCGGTTACCTGCTGCGTAGCGCGAGTGGGTTGGTGGTGTATAACATTAAGAATAACCACAGCGAAATGCTAATTGATATATATTCGCCGGGAGTGAATAGTGAAGCAGAGAAGTCGCTCTATTTTTCGCTTTCCGATAATGAACTGTTTATTCTACTGGCGTTGAGCATGGGAATAAAGCCTGAACTATTGACGCGCATTACCGGTCGTTCAGAGAAAAGAATTAGCGCCATCAAACGAAATGTTATGAACAAGTTGGAAATAAGAAACGGTAAGGTTTTTTATTCGGTTATTAAGGCATTATTCATTCATGATGCAAATAATTCAAGCGACTCACGCGCGGCCATATTAACGGTAAAACACGAACAGCTATCCTCACGTGTATTATGATGGCCGGGCGTAGCAACTATACCTCTGGAGCAACCTCACTATTTTCGCGTAGCGCTCCCGGCGAATGCCCGACAACGCGTTTAAACGCCCGACTGAACGCGGCGACTGAGCCATAGCCGAGTTTGAGCGCCACGGTCTCAATCGCCTGTTGCTCCTGGCCGATATACTGTACCGCCAGCCGCATGCGCAGTTCGCCCAGGTATTTCGCCGGCGTGGTGCCGGTCGCGGAGAGGAATCGTTCAGCGAACACCGAGCGCGAAGTACCGGCTTCTTTTGCTAAGTCCGCCACACTCCAGTTGATGCCGGGCTGCTGATGCATCGCGTAGATGGCGCGGCTGAGGCGTGGATCGCGCAGCACCTGAATCCAACCGGTGGCTTTGCCGCAGCCTGCTTCCACCCAGCCACGGACAATCAGTGCTGCTACGACATCCGCGAGACGGGCAAGGATCCCGGCAAATCCGACCTGGCGGCCCTGTGCTTCACGCTCCATGGCGGAAAGCAAGGGGTGGATTTCCGGCCAGGTCGACATCAGT
>ERZ1026872.578-NODE-578-length-9968-cov-5.517099_pt1 | contig 9968 bp, 11 predicted proteins | sample MGYA00380166_ERZ1026872 | MGnify/ENA primary metagenome ERZ1026872 (study PRJEB33269, sample SAMEA4719802) | human gut metagenome | biome: human-associated habitat; feature: organic feature; material: feces | place: Cameroon | collected 2013-10 ... | reverse complement strand
GCAAGAAAAGTATCTGCAAATATTAAGCTGTCTAAAGACGCTGGATCTGTTTCATCCACTGCATTACGAATTATATCTTCGAATCTGGAATCACCCCATCTAAAAAATTTTGATATTTCACCAATTGAGCAACACTTTATAAATTTGTTTTTCTTAAATTTGAATCCTGTTAGCTGTATGTAGTCACCAATATTTGCATGAACCTCTGATAAAGCGGCATGACAACCTGAGGATAAATAAAATATTGATTCATTAATGTTGTTCAGCCTGCCTGCTTTTACTACATATTCTTCTGGAGGGTAAATTACATCACTGATATTATTGAATCCATCATGTTTATTGTTGCATATCCTTGCTCTCCATAATGGAGTGTCTACAGTATAATCATACATCATTATAGCCGTGTTTTTTCTGATGGTGTTTATTATCTGGCGAATGTTTTTTTCACCATTGAATATATTTAGCCCAGAAGCCAATTTGTTTAATTCATCTAAAGGCAGTAGTTTCTTTAACTCAGTCATTACTTCTCAATGTTCAAAATAAAAAATAGGGAATAATTCTAACTTCTCTTGATATTTCATTTCATTAGCGATAATCTGCGCATGTTACACCGTTGTCTCCGACAACAGCCAATGCTTCAGCGCAATCGGAACTGCGCCAGCGATTTGAGAGAAGCGCCTTCGGGTAATCGCAAGCCAATATCATAGGGAAAGAAGCGCGGCCTGAGACTGATGCCTTCGGGTGGCCGCAGCCAAAATCGTCGTAATCTGAGAGGCGATGCCTTCGGGCGATAACACCGTTTAACCTTTGAGAACGGTGATCGCAAACGCGATAAAGGTACACTTCAACGCAGGGCAACAATGTCTGCCCGACATCCTTAAAGCTGTTTTCCTTTGGACTTACGTCCAGCTTATCCCGACAACATTTGCGGCTCGTTGCTATGCCAATTGGAACATTTGGCATCTGCAAGAGCAGCATTTGGCGGCAGGATATGTGCAGCGTCACTTGTGTAAGAGCGGTTAGCGATACCAAGTGACGCTGCGCGAAAGGGCACCGTCTTAGCAAACGGAATGCGGTCTTTCAGCACTCTGTACAGTCTGACGCACACGTAGTCACGGTGTTCAGATTGGGGAAATAGCATCTTTAAGCACACTTTTTAACCATAACGTCTTATCACGGAACGCATCCATTCACGGAGAAACCATGAGAGCAGGCGTATCAACTTCAGGAGAAAATTCGACTCGGTATCGATGGCAATGTCAGTGAAAGCTGACGTATGGAGGTAGTCTGACTAACGTCAGGACGGCATACGCCGCGAACAGCTCTGCGAGCTGGGGAACCTCGTAAAAACTCAACATATTGTCACCCCGATGCACAGATACCAGTCGAGACGCAGGAAGCGCAAAACTTAACCGTGCCGTCGGGGCCAGATGTATCACTCATGTTCTGTGTGAAGATTCAGAATATAGATCACGCTCGTTTCCTTATTTCGGGAGAAGAGCTTGCTCTGTATTTCTTAGTGAAGGAGGACAAGTATGTCGAAATTAAGTAAGCAGATGGTTACGCTGGCAAGGCAGGGAGGTGGTGGGTTCAAGACTATCGCTGATCGTTCAAAGATCGCCACCCGTGTAGCGGAGAGAATAGCTAAGTTAAATATTCAGATCCGGGATGTGAAGCATATAAAAACCAATCATATTGAGCTGTATGTCACGAGTCGTCAGGCCGAAGGGATATCTAAAAGAACAATGCAGAATGAGATGGCCGCAATCAGAAATATGCTGACTGTTGCCGGTCGGATAAAACTTGCCGATCCGGGTCATGAAAAATTAAGTAATTCAGCTCTCGGATTAGCAGATGCCAGTCGTGACGGTACTAAAGTCGCAATTAATAGCGAACGCTATCTCGCAGCGTTCGCTTATTCAGATAAGCAAGACGTTGGCGTAGCAGCTGCAATGCAGGTTGCTCGTTGTTTTGGCCTGAGGACAGAAGAAGCGGTGCAATCTGTTAAATCATTAAAAACCTGGCAACGTGCTTTATCACGTGGTGATGATCGTGTCAGGATCGTATTTGGTACAAAAGGAGGACGGCCAAGAGATACGACGGTTATAGATCGCGATAAAATGTTAAGTGCTGTTAATCATGCTCTGAAAGTTGCTGCTGAACAGAATGGTAAGCTGGTTGATAAACCGGATCTGAAATCAGCGATTGATCGTTATCGAAATATTGTCAGAGATGCGGGATTAGTGGGGAAATATGCGCCTCATAGTCTGCGATATGCCTGGGCTGGTGAAGCAATGGAATATCATAAAAACAATGGTATGAGCGATGATGAGGCGAAAGCGATGGTGTCTATGGATTTAGGGCACGGTGATGGGCGAGGGCGTTATATTGAACGTGTCTATAATAAACCTGATATCGAGGAATAATTAAACCTGCTTGCCTCTGTGGAATATAAGCGATAGCATTTAAACGCTAACCCGTTGTCTCCGACAACAGCCAATGTCCCGGTAATCTGAGAGGGACGCCTTCGGGTGATTACCAGCCAAAATCGTCATGACCTGAGAGACGATGCCTTCGGGCGGTAACGCTGTTTAGCCTTTGAAAACAGCGGTCGCTTTCGCGATGAAGGTACACTTCTGACCACAGCGGATTCTCCGCTATCAATATTGTCACTCACCCTAAGGGAACACGCTTCCCGCAGGGGATCGGTGTTCCCTTTTTTATGTAAGGAATACACCGATGACTCATCGCTTATCTCTGGCATTTACGCCTGTTTCTATCACGCTCCCGGCATGGGAACACGCTATTGAAGTGTTTGATTTTTCCCAGTGGGAACGGCGGCAATTTGCGCTGATTAAAGCTGCGCAGGATGCCTGGAACCACCGTTCTGATCCAGACACTCAGCAGGTGACATTTTCGCTAACGCTATTTGTCCGTCTGGGAGGCGAAACTGCCGAACGGACGCAAAACTTTGTCGCCAGATATGTTGACGATGCACTGGTAGTAACCCTGGGAGAATGAGAGATGAAAATTCAGCTTGAACTAACCGATGACGAAGCGCTGGCATTGTCGCATCTGGCTCAAAGTCTGACATGGAACACGATGCGTGACTTTGTCATGACTAACAGCGAATGCGATGAAATGCTTGATGCGGTCCGGAAATTAGAAAGAACGTTGACGGAACACGGCTTCAGGCACCAGTACGGCTGTCTCGCTTAAACCTTAACTTGACCCTTGCGGGGATTGATTTCCCGTCAGGGAGCAATCCCCGTTTTAACCTGCGAGGATTCTTTATGGCAACGAAACAAACCGTCCTGGTCGCAGAATACCGTGATGCTGTTGATCTCTTATTTACTCAGGCCGTCGCCCATTACTGTTCATGTGTGAACAATGATGAGCGAGCTTCCTGGCGTAGTCAGTCTATAGCTTTGCTGAAAATAACGGCGAATCTTGACTGTAAACGAGCAACTGAAGGTGATCGGCAGAATTTTCTTTCTGCCAGGACGCGGTTACAGGAGCAGGTCAAGCGTGTTCAGGCTTCCGGGGAGACTTGTTGTGGATAATATAGCGACGATCGATATGCAGCCCGTTCCCTTTGGCCTGGTTCTTCTGAAATATCTGCGTACTCCACGTCGTGTGGCTCCGTTCTTTGCATGGGCGAAACGCTTGGGTGATGAATATGACGAAGCTGGTCAGTGGGAAGGTCGGGCGTTGTCAAACAACGGATTCTATCTTGTCCCAAACTCCCGTCTGACTTATGGCGTCAGCGTGGCCGGAAATGGCTATGAAGGCACCATGACGGCAGAGGCTTTTGGTATCACGCTGTCGTTGTTTGCCCTTGGGCAGATTGCGAATACTACTGAAGATGACGGAGATATCCTGCTTTACCACGCTTTGCGCGATTACGCGTTGGATCACTCTGAATCGGTCGAAATTATGGCCGCGATAGACTGATTTTCTACTTTAGCCCGGGCAGGGATTTTTCTGCCTGGTTACATAAATCTATATCACCCCTACAGGGAACTCGTTTCCCGGTGGGGAGGACGGTTCCTTTTTAATTATTGAGGAACTGACCATGATGACAGACCAGACAAATAGCGTATTTTCTGTTGAAGATTTATGCGAGCTGGCAAAACTTGAAGGTGATTTATTGGCTGTGGCCGCATTCGAACGTCTGGATATCGGAACACAACCGGATGAGGATAACTTCACGGATAATCAGTGGACGATTGCTAGCCTGGCCCGAACCTTTGCAGGGGGATGTGCTGGCGATTTGCCGCGTTATGCGCACCCTTCATGCAAGGCTCTTTTCGATGAGGTTATTGAGCTTGCCAGAGTGATATGTCCGGGAACCTGGGAGTATTTTTTCAAGATTGGCCTGGATGAATCAATAGCTATGGCTGCGATGGACTGACTTTTTACTTTAACTCAAACGGGGATTGTTCCCCGTCTGGGAGCTATCCCCGTTTTTTATTGCAGGGAATGGCACATGACGAAGAAAACGACTCACCGCAAATCAGCCCCACGGCAGGATTTGTTCCAGACCGTAACCGACAAGATTATTACGGCGCTGGAAAACGGGACGACGCCCTGGCGTAAAGCATGGCAAACCGGAAAAGAGGGTTTGCCTGCTAATGCCATCACTGGTCGGAACTACAGCGGTATTAATGTGATGCTGTTATGGATCGATGCCGCCGAGAAAGGATTTCATTCCAATCGCTGGCTGACGTTCAAACAGGCGCTGGATGCTGGTGGTAATGTCCGGAAAGGTGAAAAATCGACGCTGGTGACGCTGTTTAAACCGTTCCAGAAAGAGGCAACGGATGACAGCGGCCAGCCGGTGTTTGATGAGAACGGCGAGGTGGTCATGCGGGATCGCTGTTTTATGACCAGCTTCCACCTCTTCAACGTTGAGCAGTGTGAAAACCTGCCCGACAATCTTTATCCGGAAATACCGGTTTTGCCCGACGTGGAGCGTATCGCCCGGGCAGAACAGATAGCAGCCTGCAGTGGCGTAGCTGTGATACATCGTCATCAGGATCGTGCCTATTACCGCCCGGGTGTTGACCACATTATGATGCCGGAAGCCGCTCAGTTTGATTCGGCGGAAGACTACTACAGTACGCTGTTGCATGAACTGGTGCATTCCACCGGCCACACTTCGCGACTGGCGCGTGAAGGCATTGTTTCCACTTCGAAGAAGTTCGGCGATCCAGTTTATGGGTTTGAGGAGCTGATAGCGGAGATGGGATCAGCCTTTCTGTGTGCTGAACTTGGCATTCATGGCGACCTGCAACATGAGAGCTATATTGCCTCGTGGCTGCAAACGCTGAAGGAAGACAACCGCGCTGTATTTCGTGCCGCACGCTTTGCCCGGGAAGCATTTGAATACCTGGTGCTGCGTGAGCAGGCGCTGGCAGCATAACTAACTTTGCCAACGTAGATTTAATCAACTGGTCACATCACAGGGGAAATATTCCCCTGTGATGTATTCCTCCAAATCAAACAATGTTCGCAAAAGAAGTACTTTTAGCTGGCGCTATGACATATGAAAAAGTAACTTCGTTACGATCATCTGCATTTCGGCTTCGATAGAGAGCTTCTTCAAGTTTAACAGCAATATAGTAACCGCAAGTATTTTGCATAACTACTATATCTCCGTTACGTAGGACTTCACAATTATCACATCTGAAGAATGAGCTTGATGCTGCCTCCGTTATTTGATTAATTTCTTTTATATCTGTGGCAAAGTATAGAGAACTAAGGCTAGGTTTATTTTGATAGATATAGGCGCAGCCATGACTTGCAATACTCCAGGACACTTCAAAAAGCATTTCTCCAGAACCAAGCCAGTAGCTTGAAGGTTTTGAGAGCGGAAGTACCACTTTCCCTTTTAAAGCAGGAGAATGATTGTCTCCTTCTGGAATTGATGCTGGGGCTGCTGGTTTTGGTAGCGGTTGTCGAGAGAAAGGGCTATCACCAGCAGGAGGGCGAGCCTTTAGTTTTTTTCCATGTAAATCGTGGATAAGTTCCGCATAGCTTTGTTCATAGGTTGTGTCGTCGAAATACAGACGTAGTCTGGAACCTACAAATGTAGGAACAGGGTTATCTAATGAATTATTTACAATAACGGGGATCACTTGGTTATCACCTAAGCTGCTCATTATTTGTGCGGAAATAATCATTTTTTCATAGCCAACCCCACCTGATCTTTGAGCGTTAGCTTTTTTAACATATGGTTCGGTACATATAACCATCACACGATCTGCATTGGTTAGCCCTTGTTCCATAAAGAGAGCTAAATCATCGCCTAATCCAACATCCCACTGATCAAAAAAAACGTGAACGCCATTACCTTCAAGTCTGGTCGCGAGCCTTTCTACCCATTCTTTATGTTCCTCACTGTCATGTGAATAGGAAATGAAAATTTTTGGTCTTATGTTGCCCATCTCACGTTATCTCCAAATGTACCTAAGTTGTTATCAGTAGTTGGTTTATTGTTACGGTACTTAGATGCCGAACCGCAGAGCCAAGCATATTTATCTCACATGAAAGGCGTTACAGTAAATTTTGTAATTTCGCATACATAATTGTTCGTTGCAGGTGTGGGAGCACTGGGTATGTTTAGGGTTTATTCTTCGAGAAGGTCTTACTGATGAAAGAGAACATTCCTGCTGTAACGCGTACTCATATTGATGTTGACTGCTGTGACAGCAGTGCAATTTTTGTGCTTGATAATGGCCATGATCATTTCGCTGTTTCCCTTGAAACGGTACTCTCATGTCTGAAGGTGGCAGAGGAACACGGCCATGTACCTGAAATTGGCGCGGACTGGTGGTGTCTTATCGCTAACCATACTGCGCTGGGATACCCGTCATGAGGCATAACAATGGATGTATTCAAAATTTCCGTTGATACACAGCAGGTTCACAAGATCACTCAGGAGAACTTTGATCTTGCAACTAAAAAGCAGGCTCCCTGGTATCAGCCAATCAATGGTCATCAGGGATGGTTTGCAGTTTGCCCTGCTTGTGATAACCCGGTACAAATCATAGGAATGCTTGATCGGGTGATTTATTTGCTGGAAAAATGTATTGGAATGAGAATTTCGGATGCCCAGGCAAAACTCATGTTGGAGAGTTATCGACTTGCTGAAGGTTGGCGTTATCGGGGAGCTACGCGACAAAATATCCCTTGGACATTCGCTTACATGATGCAAGCCAGCCGGGTGTGGGGGCGTTTTTTTTATGATTTTGAACTGGTCGATGAATTGTGTGCTCGACGTCCTGACCTGACATTTAATGAAGATCGTAAAACTCGCCGAATAGCTGTTAAAGAAGGAGCCGCATTTTGTGATTTAACCTTTAGTCTTATCAAGCATAGTCGCCATCTTGACAGTCATACACTATCAGAAAGTATTGAATTCAATATTGCAGATTCAGAGCAGAAAACAATTTATAAGAAACGTATTGATTTTGATTATGATTTTTTTCTGAGGCTTATTAACAGCAAGAATGAGGCACATCGAAAAATGCATCTTGTTGATCTCGCCAGAAGCATCTTAGTGTGATAACGGTATCAGCCACCTCTCTGGACTATATTTACCAGAGAGGTGGTTCATCGTCCTACCAGCCTCCAGCCAGACCCATACCGAGCGCTGAATTATGCTCAGAATCCCATGAAATATTCAGGCGCACATTCGTATTTAGTGATGTTTTATACTGAATACCTGCTGCCATAGCATTGCCATTTTGATAGTTGGCAGCACCGATACCATAAGAAAACGTATTTTCAGCGACATACGGAATTGATGCAATTGCGGTCACACCAGCGATCCCCGCATTGAGACGCTTTTCTACTCGATCAATTTTACTACTCAGTTGTTCAAATTGTTGGTTTGAGACTTCGCTGAACTGGTTAAATCTATAATCGGTGTAATTATTTGCGTTCTGTTCTGCCTTATCGGTATAGGTGATAGCGGTATTAAGCGTGCTGACTGCTTTGTCGTTTAGCTGTTTTACATTGGCTGCATCGGTATCTTCAGTTCCGGCGGCAACATTGGTGATTTGCCGTTGCATATCCTTATTTCCAACGGATACTGAGTTTTCTCTGTCGGAAATCGAGTTGTTGCCAAGAGCAATGCTGTTGTATGCGCTGGCTTCAGAACTCTGCCCTATAGCAGTTGAACGTTCCCCGATTGCCGTTGCGTCATTCCCAATGGCCGTGGACCTTTCGGCTGATGCGGTCGCATGTGAGCCTGTCGCCGTTGATAATTCCCCTGATGCTTCTGAAAATGCCCCCGTTGCAGTAGAGTTTTTCCCTGATGCTGAGGCAAAACGTCCGATAGCGACTGATTCCGATCCAGATGCCTGTGCATTGTCTCCATTGGCAATTGAGTATGTTCCTGAAGCATCAGCCCAGTTCCCTGTTGCTGTAGAATTTACACCTGATGCCTGTGAAAAAGCGCCCGTTGCTGTTGAGTTTGCCCCCGATGCTCTTGCCAGATAGCCTGTAGCGGTTGAGAAGACACCTGACGCTTTAGAGTTATTCCCCGTGGATGTCGAGGCATATCCTGATGCCATGGCACTGGCCCCTGTTGCAGTGGCATAATTTGCTGATGCTTCTGAATATGCCCCCGTTGCGGTTGAAATATCTCCCGATGCTTTTGCGTAATCCCCTGTTGCTGTTGATTTATGACCTGATGCTTCGGCGTGATCTCCTGTTGCGGTGGAGGCTTTCGAGTCAGGAGAAAACATTAATGATGCAGTTATAATTGCTGCGGTTAAAACGGTAATTCTGGTTTTCATGCCAACATATCCTTTGAATACTTAACTCCGAATAAAAGAACAGCAGGAGCTGCTCACCCTATTTGGCGTCAGTAAATCTGGAGCGATATGCTTATCCAATCAAAAATCAGTTTTCCATTATTGATAATTTATTAACTGGTGGTTTTTGCTTGCATGAAATGGAGCAGTGCGTTTTCTCGGGAAATTTCGTCCCCAGTAAATAGTTATTGGTTGCTTCCATATGGCTGAGATTTAACGTAGCTGAATGCGTTATCTGACAGGTTCTTACTATGTTAAATCTGAAAGTCTTTTTCCGCCCGGGACGTTCACGCCCCGATTCTATTCCGACCGCTGAAGCAATGAAGCCCTTTTTGCCTCCAGGTTACTTCCGGCCCATGACTGCCAGTGAACTGCTGGCGACAACCCGCCGTCAGCAATGGCTGCAATCGCTCTGGGATTATTCATCCCTGCCGAAAGACATGTACCGCCAGTATTACCTTGCTCCGCTGGAGCATTGCGTGATGCTGATGCAGCAATTTCCTCTTACGGAAAGTGGTACGTATGCCCGTCCCGGTGGGATGGCTGACTATATGCTGGAAACGGTGTCGTATGCGGCGCGGTTGTCGAAAAGTTATATGTTGCCGGTTGGCGCACCGCCAGAAGAGCAGGCGGCGCAAAGCGCGGCCTGGAATGCGGTGGTGGTCTATGCGGCAATGTTGCCTTCGCTTGAATATCTTTGTCACCTTCACGTTGAGCTGGAGAACGGTAAACGCTGGTTTCCTTTGCTGGATGTGCCTTCAGAACCTTATCGCTTTCGTTTTGCGCCGGAACAGTCTCCGGAACGGTTGCAAAGTTTTGGCGCAATGCTGGCGTGGAAAATTATTCCTCCTGAAGCGGTTGGCTGGCTGAGTAGCTGGCCGGAAGCTATCAAGACCCTGTCAACATACCTGACTGGCTTCCGGGCGCAATCGGGCGTGGTCAATGCCATTGTGTCTGAAGCTATTCGCCTTACTGCTGGCGCACCAGAAGGCGAGCCACCGGCTGTACCGGCGGTGATAATACCTGTGCAGGCGGAAGCATTGCAGGGGGACGCGTTGTTGTCCGGATTAGCTGATGATGTGCCAGCTCTGGTTGCGTCGTATTCCGAAGCAGAAACCCTTCCGGCAGCGGAACCTGTTCCCG
>ERZ1026872.574-NODE-574-length-10033-cov-9.028964_pt1 | contig 10033 bp, 8 predicted proteins | sample MGYA00380166_ERZ1026872 | MGnify/ENA primary metagenome ERZ1026872 (study PRJEB33269, sample SAMEA4719802) | human gut metagenome | biome: human-associated habitat; feature: organic feature; material: feces | place: Cameroon | collected 2013-10 ... | reverse complement strand
ATCGTTTGAGTTCCTGACGATCCTCCTGCGCCATATTTTCATGATGCTCGCGGCGCTTTTGCGCTTTTTGCTGCTGATCGCGCCAGGTTTCATACTGCTCGCGCGCTTCGTCACGCGCACGGCGTTCACGGGTATCTTCGTCATGGCACATTTCAGCGCGCTTGCGCAGCGAGGCTTCCGCCAGGATCTTTCTCAGCCTCAGCACCTCGGCCATCAGCGGCCCCAGATGCTGCATATAAAGATCGTTAAACTCATCAAGCTGGGTCAGCCTTGCGTTTCTGGCATCAAGCAGCGCCTGCAACTGGGTTTCCAGCGCTTTTAGCTCCAGCTTGCTGGCCGCAACGCGCGGATCCTGCCATTGAGTCATCGAGCGCTGGCTTTGCAGCCAACTGACGATGGCGTTCATCGCCTCGCCATAGCGCCGGGCCTCAAGAGCCTGAATGATGGCGTCAATCGCGGGATCGTCAATGTCGCCTTTCAGGTGCGAAATCTGACTGGCAATGATCTCATCATCTTCCAGTTCAATGGCATTTTTGATGATTTCCAGCCGCTTGATGGGTTTACTCATGGGGCGTTTGCTCGGCGTCCTGACCGTGGGAATGGATCGCAGAGTAGCACTCGTTCCGGTGCGCCGTCAGCCGCTATGTCATATTATAAGTGACGTTATTTCAGTCGCTTAGATTTTCGATATGAAGTATAGACTTAAGTCGAACTGACGGCGGTTAATATCGTTACTCTGCCAGCGCCTGCCGCAAATCGTCGCGCAAATCATCAACCCCTTCAATGCCCACAGAGAGGCGAATCAGCTGTGGCGTAATGCCGTTGGCGAGTCGCTGCTCCAGCGGGATAGACGCATGGGTCATGCTGAACGGCTGGCTGACCAGGCTTTCCACGCCGCCCAGGCTCTCAGCGAGCGTAAAGAGGCGCAACTTTTTGATCACCGCTTCTGCCCGTTCGGCATCGCCTTTTACCACAATTGAGATCATTCCGCCCGGTTGCGCCATTTGACGGCGGGCAAGCGAATAATCGGGGTGCGATTCCAGCCACGGGAACCAGACTTTTTCCACCTGCGGCTGCTGCTCAAGCCACTGAGCAAGCGCCAGCGCGTTGCTGCTGTGGCGTTCCATGCGCAGCGACAGCGTGCGGATTCCGCGCAGAGTCAGAAAGCTACTGAACGGATCGAGCACGCCGCCAACGGCGTTTTGCAGATAACCAAGCTGCTCTGCCAGAGTCGGGTTATCGCCCACAACCGCAAGACCGGCGACAACGTCGGAGTGACCGTTGAGGTATTTGGTCGCGGAATGCACCACGATATCAAAACCGAATGCCAGCGGGCGCTGGATTACCGGCGAGGCGAAGGTGTTATCCGCCACGCTGATAAGCTTGTGGCGGCGGGCGATGCCGGCAATCGCCTCCAGATCGGCCAGTTTTAGCAAGGGGTTGGTCGGCGTTTCAACCCAAATCATGCGCGTTTCCGGACGGATAGCCGCTTCCAGCGCCGAGAGCGAACCGGGTTTGACCCAGCTCACCTGCAGCCCCGCGCTGCGCCGACGCACGTTTTCAATCAGCCGGTAGGTTCCACCATAAACATCATCGACGGCAACGATATGGCTGTCTTTATCCAGCAGCTCCAGCACCGTGGAGATAGCCGCCAGCCCAGAGGCAAAGGCGTAGCCGCGGCTGCCGCCTTCCAGTTCAGCGATGGCGGTCTCCAGCGCAGCGCGCGTTGGGTTGCCGCTACGCGAATACTCGTAGCCGGTGTGCTGTCCCGGTGCCGGTTGGGCATAGGTGGATGTCGCGTAAATGGGCGGCATCACCGCACCGTGGCTATCGGTAAAAGTGCCGCTGTGTACGCTCAGGGTATCGAAGGTTTTCATTATTCATTCCTTACTGTTCAAGACGGTTACGCCAGCTCGTGAGGAGATCGCTGCGGGTGATAAGGCCAAGGAAGCGTTCGTTATCCACCACAACGGCCACCTGGCCGCGATCAAAAATGGGTTTCAGCGCGCTCTCAGGCGCGGTGATGTCGAGGGTTTCAACCTCCTGAGTCATGGCTTCGCGCACCGGCAAGCCAAAACGTTGACTGTCTCCCTGGACGTGGCTCAGCAGATCCCACTCATCGATGATCCCCACCACCCCGCCCTCTTCCAGTACCGGTAGCTGTGAGATGTCATAAAGGCGCATACGGGCCAGTACGGTCGCCAGGGTGTCATCCGGTGCGGCGGTAACGGTGGCGCCTTCATCGTGGCGCAGGGCAATGAAATCGCTCAAGTCACCACGCAGTGTGCGGGCCAGCAGGCCCTGCTGGCGCATCCAGTCGTCGTTGAACATTTTCGACAGGTACTTGTTGCCGCTGTCACAGGCAAAGGTCACCACCCGTTTCGGCGTGGTTTGCGCACGGCAGTAGCGCAGCGCCGCCGCCAGCAGCGTGCCGCTTGAAGAACCAGCCAGAATCCCCTCTACCTGTAGAAGTTCGCGGGCGGTAGTGAAGGCTTCGCGATCGCTGATGCGTAACGCCTTACGGACGTTATTGATGTGCGCTAATGGCGGGATAAAGTCTTCGCCAATCCCTTCAACCAGCCAGGATCCCGCCTCCTGATAACGACCGCTTTCGACCTGATCGGCAAGGATCGAACCGGCCGGATCGGCCAACACAAACTCGGTATGCGGCGAATGTTCGGCGAACCATGCCTGCAGACCGCCCAGCGTACCGCCCGACCCTACGCCAACGACGATGGCATCAATTTGCCCGTCGAGTTGCTGATACAGCTCCGGCGCGGTGGTCGTGGCGTGAGCCAGCGGATTGGCGGCGTTATTGAACTGGTCAATGTAAAAAGCGCCGGGCAGCGCTTTTGCCAGCCGCTGCGCGTAGTCCTGATAGTACGCCGGATGCCCCTTGCCAACGTCAGAGCGGGTCAACACCACCTGAGCGCCAAGGGCGCGGAGGTGGAAAATCTTCTCGCGGCTCATTTTATCTGGCACGACAAGGATAAGTTTGTACCCGCGCTGGGCGGCAATCAGCGCCAGCCCAAGCCCGGTATTGCCTGCGGTCGCTTCAACAATGGTACCGCCAGGCTGCAGCAGCCCCTGCTTTTGCGCCTCGTCGATCATCGACAGCGCCACCCGGTCCTTGATTGAACCGCCGGGGTTCTGGTTTTCCAGTTTCAGAAACAGGCTGCACGGTCCGGTATCCAGCTTATGCAGCTGCAGTACCGGCGTCTGGCCGATAAGTTCGGTGACGGAATGGTAAACGGTCATACGCTTTAATCCTGATATATGAGCAATGACCAGAGTGTATGGCTGTAAAAAATTGATTATAAAGAACCTTTATCTGGCCTTTAGCGCAAATTGGAATATGACCTGCTGTTTAGACATTTAGACGGAGAGACGTTTAGTCGTGCAGAGGGGTTGATGGCTAAAAAAGGGGGGATTTGCTCTATTTTCAGCCATAAAAGCGGCATCAGGTCGCGCCTTTTGCCGCATCATAGCTTTCTATTGTTGAACTTCATCTAAGGATTGTTCGCCGCATTCTTTGGGCTATTCGCGCTATGGGGACGAGACGACGCGTTGAAGAACCCGCCTGAAAGGCGGGTTTTTGGTTTCTGTGCCCCTCGGAGCTGTCTCGCATCACTCACTGATAAACAAACGTCACGCCAATAATCGACTGCACGTTTCCCGCCGTCACCTGGCCGCGGGTTCTCGCATAGTTGGCGGTCAAGCCAAGGCTCACGGCCGATGTGCTTACCGTGCCAAGCGATACCATACTGTTGGCAGGCACGATGCTGCCGTTGCGGGTAAGCTGAACGCCAACCCCACTCGCGGGCGAAGCCGATGCGGTGTTGGTGAAAATGGAGTTCGCCGAATCCTCCGTCGTACCCGACAGGTAGTAACTGAGCTTTTGACTCTGCGCACAGTAAACTGTCAGCGGAATGGATGTTGAACCGGGGTAATCCGGCAGCGTCACCGTGACGTCTCGCGCAGAGACGTCACAGCCTCCGGTGGGCACCACCACATTGTTGTTGGCGTAGATATTCCAGACAAACTGGAAATCGTCGTTATTTTTATTGTTGGTCTGGCGAAGGATCAGAACGGCAATAAGCGTTCCGGCGCTAATTGCCACGCCGCCGGCGGAGCTAATCGGCGTCAGATAGAGCATCGTGGGCCAGGGTTTATCGGTTTTCGAGTTGTAAATTAGCCGCGCGGTCTCCGTGGTGGTGGGAAACGGGTAGCTGGAACCATTGTATTTGACGGTGCCGGAGAAACTGGACAACACGCCACCGTATGCCGACCCCCGTTGCAGCGTAACGTAGTCAGTCATGGTCTCCGGGTAATCGTTATGACAAAAAATCTGCGTCGAAAGATCGACAACCAGGTTTTGCCCCACGTTCACCTCAGGCGCCAGATCCACATACACGTTCGCGCTGCCGCCACCGATAGGGATCGTCGTTCCGCTGGCGGTCCGGCAGGCAAATGACCAGGCATTAAACGACCAACCGGCCATCAGCAGCACCGTCAATACGGTTATCACTCTCTTCATCACGATCGTCTCCTGGTCAGGCGTAGGTATAGGTGACGTTGATCACCGCCTGAATGGTTCCCTGGGTAGCGCCGCCGTTAACCGACAGCGCCCTCACCTGTAGCGGAAAACGCGCGGACTGCGAGGCCTCATCCACCGTCACCGTTGTCTTCGCGCCGGTATTGAGCGTGTTGCCCGCCGCGTCCTGCAGCTCAAGCTGAATATTTCTGGCCGTTCCCTGATTCTGGTAATAGCCAGTGGCATCTGCCGTGCCGCTAAAGCTGGCGGTGACGCGCGATGTGCCAACCGGGCAGTTGCTGAGATCCAGCGCGACGTCATGCCAGGGCGAGGTTGAGCCAGCGGAAAGCAGGTTGAAGGTGTAGAGATCGCCAAGATCAACGTCAGCATTGCGGGTTGATACCGTACACGGCTTCGCCACCACTTTACCGTTGACCGTAATCGTCACATCGGCGGCCCATAGCGCCGAAGAGAAGGCGACCAGCGCGATTGCCGATAGCACACCGCAATAAGCCCATTTCATTGATGCCTCCACTTACTGAAATTCAAGGGTGAACGTCGCCGTGGCGTTAACGTGGCCCGGCGTGACCGGAACCTGCGTGGCCATCAGGCGAGCATAAAAGTTCAGCGTATTGCTCTGACCGGGCTTCAGCGTCGTCCACGGAATAGCGGATGACGTGGCATTCAGCGGCAGCATTGTCTGCTGATCGTTAAGGATCTGCACCCCCATGCCAGCGGCGGCAGCGCTGCCGCCGTCAAGCTTCAACAGGCGGGTATTGTCATTATCCGCCACGCCAGTAAACCCAACCTTCACGGCGCTAACCGCGCTACCGCAAGGTGAGAGAACAATACGAAACGGTATCGCGGGGGTCGTCGCGCCAACGGTACTGAACTGCTTAGCCGCGTTATCCATCAGGTCGACGATAAAGTCCTTCGACTCGCCCGCCACCGCGCAGCCGTTATCTCGTACGTAACCGCTGATGGTGATGGTGCTATCTGCGGCCAGGGCGCTGGCGGCGGATAGCGACAGCAACGCGCTGAGCAGGTAAAAAGGTTTTGTCATCATCATGTCCTTAGCGGCAGGTCGCCGACAGCTGAATCAGCGACTGCTGCTGGCTCTCATCAGGTAACCGATATTCCGCTTCACAGCGCGCATTGGCGCCTTGCCCCCATGCCACCTGCACCTTTCCGGCCAGCGGCATGCCGCTGAGATAAACGAGGCCATTATCAGCCACGATGCTGCCGTTCTGGTTACCGTCCGAGGTGACCATCGCGCCAAACGGCACAGGTTTACCGTTGTGGATTAACGTCATCAGCAACTTCATGCCGACGTGCGCCTTAAACTCCGCGCGGACAATCGCGCCGTGAGTCGGTACGACGTTCACTACCGCATCGTCCAGGTCGACGTTATCCGCCAGCGAGTTGGTGTCCAGCGCCACACGGTTTTCCCGGTATTCAGTGGCGTAGGGCAGCACGGCGTAGCCGCGCCAGTCGGTGCGTATCCCGGTCTGATTTTCCACTTTTGTCCCTTTCGCCCCCGGCGCGCTGACCAGCACCACCGTATCATTGAGAGGCTGGCTCAGCGTGACGCCGTTGGCGTGAGCCAGCACGCCGCCGCTCATGCCGTAGTAAAGCTGCTTAATCCCGTCGCTACGGCTGTAGCCAACGTTGGCATTGCCGTAGCCACCGCGATAGTTCAGCGCGGCATAGCCGGTGCTCCCGCTGCTGCCCTCGCCGCCGCTGGCATAGCCGGTCTGCACGTTGTAACTCAGGTTGTTATCCTCCAGCAGCGTGCCGTACAGCCCTGCGAGGTTGCTCATCCGACCGTTGAGATCGTTGGACATGCTGTAGCTGGCGCTGGCGTGCCGCCAGACGGATTTGCTGTCCGAGCGCAGCCAGTGGCTGAACGGAATGTTGACGTTCACCGCCAGCATCTGGTCACGGGCATCCTGCCAGGCGTTTTTGGTCAGGCTATAGCTCAACGTCCAGTTAATATCGTCCACGGCCATATTCAGCCCGGCCTGGAATTGCTCATCCGCGTTATGGGTGCCCCAGTAGGTTTGCTGGCTGCCGCTCACATAAAGCGTGGCGGTACGTCCCAACTGCTGGGTTACGCTGACCTGCACTTTGCCCCGTTTGCTGTAGGCAAGGTTGTAGTAGTCGGTGAATTTCGGCTTCACGTAGACCGGCCCATCTTCCGTCACCACGGAGTACCCGCTCATACGCTGATAGGTGGTATCGGCAAAGCTGAAATACCCCCGCGTAGAGTAGCGGTAGCCCACCAGCTGAATATTGGTACCTAATTCATTAAGCGATTTGTTATAGAGGAAGCGCACCGACTGCCCCTGCTGCTGGCTGTCATCGGGCAGCGTGGCGTTGGCCTGGGTAATGTCAACCGACATCGCGCCCAGGTTGCCCATGTTCTTGCCGACCCCGAAGTTAAACGCGCGATAGCGATCCGCCAGCTGGCTTCCACCATACAGCGTCCATCCCGCCGCCAGCCCGTGCATAAGCGTGCCCTGAAAGAACGTCGGGTCGTCCTGCTGCTCGTTGCCGCTACGGTATTTTCCGGCAGTGAGCGCATAGCGCGTGTGCCCTTCCCTCTGCAGCACCGGGACGGAAGAATACGGTACGGTAAAGGTTTGATTGCTGCCGTCCGCCTCCTTGATCGTGACCTGCAGGTCGCCGCCGTTGCCCGCGGCATAGAGGTCGTTAATGGTGAAGGGGCCAGGCGGCACCGTGCTGTGGTAAATCTCATAGCCGTTTTGCTTGATAGAGACCTGCGCGGTACCGCGCGCTATACCGTGAATAACCGGCGCGAAGCCTTTCTGGCTGTCCGGCAACATGTTGTCATCGGAAGCCAATTGCGCGCCGCGGAAGTTAATCCCGTCAAAGATATCGCCGTTGGTATAGCTATCACCCAGCGTCAGCCGCGAGCGTAACGCCGTGATATCACGCTCCAGCCAGGTATTGATATGCTGCCATTTGTTCTCGTTTTGCGAGCCGCTGCTGTGGCTCCAGGTACTGTTGTCACGCAGCCGCCATGGGCCGACGTTCAGCCCGCTTTGCAGGTTTAAATAGGCATACTGGCTGCTACCGCCAACCGTGTTCTGCACGCGATTACCGGTGAAGTTGTAGTTCAGCAATCCGGCAGTGATACCGTTATCCCACAGCTCCGGCGGAATATAGCCGCGCGCCTGGTTCCCCATAAAGGCCTGAGGAATGGTCAGATACAGTCGCTGCTGGCCGACATCCAGACGGATGGTCGCCTCTTTAATCATCTCGGTTAAGGGTACGCAGGCGTCAGCGGCAAGCGCATGCAGCCCGTCGACGGCGGCGACATTCAGCCCCATGCTGGCCAGCTGCCCGCGCGTCAGGCACGGCATCAGCCCATGGCCATCCTCAGGAGCGTTGAAGGTGACATCGCGAGTGGTCATATATCCATCGTTAAGGTAGATATCTACGCGATAGGTCCCCGGCGGCAGCTCCTGCCCCTTCTCAAAACCGGAAAGATCCGCCACAGCGGCAGGGTCGTCGGCCAGAAAGCGCGGGTTAAAGTAGAGTTCCGCCTGAACGAAAAAGGTCGGTGACGCGAGCAAAATGGCAACCGGAAGCTGCCGCATACGCCAGACCCGCAAACAGGCGAGGTCAAATTTCAGATATGGCATAGTCCCTCCGGTTTCACATCACCCGGCGATCATTTCTTATTCTGTTCAAGGGATAGGGGCAGCCCTGTGGCTTAACGCATCGCGCCTATCATGCGCGGCGTCAGCGCGCCATAGTCATTAATGGTTCTGAAGGTAATTTCACCGCCCGCATCATCCGGTATTTTCACCCGGGCCTCGCCCATCGGCGGCACCAGCGCGTTTTCCAGCACGCGGGTACCAGCGTTAAGCTCGGTAACCGTCAGGTAGTACGGCGTGGGATTGATCAGCGTAAGCGTGCCGGCACTGCGACGGAACGTCAGTTTTTCGACGGCCTGCTCCGGCGGCATCGCCAGTTTTGCCGGGCGATAGTAAAGCTTGATACGGCTGATAATCGCCAGTTGCAGGGTATTGTCGTTGAGCTTAGATTTGTCCATCGCCGGAATCGCCTTCACGTTCATCCAGAACAAGCTTTCCCGATCCTGCGGCAGCTGGTTATTGGACGCGTCAAGAATACGCAGCGTGTTCTCTTTTTTCCCCTGCATCGCGAACAGCGGCGGCGTCACCACAAAACGACCATCTTTAACGCCGTCGGCGTTTTCCACCCAGGACTGAATCAGATAAGTGCCGCTCTCGTCGGTATTGGTGACCGCCAGAGGGACCTGCTTTTGCCCTGCCGGATAAATGACCCGGGTCGCCCCCAGCGCCACACCCGCGTGCGCATAATGGCTTACCCCGCTCGCCGCTATCAGCAGCAGCATCGCCAGCGCACCGCGCATCATCATCAACGTTCTTTTCATGTTTACCCTTGTTGTACTCACCGTCATTTCCTGCGTCCGGTTAATTACTGGTAGGTCAAGGCGAACCAGGCCTGCGCATTGGCCGTACCGCCGGTGACCTGACGTGCGGTCGAACGGTATTTCGCCACAAAATGCAGCGTGGTTGGCCCATCGTAGAGTCGCGCCCAGCGCACGGGCGCCTGGTTGAGTGGAATTAATCCGCCCTGGTCATCAAACAGCGCAATGCCAATACCGGTAGCGATGCCCGCCCCCTCTCCCACCGAGAGAACGTTAGGATCTTTACCGTCAGCGACGCCCTGAAACGACACGCCAACGTGCTGGCTGACTGCCGTACTGCAATCTTCAAGATGAATAGCAAAAGCGATCGGATTAGATTCTTCGCCCACCGCATGGAAACGATGGCTGGCCACCTGGCCCATTTTTACCGTCATCAGGCGATCTTCCGCCGCCACGCTGCAGGCTTCGGCGATAACAACGCCCTGAAAACGTAAACCACCACCGGGTAACGTGACGTTCCAGTGGTTGCCAGCATGCGCGACGATCGGCAGCAGAAACATCAGCAGTAACCCTGTCATCCAACGCATGACTATCACCTCCATTCCCTCGTGATGACGGGCCTTCCTGGCCCTCGTGGCGTCCCTGCCGGTTGGATTACTCGTACTGAACTTTGAAGGTCGCGTCGGCGTTCGCGGTACCCGCCGTGGCCGCGCCGGTCGCGTAGTAACGCGCCTGGAACGGAAGCACGTTAGGACCATCGTTCAGAGTGGTCGCGGAGCTAAAGGTCGCGCCATCGAGTGCCAGCGGTTTGCCTTTGTTATCAAGGATCTGGATACCCACGTTGGTGGCGCCGCCCGATGCTGACCCTTGCAGCGCCAGAACGGTGTTGTTGGTGGTATCAACTGCCGTGCCGGAGAAGGCCACAGATGCCTTCGTCGAAACGCTGGTATCGCAGTCGTTCAGTTGGATGTTAAAGCCGACGGCGGAACTGGTGCTGCCCGCAGTCGCCAGTTTTGCCGAACGAACCTGACCCATCTGTACCGTCTGGTCGATAGAAC
>ERZ1026872.572-NODE-572-length-10050-cov-5.023912_pt1 | contig 10050 bp, 10 predicted proteins | sample MGYA00380166_ERZ1026872 | MGnify/ENA primary metagenome ERZ1026872 (study PRJEB33269, sample SAMEA4719802) | human gut metagenome | biome: human-associated habitat; feature: organic feature; material: feces | place: Cameroon | collected 2013-10 ... | reverse complement strand
TTATGAAGACATTACTAACATCGGGGTGTACTAATCAACGGGGAGCAGGTCAATCGGGGGTAAATCCCCCTACCCACGGTTTCACGAGGTGCGTACGCACGTAGTGATAGACCGGGATTGCGGGGACATCGCGAGCCAGCAGATCTTCAGCCTTCTGGTAATCGCGAGCGCGCTGGGCGACATCCTGCGTTTTCGCCGCATCGCGCAGCGCCGCATCATAGTCCGGGTTACTGTATTTAGCGGTGTTCTCGCTGTCGCCGGTACGGAAGGTGTTCAGGAAGGTTGAAGCGTCGTCGTAGTCGGCAATCCACGCATAGCGCACCACGTCAAAATTACCGGTGTGCATCGTGTCCAGCATGGTCTTCCACTCCTGGTTTTGCAGCTTCGCCTCAACGCCAAGATTTTTCTTCCACATTGAAGACGCGGCAATCGCCACGCGCTGGTGTGATTCCGAGGTGTTATACAGCAGATTAAACGACAGCGGATGCGCCTCACTGAACCCGGCCTCCGCCAGCAGCTTCTTCGCTTCAGCAATACGTTTTTCACGCGGCCAGCTTGCATAGTCAGGCCCGTTCAGCTTCACACCGCCAATCTCCGGTTGGCTTATGACCCACGCCGGACGCTGCCCCTGCCCCATGACCTTTTCAGCAATAATGTCTTTATCCAGCGCCATATTCAGCGCACGACGGACGCACGCATCGTTAAACGGCGCTTTGGTGGTATTGAACTCGTAATAGTAGGTAGCCAGCTGCGGCGATACATCCACCTCATCGCCCAGCGTTTTCTTCAGCTGGCTGAACTGGTTTATTGGCAGCGTATACACAATATCAACCTCACCCGCCTTATAGCGGTTCACGTCCGCCGCTTCGGAACGGATAGGCAAATAGGTCACTTTATTGATCACCGTATGCTTATCGTCCCAGTAACGTGGGTTACGTTCGGCGACAATGCGCTCGTTAACCACCCATTGCGACAGGTGATAGGCGCCACTGCCGACAAAATGCTCCGGCTTCACCCATTTATCGCCGTAGCGGCCGATCAGTACTTTATCCAACGGCACCATCGACGGGTGCGCCAGCATAGCAAGGAACGCCGAGGTCGGCTGCGTCAGCGTCACTTCCAGCGTAGTATCGTTGATAGCCTTAACGCCAAGGGTATCCGGCGTTTTTTTGCCCAGCGCGATATCGGCAGCATTGACGATGTGCATATTGCCAGGATAGCTGGCGTACGGCGACGCGGTCGTCGGCGTGACCAGACGCTGCCAGCTCCACACGATATCCTGCGCGGTTATCGCCGAACCGTCCGACCAGACGATCCCCGGGCGCAGATGGAAGGTCCAGACCGTGTTGTCTTTATTCTCCCAGGATTCTGCCAGCCGCGGCTCGATGCTGCCGTCCGGTTTTACCGCCACCAGACCGTCAAACAGGTCGCTGATAATATTGAACTCAACGTCGCTTTCCACTTTATGCGGGTCGAGTGACGCCGGTTCATTGCCGTTGCTGCGAACCAGCTCCTGTTTGTCGGCAAGCGGGGTTCCCTCCGGCACGGTTGCCGCCTGCGCCGCCCCCGCCAGACCCATTGCCAGAAATACCGTCGTGATGGAGTTATGTTTGTATAATTTCATTTCCATTGCCTTGTTGTTATTACCCTTTTCACTGTTGACACAGACACGCATTAACGCAAGTTCTTTCAATAACCTATAAGAGATTGATCTCGCTCTTTGGCGCAGAATGAGGTGATTCTGTGACGCGCTCAAAGTCTGAGTAAAGATGGGTAAAAACATTTGGGAATAAAGAAGAGTTTTCTTATGCTGAGCCACTAATAACATCTGTCATAAGAGAGTGACTCATGGATCGCATAATTACTTCATCGCGTGACCGCTCATCACTGCTGAGCACGCACAAAGTCCTGCGTAATACCTACTTCCTGCTGAGCCTGACGCTGGCATTTTCCGCTATTACCGCAACCGCCAGCACCGTGCTGGGGCTGCCGTCGCCGGGCCTGATTCTGACGCTGGTTGGTATGTACGGCCTGATGTTCCTGACCTATAAAACGGCAGATAAACCGGTGGGTATTCTGTCCGCGTTCGCCTTTACCGGCTTCCTGGGCTATATCCTTGGGCCCATCCTGAACGCCTACCTGTCTGCGGGCATGGGTGACGTGATCGGCATGGCGCTGGGCGGCACCGCGCTGGTGTTCTTCAGCTGCTCGGCCTACGTGCTGACCACCCGTAAAGACATGTCCTTCCTCGGCGGTATGCTGATGGCCGGAATCGTGGTGGTGCTGATCGGTATGGTGGCCAATATCTTCCTGCAGCTGCCTGCACTGCACCTGGCGATTAGCGCGGTGTTTATCCTGATCTCCTCCGGGGCAATCCTGTTCGAGACCAGTAACATCATCCGCGGCGGTGAAACCAACTATATCCGTGCGACGGTAAGCCTGTACGTTTCGCTGTACAACATCTTCATCAGCCTGTTAAGCATTCTGGGCTTCGCCAGCCGCGATTAAGGCTTAACGCTTCAGTCTCCAGGGCCTCGCTTATGCGGGGCCTTTTTATTTGCTACACTTCCCGCCATCTGTTTGTTGTGTGAAAAATTATGCTTATCTACGAAAACATCGAAATTGAGACCGATAGCGAAGGCTATCTCAAAGACACCACGCAGTGGAGTGAAGGGCTGGCTCAGGCGATTGCCGCCAACGAAGGGATTGAACTGAGCCCTGAACATTGGGAAGTGGTGCGCTTCGTGCGCGAATTTTACCTGGAGTTCAACACCTCACCGGCCATCCGTATGCTGGTTAAAGCCATGGCGAATACCTTTGGCGAGGAGAAAGGCAACAGCCGCTATTTGTACCGCCTGTTCCCAAAAGGCCCGGCTAAACAGGCGACGAAAATTGCCGGCCTGCCTAAACCGGTAAAATGTATTTAATAACGAATACTGAACTTGCTCCACGCCTTATCGGGTTGGTGAGGTTCCGCCAGGACTTTATCAACCCGCGCGCTGCGTGGCCCACCGGCTTTTAGCCAGGCCAGTAGCTGCTCTACCTGCTCGCTTTTGCCGCAGGCAACCACCTCGACGCTGCCATCGTCCAGATTCAACGCATAGCCGCTTAGCCCCAGGCGCTGCGCCTCCTGCTGGGTAAAAAAACGAAAACCCACACCCTGCACCTTGCCGTAGACCCAGCAGATCACACATTTATCCATCATGCTTCCTCCTGTATATACCCCAACTGTAGCGCCAATTCTCCCCACATTCTTCCGCCGCGCGTTGCATTTGTGCGGGGAAGTCGGGAAAATGCAGCCTGATTCCCTCAAACAGTCAGATAAATAAACTATGAGTGTACGTTTAGTGTTAGCCAAAGGGCGCGAAAAATCATTGCTGCGCCGCCATCCCTGGGTCTTTTCCGGCGCGGTCGCCCGCATGGAAGGCAAAGCCAGCCTCGGAGAGACCATTGATATTGTCGATCATCAGGGTAAATGGTTAGCCCGCGGCGCATACTCTCCCGCTTCGCAGATCCGCGCGCGCGTCTGGACGTTTGACGCCCATGAAAGCATCGATATCGATTTCTTCGTGCGTCGCCTTCAGCAGGCACAAAGCTGGCGCGACTGGCTGGCGAAAAAAGACGGGCTGGACAGCTACCGTCTGATCGCCGGTGAATCCGATGGCCTGCCGGGCGTCACCATTGACCGTTTCGGTAACTTCCTCGTATTACAACTGCTGAGCGCCGGTGCGGAATATCAGCGCGCCGCCCTCATCAGCGCCCTGCAAACCCTCTATCCGGAATGCGCTATCTACGATCGCAGCGACGTGGCGGTGCGTAAAAAAGAAGGTATGGAGCTGACCCAGGGCCCGGTCACCGGCGAATTGCCGCCAGCCCTGCTGCCCATCGAAGAACACGGCATGAAGCTGCTGGTCGATATTCAGGGCGGCCACAAAACCGGCTACTACCTTGACCAGCGCGACAGCCGTCTTGCCACCCGTCGCTACGTGGAAGACAAGCGCGTTCTCAACTGTTTCTCCTACACCGGCGGCTTTGCGGTTTCTGCCCTGATGGGCGGCTGTCGCCAGGTCACCAGCGTTGATACCTCGCAGGAAGCGCTGGACGTGGCGCGCCAGAACGTTGAGCTGAATAAACTCGATCTCAGCAAAGCCGAGTTCGTGCGTGACGACGTTTTCAAACTGCTGCGCAAATACCGCGATCAGGGGGAGAAATTCGACGTTATCGTGATGGACCCGCCGAAATTCGTCGAGAATAAAAGCCAGCTAATGGGTGCCTGCCGCGGCTATAAGGACATCAATATGCTGGCTATCCAGCTGCTGAATCCGGGCGGCGTGCTGCTAACCTTCTCCTGCTCCGGCCTGATGACGTCAGATTTATTCCAGAAAATCATCGCCGATGCCGCTGTGGATGCCGGTCGTGATGTACAATTTATAGAGCAGTTCCGTCAGGCAGCCGATCACCCGGTGATTGCGACGTACCCGGAAGGACTGTACCTGAAAGGATTTGCCTGCCGCGTCATGTAACTTGAAAAGCGAAATGGTGTCTATATATCTAGAGAGAGGCCATTTCCCGGGAGGTGAGTATGATGATGACCAGCAAATTCGGTATCGGCCAGCAGGTGCGTCACTCCCTGCTGGGCTATCTGGGCGTGGTGGTGGATATCGACCCGGTATACTCGCTCGACGATCCTGAACCCGACGATCTGGCGGCTAACGACGAACTGCGCGCGTTGCCGTGGTATCACGTGGTGATGGAAGACGACGAAGGCCAGCCGGTGCATACCTACCTGGCCGAAGCCCAGTTAAGCAGCGAGCCGCGCGAGGATCATCCGGAACAACCCACGATGGATGAACTGGCGCGTACTATCCGCCGGCAGCTACAGGCCCCACGGCTGCGTAACTGACTGCCGCATCAAAAAACCCCGCGCTGCGGGGTTTTTTATTTACAGCTCAACCGGGCTTCTCTCTTTGCCCAGCCCCCGCTATTTTGCGAGCCCTAAGCGCGGAATTTCGATGGCCGGGCAGCGGTCCATCACCACGTTTAACCCCGCATTGCGCGCCAGTACGGCAGCTTGTTCATTGATGACACCGAGCTGCATCCACAACGTTTTCGCCCCGATGGCGATAGCTTCCTGCGCGACGCCCCACGCGGCCTCTGAATTACGGAAGACGTCCACCATGTCCACTTTCTCTGGCACCTCGGCAAGGGTTGCATAGCCTTGCTGCCCGAGCAGGGTTTTACCGCCCACCTTCGGCGAAACCGGAATGACGTGGTAGCCCTGATCTAACAGGTATTTCATCACCCGATAGCTCGGGCGGTCAGGTTTGTCGCTGGCGCCTACCAACGCGATGGTACGGGTGCTGGTCAAAATGCTGGCAATATCGTTTTCAGTCATCATTATCCTCCTGGCCAATAACTTAAGTGTACGCGAGTCCGCTAATGTCGCGCGTCAAATTTTTGCCAATCAGCGCTTGCAGCCTGAGTCGCATGCAGTAATCTGTCTGCATTTAACACTCAGGGATCGTTTTATGGAACTGACCACTCGCACCTTACCGGCGCGTAAACACATTGCGCTGGTTGCGCACGACCACTGCAAAGATATGCTGATGAAATGGGTGCAGCGCCACCAGGCATGCCTTGCGCAGCATACGCTGTCGGCGACCGGCACCACCGGCAACCTGGTGCAGCGCGCAACCGGCCTGGAAGTTAAAGCGATGCTCAGCGGCCCGATGGGCGGCGATCAGCAGGTGGGCGCGCTCATTTCAGAAGGCAAAATCGATGTGCTGATTTTCTTCTGGGACCCGCTCAACGCCGTGCCGCACGATCCGGACGTTAAGGCTCTGCTGCGCCTCGCGACCGTGTGGAACATCCCGGTCGCGACCAATGCTGCTACCGCGGACTTTATCATTCAGTCACCCAACTTTGCCGAGCCGGTAGATATCCTCATTCCAGACTACCCACGCTATCTGGCCGAACGTCTCAAATAAGCCAGGCTGCGCCCGGAGCAAAAACTTCGGGCGTCATTCAGGGTTTGCGTACCACTGGCACCGACAGCTGCTTCAGTATCTCAACAAACGGAGACGGCTGCGCCTTGTTAAACAACAGCCAGACGCGCAACCGCGCGCGGGTCATGGCCACGTACAGCAAACGCCGCTCTTCCGCGTCGGGAAAATCCTCCGGCTCCGGCAACAGGGCCTGCTCCATAATCGACTCCCGCACGGGAGCGGGAAAACCGTCGAAGCCCTCTTGCAGCCCCAGCACAATGACATAGTCAGCCTGCTGCCCCTTACTGGCGTGCACGGTCATAAAATCAATATTCAGCTTCGGCCAGCGGGTAGCGGCTTTTTCCAGCGCGGCAGGCTTAAGATGATGATAACGGGCCAGCACCAGAATACGCTGGTCTGGCGTGGCGTAGCCGCTGAGCTTATCAAACAGCGCATCGAGCTTATCGTCTTCCAGCAGCGTAACGGCGTGCTTATCGCCAACGGTCAGGCTGTTCAGCGGTTTACTCAGTTGATGTGGGTTCTGCTGAATGAAGCGGTTGGCAATTTCACCAATGCGGCTGTTAAAACGGTAGGTCGTATCCAGCGCGCAGTTATCGCCCTCGCCAAAATAGTGGCTAAAAGCCGTAGTCAGCGACAGCTGCGCGCCGCTGAAGCGATAAATTGCCTGCCAGTCGTCGCCAACGGCGAACAGCGATGTTTGCGAATTCTGTTTACGCAGCGCCGCCAGCAGCGCGGCGCGCTGTGGTGAGATATCCTGGAATTCATCAACCAGAATATGCTTCCACGGGCTCACAAAACGGCCCTTATCGAGAATAATAATAGCCTGGTGAATTAAACCGGAAAAATCGACGGCATTCTCGTCTTTCAGCGCGGCTTTCCACGCTTTCAGCAGCGGTGCCATTAGCTTTATCCGTTTACCAAAGCACTCTCGCACGGCTTCCGGCGCACCAGCGATCATATCCGCCTGCGAACCGCCGTGCATTCGCATCAGGCTCACCCAGCGGTCGAGGCGGCTGCCCATCCGTTTTACGATTTTGTCATCTTCCCAGAAGCTGTCTTCGCCGACCTCCCAGCCCAGTTCGTCCTGTAGCCACTGCCGCCAACCTTTCGCCTGCGCTTTTTTCTCGCGGCACTGCTGCTGCCAGCAATCGGTAAACAGCTTATAACGTGCGGCAGCATCGTTTTCCAGTTGACTGACGACAGGCACTTTTTTACTGCCCTGCTGGATAATCGACAGCGCCAGCGCGTGGAAGGTGCGTGCGGTAATGGCATCCGTATTCAGGCGTGATTGTAGACGCTCGTCCATCTCTTCAGCCGCCTTGCGGCCAAAGGCTAACAGCAGAATCTGTTCCGCTGAGGCCTCCTGGCGCTCAAGCAGCCAGCCGGCACGCGCCACCAGCACCGACGTTTTACCGCTGCCGGCCCCGGCCAGTACCAGCAGTGAACGCTCACCGTTCACCACCGCGCGAGCCTGTGACGGGTTCAGCGGTGAAGATTCAATGCGAGCAAAAAAGTCGCCGTACTGTGTCAGCATGGCGTCGGTATAGCGTTGATTATGCTGCACGCGACCGCTTTCTTTATCCGCCAGCCAAGCCTGGCACTGCCGCCAGGCCTCTCGGCAGTTATCAAATTCTGCCAACCGCGTGGTTGGCAAGGGCAGGCCTTCGAGCGCGTTAACGATCTGCTGCCGGATAGTCTGCGCCTGCTGGCGGGTAAGCCAGCGCGTCTGCTCGCGGCTACCGGTAATAATTGCCAGCTGCGCCTCGAGCAGCCCAGCGGCGATATCGCTCATCTCTGCGCTCCACTGCTGCCACAGCGCCGTCAAGTGGCGGTGAAAACGCTGGGTTTCACCCCATTCCGTACCGTGCAGGCGCACAACTTTGTCCTCGGGCAGAACAAACTCCAGCTCCCCCCACACCAAACCACGCTTGCAGTTGATGGCCAGTAACTGATTAAAAGGGATGAGATATTCATGCTGAGGGCCGGACACCCTGACGCCCGCATTGAGGATCTCAACCCGGTCGTAAGGATGCTGCGCCATGCGCTTGCCCAGCGTCGTTGCTTTTAATTCCATGTCGTGCTGAATCCTGACTTTTTCGATATCTCACAGTGTAACCGCCAGAGAATAGGTGCTCCAGCCTAAAAAAACGTTACAATCAACAGGTCTTATTATTCACAGCGCTGCACTGAGGATTTATGCGTACTGTTCTGAATATTTTGAATTTTGTGCTGGGTGGTTTTTTGACAACGTTGGGCTGGCTGCTGGCAACGCTGGTCAGCATCGTGCTGATTATTACGCTGCCGCTCACGCGGTCCTGCTGGGAAATCACCAAATTATCGCTGCTGCCTTACGGTAATGAAGCGGTACACGTTGACGAACTGGAGCCCGGCGCGAAAAGCGGCGTCATGAACGCTGGCGGTACCTTGCTCAACATTCTGTGGTTCGTGCTGTTCGGCTGGTGGCTGTGCCTGACGCACATTATGGCCGGGATCGCCCAATGCATCACCATTATTGGTATTCCTGTCGGCATTGCGAACTTTAAAATTGCCGCTATTGCTTTGTGGCCCGTAGGACGCCGGGTTGTGCCTGTCGAAGTTGCACGCGCGGCGCGTGAAGCGAACGCCCGCCGCCGTTTCCAGTAATCAGGACGATTAATTGCTATGCTAAGCCCGCTGCTTCGCCGCTATACATGGAACAGTACCTGGCTATATAACGCCAGGATATTTATTGCGTTAATTGGCACAACCGCTCTGCCCTGGTGGCTGGGCGACGCAAAGTTGACCATTCCGCTCACCCTGGGGGTGGTTGCTGCTGCGCTAACGGACCTCGACGATCGTTTGGCCGGGCGGCTGCGTAACCTGGTCATTACCCTCATCTGCTTTTTTATCGCCTCGGCGTCGGTAGAACTGCTGTTTCCCTGGCCGTGGTTATTTGCGGTAGGACTGACCCTTTCCACTATCGGTTTTATTTTGCTCGGCGGCCTTGGGCAGCGCTATGCGACTATCGCCTTCGGCGCGCTGCTGATTGCCATTTATACGATGCTCGGCGTATCGCTGTACGCCCAATGGTATCAGCAGCCGCTGCTGCTGATTGCGGGAGCCGTTTGGTATAACGTGCTGACCTTAACCGGGCACCTGATTTTCCCAATTCGCCCGCTGCAGGATAACCTCGCGCGCAGCTACGAACAGCTCGCCCGCTACCTCGAACTGAAATCGCGTCTGTTCGATCCCGATCTCGACGATGACAACCAGGCGCCGTTATATGAACTGGCGCTGGCGAACGGGCAACTGATGGCGACGCTGAACCAGACTAAAACATCGTTACTGACACGCCTGCGTGGAGACCGCGGCCAGCGCAGCACGCGCCGGACGCTGCACTACTATTTCGTGGCTCAGGATATCCACGAACGCGCCAGTTCGTCGCATATTCAGTACCAGGCGCTGCGCGATCAGTTTCGCTACAGCGACGTCATGTTCCGCTTCCAGCGCCTACTCTCAATGCAGTCTATCGCCTGTCAGGATCTGGCGAAGGCCATCCTGCTGCGCACGCCGTATCAACACGATGCTCGCTTTGAACGCGCGTTTACCCATCTGGATGCCGCGCTCGATCGTATTCGCGCTGGCGGCACCGCGCCGGAACAAATGAAAGCGCTGGGTTTTCTGCTCAATAACCTGCGGGCAATTGATGCCCAGCTCGCCACCATCGAGTCAGAACAGCTCCAGTCGCAAACGCGAAGCGAAACGGAAAACCTCCTCGCCGACGACAGCCTGCACGGCTTCGCCGATATCCGTTCGCGGCTGAGCCGCAACATGTCACCGGAGTCAGCGCTGTTCCGCCACGCCGTTCGCATGTCTGTGGTGCTGTGCGTGGGCTATGCCTTTATTCAGTTCACCGGTCTACAGCATGGCTACTGGATCCTGCTGACCAGCCTGTTTGTTTGCCAGCCCAACTATAACGCCACCCGTCACCGCCTTGCGCTGCGTATTATCGGCACGCTGGTTGGCGTTGCGCTGGGTCCTGTCTCTTATACACATCTGACGCTGC
>ERZ1026872.571-NODE-571-length-10069-cov-7.702317_pt1 | contig 10069 bp, 14 predicted proteins | sample MGYA00380166_ERZ1026872 | MGnify/ENA primary metagenome ERZ1026872 (study PRJEB33269, sample SAMEA4719802) | human gut metagenome | biome: human-associated habitat; feature: organic feature; material: feces | place: Cameroon | collected 2013-10 ... | reverse complement strand
AAAATTTCTCTGGTGACTGGATGAAACAACCAATCGCCTCTATCAGCCGTGAACGAGTGGAAACCAGACACAAAGCCGTTACTGATGGCTCTGTATGGTTTGGAGCTGATAAATCAACGCTCCGCGCAGGGGTTGGAACTGGCAGTAAAGCACAGGCAGATCTCTGGGCTAGGGTGCTTCGTGCCATATACCGCTTCGCGCACGATCATTACCGTGACGAGGAAGGGAAAACGCTACTTCCGGACCCGCCTACAATGGTACTGAGCACAAAGAGAAAATGGCATGGTACTGTGAGGAAAACTGAACGTATCCGCACCAATGAGCTTGGCAGGTGGTTTAGGGCTTTATCGTCCGTGAGAGATATTGCCGAACAAGGGCGCGATGATATAGCAGCGGCGGTATGTGATGCTGTGGAAATGGCTATTTTTACCGGGCTGCGTAAATCTGAGATTTTAGAGCTTAGCTGGGATAGAGTTAATCTTGGCGGGCGCTACTTCTGGATTGATACCACAAAGAACGGTGATCCGCTTGAACTCCCCATTACTGAAACTCTCCTGAAATTATTTCGCCGCCGAGCAAAGCTGAAAGCAGCAGATGGCTTATTAGTTTTTCCTGGCGATAAAGGTGTGATTAAAGAGTACAGGCACATTATCGATCGTATAAGTGCTGCTACGGTGCCAGGCCTAAACTCAGACCAGCTAAATCCTATCCCTTTCAAATGGCATGACGGGCGTCGCACGTTTGGGACAGTTGCTGAGCTGGTGGGGGTCGGAAACTACATTCTAAAACGATTATTGAACCACCGGACGATGAGAAGCGCCGATGTAACTCAGGGCTATTTGCATTTCAGTGCAGATGAATTGATGGAACCGGCTGCAAGAATAGAACGCGCAATACTTGAACATGCGGGGTTGGTGGAGAGTAAAAAATCTCTTGATACTAGATTGTTGAATGCACTTGAAGGACTTAGTGAAGAAGAGAAACACCGCCTCATTTTTGATTTGTCAAAAAATATTAAGGTTGTCTAAATGTCTAAAAAACATATTGCGGAAGTTGAAATTAAGTTTGAGCAAGATGAGTTAAGTAATTTAGATAAGTTTGTTTCTATAATTAGGGATAAAACCTCTGAGTCTCTTGTTGCAAAAACAGTTAATGATATATATGGTGTTACTCCTTCTAAAATGACATGGGAGGAAAAGATTAATCTTTCTTCTGAAATAGAAAATGAAAAAATAGTCATTCAATCTGGGTTGACGATCAAGGCTGAAGGGATTGATAAAGCGCTCAATTATCAAAGTCCAGAGTTATCTGATATGTTAAAAGTATCTGCTATTTTAGAAATTATGGGTTTTGAACGATTGTCTAAACAGATGAGAAAACGTTACGGGGAAATGCTTGTTGAAACACTTTTGGGTGGGCTGCGACAGGTTGAATATGCTAAGAATATAATAAGTGAGGACCGACGTAAAGCCAGGAAAGGTAAAACAAATAGACACCATGCAATTGCTTTGAAAATAGCTTCTGATACTTGGGTGAAATATCCAAATGCTAGCCTTGCAGGGCTTTCAGAGGACATTTACTCCTATTTGAGAAAATCATGGAAAGATGTGCCAGTAGCTGGAACCGTAGAAAAATGGTTAAAAGATTCAGGGCTTAATCCAGATGTAAAACCTAAAAATAGGGACTTCGAGTTAGTTATATCCGAAGGGTAGTAAATCTCGTTATACACGCTTAAATCTTGTTATCACCCTTGTGAACCGGATATATGTATATATATCTGGTTTTGCTGACTCTTCAAGTAGTTATATCAATCATAAAGTATCACCACTGTTAACCTGTAATACACGGTGATATCTATGCATTTAATTACTAATAATCTTAAACTGGAACGTTTAACCCGCGCGGAAGCTGCCGCTTATCTTGGCGTTAATGCGCAGACTTTGGCTAATTGGGCCCATACAGGAAAGGTAGGCATCCCACATCATAAGGTTGGCCGTAAAGTTATTTATATGCGGTCGGATCTTGATAGTTATCTTGCATCAACTCGCCGTACTCAGACTGTTTGAGGGGGATGCATGTTGGATAAAACAAAGGCGGCCATGCGGGGCCGCCAGTGTAGTACCGAAAACAAAGAACAGAATCAGCATACCAGGCTGCTCGCTGGTGGTCAAAGCCTGTCTATAGCTTTGAGAAGTCAATCTGATTCTTTGGGCTTCTTACGCTGTCGGCGTTTAATTTCGCCCAGCATTGCAGCGTTAATAAATTTCCCGGTACTCTCGCCGGAATTCTTTACTGACTCCATACCATCAATGATTTCGTGTGCTATGCGAGCTGTCACAGATTGTGATTTTGCATTCTTCGAACCAGTTGCCATATCTACATTCTCCACAATTTACTGTAAGACACTATACACGAAAAATTATTGTTTTGAAGTATTGACGTGTAAGACACCTTTGACCTATTGTGTGTCTTACACCTTTTTTGAGTTAAGGTGCGTAAATAGCGAAGCCCGGCAGTGCGCGAACACTAGCCGGGCCTCTGACCACAATGTTATTGGAGCTAACACTATGGCTGACAATCAGCATACCCAAACTCGCCCGGAATTTACATGGTTATTCCTGGCAACTCCTAAGCATTATCCAGACAGTAAACCCGTTGTGCTGCGCATTGATGCCGATACGGAAGATGAAGCCCGTACAGCTTTTTGCGGCTGGAACATGGTGTTTGCCGCCAGAATCTGTACCCAGATGCGCTGGAGAATAACGTTTTACAGTGATGACAATAGGTTGTCTGCGACACTTGAAACCGAGCTGGTGGAGGGCGTATTCCATGAATAAAACCTTCCAGGCTTATGGGTTTGCCGTTAACAGGCGCGGTCATACAGTAGGTATTCACTACACAATAGCCAGCAAAAACTCTGACGAGGCTAAATCGACAGCACAGCTACTGGCCCAGCAAGAAGGTTACAGGCACATCCGCATCAACTTTGTTCGGGAGGTTAACCATGCATAAGTTAACGATGCAGGATATGGGGGATAAGTTCCGATCTCTCGAAGTCTTACTGGCTGCTGCTATGGAAATGAATCGCCGGAATGATGATGAGTATGAAATTGCATGTGAACTTATTGATAAAGCACTGATGCGTTGTCGCTCACTTCGGCGTGAATTAGAACATCGGGAGGGTAACAATGTCTGATATTTACCATCAACTTGTTAAGTCTTCCCCTGACTTTAAAAACTTCACTAATGAGGATTTGGAGGAATCCAGCGATTTATACGCTGCTGGTGCATTTGCCATTAATAGTGCACTTACATTAATTGGGAATTTGGCCCTCGGTGCTACGGATGCTGAAGATTATTCCGATGAAGATGCACGACGCGATTTGATCCTTGTTAGTCACGCATTACGTCATCTGCCAAGAATGGCACAGGCTCTTAATCAGAGTAGCGATACTGCGAGTTATGTCCGCGCTCAGCGTAACATAGCGGGGAGGGGCAAAAGTGATAAATCCTGAAATCAATGACCGTTGGTCGGAAAAGTGCGGTGAAATGATTACGGTGAATAATGTCGCCTTTAACCGGGTGACGTTTGTTCGCGATGGTTACGAATTTCCCTGCATGTTTACGCTGGAAAGATTTGTTAAAGAATTCACTTTTGTAAGTCGGGGGCAGGGAAATGAAATATGCGCCTAATGTAAAAAATCTTCCGAGAGACAAAATGGAAGAAGCAATTATCTTTGCCGGGACTGGAGCGTGGAAAGCGGCAAAAACATATCAGGGCGAACAGGGGAAAAGTGGCGACACTGTTCCACCTGTCGTGCTGGATCACACTCAACTGACAGAGTTACCGCATCTTCGTATCATCGATAAGGGGCGTCGCTTTGCCCGTGTTTACCAGGCAGGGCTTATTGAGCAAAACCACATCAGCATTATCGCTAATAAGCTGCAAGAAGCTGGTGTAACTAACGCTGAGTATATCAACGAGAAGGGCGAGAAAGAGGACTGGACGGTGCTAATGAGCCGTATCGAAAAGCAGCCACTTGCGGTTGTGGATCGTGGCGGGGCGACACTGGCACTTAACCAGATGGGGGCCAGTCAGCGCGGTGAAGTATTGCTGGCGCACTATGGTGGCGAACTGGCGGTACATGCCGATTCTGACATGGTGCATCACTACAATGGTGTGATATGGAAGCCTGTGCCGGATAAAGAACTGCAACGTGTACTGGCTCAGATTTACATTGATTCCGAGACTTCTTACTCGCAGAACGCCATCAAGTCATCGGTGGAAACCATGAAGCTGAGTCTCCCGGTCATGGGGGTTACGGCCCGTAATCTTATTGGTTTCAGCAATGGGGTATTTGATACCCGAACGGGTCAATTCAGGGAGCACAGCAAAACCGACTGGCTGCTGATCGCCAGTGAGTTGCCTTTCAGCCCACCAGCCGAAGGGGAAACACTGGCAAGCCATGCGCCGAACTTCTGGAAATGGCTTCGCCGTTCCGTGGCCAACAATGACCGTAAGACAGATCGTGTACTGGCTGCGCTGTTTATGGTGCTGGCGAACCGGTATGACTGGCAGTTATTCCTGGAGGTGACAGGGCCGGGTGGTAGCGGTAAGAGCGTGATGTCGGAAATCTGTAACATGCTGGCAGGCAAAGGCAATAGTGTGGCAGCAAGTATGAAAAATCTGGAAGATGCCAGAGATAGGGCGCTGGTGGTCGGCTATTCGCTGATTATCATGCCAGATATGACCCGCTACGCTGGTGATGGGGCCGGGATTAAGGCCATTACAGGCGGCGATAAGGTGTCGATAGACCCTAAGCATAAAGCGCCCTATTCGACACGGATACAGGCGGTAGTGCTGGCCGTCAATAATAACGCAATGACCTTCAGTGATCGAAGCGGGGGGATATCGCGTCGTCGGGTGATATTCAATTTTACCGAAGTAGTACCGGAAAATGAGCGGGATACGATGCTGGCAGAGAAGATAGAGGGGGAGCTTGCCGTAATCATTCGTCACCTGCTGACCCGCTTTGCCAGTCAGGACGAAGCCAAACGTCTATTGCACGAGCAGCAGAAATCCGAAGAGGCACTGGCTATCAAGCGTGAGGGTGATTCGCTGGTGGACTTCTGCGGCTACCTGCTGGCGTCTGTGGCGTGTGATGGGATGTTCATCGGTAATGCCGAGATAGTCCCGTTCAGTCCGCGTAAATACCTGTATCACGCCTACCTTGCATATATGCGTGCTAATGGCCTGAGCAAGCCTGTATCGTTAATGCGGTTCGGTACTGATATGCCTGGTGCAATGGCTGAGTATGGCAAGGAGTACCATAAGCGGAAGACTAAGCACGGTATAAGGTCAAACGTTACGCTGCACGATGATTCAGACGACTGGATGCCATCCTGTTCCGGTTCTTCCGAAGATAGCAGGGTAGAGTAAAGTTATGGATTAAGTGTTCACCAGTATTCACCCTGTTAAAAAGTTCATTAATAACAGAATGTTAAGGGGTGAACACTTGTTTATTAAGTATTCACCAAGTATTCACCTGTTCACCTTTTGATTATTTTTTTGCCCTATAGGGTGAAGGGTGGGGTGAACACTAGTGAATACCTGAAAGAGTAGTATTCACCATATAACATCATGAATTTAATTAAGAAATTCGCAAGGGTGAACAGGTGAACACTTAAACGTATATTTTTTAATTTTATAGCAGACACCAATCATAACTGGTGTAGGAGAAATTATGACCGTTAATGATTTTATGGAAGAACCGGAACTGTTCACACTACTGGGTAAGAAAAAAACAGCCGTGTGGCGGTTGCGTAAAGACCATGGATTCCCCAATCCAGTGCTCACCTATCCATCCCGTTATAGCCGTAAAGCTGTGATGAAATGGCTTGAGGATGGTGGTGTTAACAGGATTGTTTAATTTTATTGATGTAAATTTAGCTGGCTGTATTAGGGACTGTACCGCCAGCTAACTCAGAAATATAAGAGAGTCTCCCCGCAATTATTATTCACCGGCATAAACTCGCCTCTCGTGGTTAAACGTACGCTAACTTTGTATGTGAACTGTTTGCCAGTAAGGAATCGGCGATAGTCTGTGTATAGCTGAATAAATCAACAGAAATGAGGTCACACCTCACGCACTATACAGTGCTATGCCCAAAGCCGCGCCAGCGTTGGCTTAAGGGGGTATACGCTACCCATACATAATTTGTATACAAAACATCCATAAAACACATCTAAAAGCACATACGGCAAGGCTTTCAGCTGTATACACCTTCCTTATTTTCACTTCGTTTATAAGTTCTCTCATAAAATCATTTACCACTTTTTATGATTAAAATTAGTTTACTTACCACTTTTATTGATCAATGATTGTACATGTACCATCAACGACGATAAGGGTGGAAAGATGGCTGAACGAAACAATAAGCGGAACGATAAGGGCGGTACGGTTCATATCGATGCAGAAACCATGAAGAAGATCGAGGAGTACCAGGCATTCATCCGTAAGAATCACCCGGAGATGCCTGTTCCTACTAAAGGCCAGATTGTGCGTAGCAGTGTGAACTACTGGCATCACCAGACGCTGGGAGCATGGGTATGAAATCCTGGTACACCATCAAAGCGGCCAGCGATGCCGTCAGCGCTAATATCAGTATTTATGAGGAGATTGGTGGCTGGGGTATCACTGCCCAGCAGTTCTCTGAAGATCTGAAAGCCCTGGGCGATATTTCCCACATCAGTCTTCACATCCACTCACCCGGCGGCGACGTGTTCGACGGTATCGCTATCTACAACCTTCTGAATAAACACCCGGCGCAAGTCACAGTGCATATCGATGGCCTGGCTGCGTCTATGGCGTCAGTCATTGCTATGGCTGGTGACCGTATCGTTATGCCGGAAAACGCACTCATGATGATTCACAAGCCGTGGGGTATCTCAGGCGGTAATGCCAACGATATGCGCGACTATGCCGAGCTGCTGGACAAGGTGGAAAGCGTCCTGATTCCGGCCTACGCCCGCAAAACAGGCAAATCAGCCGAAGTGCTGGGGGCCATGCTGGAGAGTGAGACCTGGATGGATGGTCGTGAATGTGTGGCTCAGGGCTTCGCTGATGAGCTGTTACCTGCGGTCAGCGCAATGGCCTGTATTGAATCGAAACGAATTGAGGATTTTGAGCATATGCCAAAAGAAATTAAAGGGATGATCACCAGCCCGAAAGGGTCCACCGGCAGCGCGGTACCGGAACAGAATCGCATCAACGGGATTAAAGACCTGTTTGCGATGTTCGGCGGTAAGCATGATTCACTGAAGATGCAGTGCCTGGAGGATGTGGACTGCACGCCGGAAAAAGCGAAAGACATGTTGCTGGCATCTCTGGGTAAGACCTCGACCCCATCGGATAAAAACACTAATGCACATGTTTACGCTGGTAACGGAAACATTACTGGAGATGCCATCCGCCAGGGGCTTTATTCCCGTCTGGGTCACGAACGCGCCGAACGCGGAAACCCTTACGCTATGATGAGCCTGTTTGATATGGCGCAGGCTTCGCTGGTGGATCGTGGTATCAGCGTTAGTGGTTTCGGGAATCGTTCGCAGATTGTTAATCTGGCATTTACCCACAGTACCAGTGATTTCTCTCATATCCTTGCTGGTGGTGCTGAAAAGTCGGTACTTACCGGCTGGCAGAATAGCGGCGAGACATTCCAGCAGTGGACAAAAACTGGTTCACTTTCCAACTTCCATGAGGCCAAACGTGTAGGGCTGAACGGCTTCTCTGAGCTGGAAAAGGTGCCGGAAGGTGCAGAGTATAGATATGTCACAACCAGTGATAGCGGTGTACCTATCGCCTTAGCGACATACGGCAATATCTTCTCCGTCACCCGCCAGGCCATTATCAATGATGATCTGAGCCAGCTTACAACTATTCCGCAGGCAATGGGGCGTGCTGCCGCACGTACCGTAGGGAATCTGGTTTACCTGAACCTGACGGCAAACAGTGAGTTCACAGACGGCAAAGCGCTGTTCCACACCGACCATAAAAACCTCATCGCTAAAGGGATGGACACAGACGGACTGAATGAAGCCCGTAAGGCTATGCGACTGCAAGAGGACGCGAACGGCGATCCAATTAACGTTATTCCAGCCTACATCCTTGTTCCTGCGGCTCTGGAAGGTGCAGCGAATCGCGCTGTACTTTCTTCATCCTCACTGTTCCCGGTAGACCAGGACGGCACTCTGAACCAGAACCCCGGCATTATCAACGTGGTTAAAGATATGGCACAGGTGATCGTTGAGCCGCGTCTGGATAAAGCCAATAACGCGCAGTGGTATGTTGCAGCAGCACAGGGCACAGACACCATCGAGGTGGCTTATCTCGACGGGATGGATACGCCATATCTTGAGCAGCAGGAGGGCTTCACCGTTGATGGTATCGCCTGGAAGGTGCGCATCGATGCAGGTGTGGCTGCGCTGGACTACCGCGGGCTGGTCAAATCGAGTGGGGCATAAGAGCAGAGGGGCGGCCACGGCTGCCCATTTCTCGTGGGTCCTCCGGGCGGGGCGACCTGCCACGGGGCGGCGCACTCGCGGGAAACGGCTAGTTTTTGAATTCTATGGTCATCATCATCATGTTCTAACTATTTGATTTTAAATACATGAATATGATGAAAAACAGTAAGGATGATGGATTGTGTGTTTTTTGTTCATCATCTTTGGGGGTAATGATGAAACAAATACAGTTAACGATTACTGAACTGGCTGGCGCGACGGGGATGCACCGGCAGACGGTATCAAAGCGTCTGAGGGATATCCCCCCCGCGCCGGGTAGTAGCTGTAAGAAAAAACTATACGACCTGAAATCAGCCTTATCGGCAATCTACGCTACCGGAGTAATCCAGAATGCAGAACACTGAAGTAATGACAACAATTAAACTGAGTGGCCCAATGATTGGTTTGTTTGGCAGGGAACATCAACGTTTAGTCAGCACGACGCGTGAGGTATTCAATGCGCTGTCCGTCACGTTGCCGGGATTTCAGCAGTATATGAACACAAGCAAATCCCGAGGTCTGACGTTTGCTATCTTCGTTGATAAGAAAAATATTGCTGAAGATGATCTGGATTTTCCGAACGGTGGTCGTGTCATACGGATTGTGCCTGTGATTATCGGCAGTAAACGTGCCGGTGCGTTACAAACTATTCTCGGTGCGGTGCTCGTTGTTGTCGGGGCTATTGGTGCATTTACTCCCTGGGGGCAGGCTGTAGGCGGTGGTGCCTGGGGATCGGCTGCAATGAAAATCGGTGCAGCAATGATGGTTGGAGGGGTAGCGCAGATGCTTTCACCTCAACCGGCTGGTCTCTCCAGTAAACAGGATGCGGACAACCGAGCCTCATATGCGTTTGGCGGTGTAACGAATACCACGGCGCAAAGCTACCCGGTGCCGCTCCTTTACGGCAAGCGCCGTATCGGCGGGGCAATCATTTCAGCGGGTATCTATGTTGAGGATACAATGTAAGATAAAAGTGGAATAGCTCCTGTTTGAAGGAGCTATTATTTATCAGAATACTGTTTTGATTATTTTCTCTGTCCCACTTATTAACTCCTCGGCATCTTCCTTACTAGGCTCTTTATCTTTATGGTGATCACATAGGTTTCTTATGTCACCGAGTCTTTGAATAAAGCGCCAGTTAGGCGTGTCAATAATTTCATTATCTTTTAAGAGTTGATTGTATTCTGATATGGAAGGATGTGCTTTCTTCGTTTTAAGTTTATGTAAACTGCAAATATGAGCGAGGTGTTTTTCGAGTACAACTCCAGTAACTGCACCAGCAGCCCGTATAAACCCTTTTTTATTCAATTCCTTAGCTGTATCTAGTTCAGTGTCAAAAATATCAGCTTGTAATATTTCTTTAATGTCGAACAGTGAGCTATCAAATTTTTCGGAGGCAGAGGATAATATATGCCACTGAGTTTCCATTTTTGGAAGTGCAGACTTTCGGCTTGCGACAACTTGGGTTCCTCTGGTTGAATGTAAACCTATCAAATAATCATAAAT
>ERZ1026872.569-NODE-569-length-10088-cov-10.802751_pt1 | contig 10088 bp, 9 predicted proteins | sample MGYA00380166_ERZ1026872 | MGnify/ENA primary metagenome ERZ1026872 (study PRJEB33269, sample SAMEA4719802) | human gut metagenome | biome: human-associated habitat; feature: organic feature; material: feces | place: Cameroon | collected 2013-10 ... | reverse complement strand
GTTATTTCCCGCGCGTGTACAAAGTCGGCAAGATCGTTAACGAGCGCGATAAATTCCGCGACATGCTGGTTGACTGGTGGTCGCGTGGTGAAAAAACTATGTCCCGCGAAGAGGCAGAAATTACGGCTGATGCCACGATCAATAAAATCGTCGGTGCAAAAATTCCGCAGGATTTCGCAAACGTCTTTATGGTGAAAGCAGCCGGCAGCACCCGGTCGCGTACGCTCAGCGTTCCCGATCGACTGATGAAAGATTATCTGGAGAGTGACGCCAACTATGTGCTGCAGCGTCACATCCGCGAGGCATCAGCAGAGGTTGAGCTGACGCGCGCATTTGGTAACAAATCGCTGGAAAAGCAGCTCAAGGATATTCAGGATGAATACGATGCGTTGATGCGCCAAAATCCCAAAGACCAGACGAAACTGGCAAAATCCCGCGATAACGATATCCGGGATATCACAGCGCTACGCGACCGCCTGGCGGGTACCTATGGTATGCCGGACGACCCATCATCATTTTTCGTGCGTGCTGGAGCGTTCCTGCGCAGCGCTAACTTTGTCACCAAGCTGGGCGGAATGACCGTTTCCGCTATTCCTGATCTCGCACGTGGTGTGATGGTTAATGGCTTTGGTAATACCATGCGCGGTTACTCTGCGTTGATTACCCGCTCACCGGCATTCAAGGCCAGCCGCGCCGAACAGTTAAAAATGGCCGTCGGGCTGGAAACCATCCTGCACACTCGCGCGCGTACGATGGGTGACCTGGTAGACAGCTCTGCCCGTACAACGGCAGTGGAAGCGGGTATGGAGCGCGTCACCGATGCATTCGGCAAGCTCACGCTGATGGGCCACTTCGATGATATGAACAAATCGGTAAACGGCATGATCACGTCCGACGGCATACTCTCCGGCTCGTTCGCTGGCCGCCGTCTGGCTAAGCTTGGCATTAACGACAATATGGCCGCGCGTATCCGTAGCGAGTTCGAAAAGCACGGTGAGGTGATCAACGGCTGGCACATCGGTAATTTTGAAAAATGGGACGATCAACACGTTGCTGGTGTCTTCCAGTCTGCGGTGCTCAAAGACGTTAACAATACGGTTATCACTCCGGGGATCGGCGATACACCACTATGGGCCAGCACGCCGCTGGGTAAGACCATCTTCCAGTTTAAATCATTCGCTACTGCGTCCTACAACCGCGCTACGCTGGGCGGCCTGCAGGAGGGAACCGGTCAGTTTTACTATGGTACCGCTTTCCAGATTGGGCTTGGTGCACTGACATATGCGCTTAAACAGTCTGCAAATGGTAAAGAAGTTGACTGGTCACCTCAGAAACTGGCCATTGAGGGTATCGACCGTTCAGGTATTCTCGGCCCGCTGATGGAATATAACAATATGGCGGAAAAGGCATCTGGAGGTATGGTGGGGCTGGGGGCATTGCTCGGTACCGGAACACAGTCACGCTATGCCAGTCGCGGCTTTATCGGCTCTGCGCTGGGTCCAACATTCGGCCTGCTTGATACTATTACTGATGTGACCGCTGGCGTACTCAACGGTGATGCCGGCGATCGGGTACTGCATAACGTGCGTACGCTCCTACCGGGCAATAACCTCTTCTGGATTGCGCCGCTGATAAATCAGGTTGATCCCGGTATGAAATAAGTAGCAATATCCGGTAAAACAAAACACGGTGATAAAAATGCGCAAAATATTTTTTATTTTAATCGGGTTTATTCTGACCTACTCAACTGTCACGAGTGCTACGGTATTTGGCGGCTCTAATCTGGGTTTTAGTGGTTACCCTGAGTTTTCGGATTCGGAGCCGACACCTCCTTACGATCGCAATGAATACTCGATGCAAGCGTATAAAAGTGATGTTGAAAGGTATATCCAAAATGCGAAGGATTATACTGAAAACGCGGGTAACGATATGAAACGTATTCAGGAAGCCCAGGACGATGCGATTCAAAAAGCAAACCGCGTTGTAGAGGAATATAACCGAACAGCAAGAGGGTACTAATCGGTCGGGATTCCGACCTCTGGACTGTTCCATCATAGCCTTGTAACCACTACAGGGCTTTTTTATGCACGCAGACTACAAAACCCGCCTTACGGCGCTGACCGATAAACTCACGGATGCCGTGCTCGAAGAGGCTGATCCAGAGAATTGGGCTGGAGGTAATAAGCGGGTTGACCAGTTGACTAAACAGGAACGCGGTGACCGCTACTGGGACAAGAAAAACGCAGCGGCCTCTCTCACGCTACTGATTAAGGTTCATTCGCTAATTGGCATGCAGACGCGCGGTGGTACAGCGAAGGATAGCCCTGGCCAGGATGATGAAGCCTTTGAGTTGGGTAAGCAGGTGAGTAAGGCTGAGAAAGAAGCGGCTGCCATTATCGAGCGCCTGCAGAAAGGCAAAAAATGATTTCGTTCCTCGCCTTCTTTCTCATGTGGGCGGAGCGGATGAACTGGGACGTTCCGGATTGCCACTATAAAGCCTGCCACTGGCTGGAACATCGCGGAAATCTGGCGGTGCTCCGGTGTTTTCGTGGGTTTGGTAAATCTACCATTCTGGCCGTCTATAACGCCTGGCGATACTACTGCGACCGACAGTACCGTATTTTGCACCAGTCTGAATCCGACGGTACCGCGTATAAAACCAGCCGCGACACCCAGAACGTACTGCGTAACCATCCGCTGACAAAAGGCATGCTTCCCGACGGGCAGGGAACGGTAGAGCAGTGGTGGGTTAATGGCGCGTTGGATTTACGTAACGGCAGTATGTACGCAAAAGGCATCCTGTCTAACGTAACCTCGGCTCGCGCCAACGAATGCCAGAACGACGACGTGGAGGTACCACGTAACATCCAGACTCCGGAGGCGCGCGAAAAGCTGCGCTATCGCCTGGGAGAGCAAACACACATCCTGATCCCCGGCGGCCGCAAGCTTTATATCGGTACACCGCACACACATGACAGCCTTTATGATGAGGTGGAGTCTATGGGCGCCGACTGTCTTACCATCCGGTTATTTGATAAAGAAAAGCGCATTGAAGCGAAAGAGGCCTCGCAGCTGCGCTATGCAGTACCTTTTCGTCCGGAGTATGTTTTTGCGGGCATCCACAAGGCGGCGCGGCTGTTGATCGAAAACGTGGATTATAAGCTTACCGCCGACGGCGTTGAGTTTGCATCCGCGCCGGACACAGTTATCGATTTTTATGCAGACTGCGCCTGGCCTGAACGGTTCACCCGTGAAGAAATGGAGAACCGCCGCAAAGAAACCCGCACGATTAACGAATGGGATAGCCAGTATCAGTTGCACAGCAAACCCGTCGGAGACGTTCGCCTCGACCCTGACCGCATCCGGGAATATAACATTCATCCTCAAATTCGCTATGCGAATCGTACGGCTTCGCTGTGGCTGGGTAACGTGCAAATCGTTGGTGCGGTCGCCTGGTGGGATGTGGCAACTGGTAAAGTTAAGGCCGACGCCTCGGCGTTTTCTCTGATACTTACCGACGCACGCGGCCACCTGTACTGGCATGTCTGCCAGGAGCTTACGGGAGATTTGGCGGAATTTGACGACAACGACAAAATTACGGGCGGGCAGGTGGCGCAGATAAAAGAGTTAGTGCTCAGGTACCAGGTCCCTGTTGTTTGCGTCGAGGTAAACGGCCCTGGGAGTTTTGCGGGTAAATTGCTGCGGCAGGCACTTAAAGGTACTGGCTGCGGCGTACGTGAAGAATTCAGCATCACCAACAAGCAGAAACGCATCCTTGATGCGTTTGAAGCGCCGCTGTCGTCGCGGTTCCTGTGGGCTCATACCGACGTGCTCGATGGGCCTGTTTATGACCAGATGCGCGACTTTAACCCGGCGCTGACTAACCAGTCGGACGACTTCATTGATTCCGGTGCCGGGGCAATCAGTCAGACACCGGTGCGTATCGGTAAAGTGGTCGGGATTCCGACCGGACACGCGCGCGAAGATTGGCAGTTAAGTGACGGAGATCATCTGGTCAACGTCGATTACTAACCCGCCAGAGGCCTCGCATCATGTCTGTACCTAATCAAATCCCCTATGAGATTTATAATGCAAACGGTCTGACTACCGTTTTTCCTTTTGATTTTTACATCATCAATCTAAATGATATCCAGGTAAGTATTAATGGCTCAGTTATTACCAGTGGATACACGGTGTCGGGAGTGGGAAATACCAGTGGCGGTAATGTGGTGTTCCTTACCCCCCCGGCGAATGCTTCAGTTGTAATGCTTGAGCGTGTAGTGCCGACCTATCGATTAACCGATTATCAGGATAATGGTGACCTGCTCGCTGACACTCTTAATAAAGACTTTGACCGTTTATGGATGGCTATTCAGCGATCGTTTATTTATCAGGGGCTCTGCCTACAGAGGCCCTTACTCGGGGGGCCGTTCAATGCACAAAGTTACAAAATTGCAAATCTCGGTGCCCCTATTGATAAAAATGATGCCGCAAACAAAAATTATGTTGATGATTTAGTCGACTATTTAATGCAAACTGTCAATCAGATTATGGATAATTTGGTTAATGGTTTATATGGCTATAACACGAAGAGATCTTTTGAGCTGGGTAATACCCTCAACTATCCTAACGACATTCTTCTCCAGGAAAGCAGTGGCGAGTGGTTCCGATGGGATGGCACACTCCCCAAAGTTGTACCCGCCGGGGGTACTCCTGAAACAACCGGCGGGATCGGTGAAGGCAAATGGCTTGGCGTTGGGGATGCAACCTTACGCGGAAATCTCATGTCTTCAGCCAGTGGGATGGGTGATGCACTGATTGTCGTTAAAAAAACGGCTTCAGGCACAGTCGCCCGTACTCAGCATGACGTCAATAATGACGGATTCTATGTTGAGGACTTTGGTGCTGTTGGTGATGGTGACGCTATTGACACTCCAGCAGTCGAAGCAATGATTTCTGCACTTGGTTACGCCAGATTCCAGGCTAAGCGTTACAACCTTACCGGGTGGCAGTTCAATGGCCCTAGACTGGCGTTAATCGGAACGAAATCACCTGAATATTTTGTTGGTGCTTTGCTGAATGGCACAGTCCTTATCGGCATGAAGAATCATTATGTTACTGATGCATATCTTTCTGACCTGGGTCATGTTGGGGTTACTGACGGAATAGTTATTAACTCTGGAGTTGGAGGAGCAAACGTAGGATCTCTCTATGTAAACAACGTTATAGGTGTTGGAACCGGTGAATCAGGTTCATCCCATGCACAGTTATACCAGGGGTTTAATAACGTTCGTATTGATACGGTTGAGGGAAACGATGCCCAGTACGGCGTCGTGGTAAAATCCAGAAGAGGATTTATCAAAAACGTTACTGTAAGAAATACCAGAACAGCTGGTTTATTCATTAAAGGAGATCAGGGAGCTCCATCAGGTGGCGTAGCAAATGGCTCAGTCGCTGACACCATAATTGATGGTGTAAACGCGATAAATAAAAGTTCTAATACAGGCTGCTCAGCTTTATACATCCAGTCAAGCACAGATCTCGTTTCAAAAATCATAGCATCCAAGGTGCGTTCAACTTATGGTAAGACCGGCTTAGAGCTTGCTGGTGGAGGTTCTGGGGCGCTGCAAACCAACTCCGTTATCGTCAGTGATATCATTTCTGAAGCAACTGCCAGCAGCGGTATCCTGGTTACCGGAAATGCTTCTGATTTTATCATTCAGAAAGTTATTTCCATAAACCCTGCAAATGGCAGCGCCTTTACAGTTCAGGGTTCTGCAATTAATGGGATGGTTTCAGACGTTAACTTGGTTATTTCTGATGCGACAATCACAAGCGCATTGGCTGGATTTATCGATGGAACGGCAATGAAGCTTGGCACGGTGATGGTAAGGAACCCTTATCGTAAAATGGCAGTGCAGATTGGTCGTGGGAAAGTAAATCCGGGGACGCTGGTAGGAGACGTATATTATCAAAATGATGGCAACATTGCGGTATTGAATGGTGCTGTAAACGGTACCGTTGTGCCAAGCGTGGAAACGAGAGAGGGTAATACAGCCGTGTTTCACGGTTCTATCGTAACCACTGGTGTGACGGTAGCATCGAGCCCGGTCATCGGAACTTTGCCTTTCGCTTACCCCGCCAGCACTATTATCGAAGTGAGTATCAAGTTAAGGGATGGCACATACGGAGCAACTAGGCTTTATCTTTCAGGACAAGTGATGCAGCTATTGACCTCGAGCGGTACCTCCATAGCTGAAGTCTACCTGGAGGGTGTTACGGTAAATATGCCAAGACCTTAATAGAATAAACCCGCTTCGGCGGGTTTTCATTTGGTCGGGATTCCGACCTGCTTAGTGCCTTACTTTCGGAACACATTATAAACGTTCCCTCTTTGGGTAAGGCATGAGAATGCAGCAGCAATACAACTGGCTTTCATGGCTGGGAAACGGGGTCACTACGCTCGCGGCTTATCTAGGGATAACTACCCTGGATTTAACTTATCTTGTCCTGGCTTTACTGGGATTTCTTCTTTCGTTCCTTGGCTGGCTTGACCGTCGCGCAAAAATCAAAGCCGATCGCCATGCTTCGGCAGAGCGTCTTTCGTTAGATCGACAACGCACACGGGCAGTTATCGAATTCCTGAGTAAATCAGACTCTCATAATCTTGACCAGGCCGACGAGGTTGTTGCCAAGGTACAGCGCGTAATGGCTGAAACGGAGGTGCAGCCGTGAAAGGTCTGGCAAAGAAACTTAGTCCTGCGGTAATCAGCCTCATTCTGGCCGGAACGGCAGCGCCGGTGATTATGGATCAGTTCCTGGACGAGAAAGAGGGCAACCACCTGACCGCGTACCGTGACGGCTCAGGTATATGGACTATTTGCCGCGGTGCCACAACGGTGGACGGTAAGTCGGTGGTGCAGGGCCTGAAACTGACTGCGGCCAAATGTGAGCAGGTAAACGCTATCGAACGTGATAAGGCGCTGGTCTGGGTGGAGCGCAACGTGCATGTGCCGCTTACCGAGCCGCAGAAGGTCGGCATAGCGTCGTTCTGCCCTTACAACATCGGCCCCGGAAAGTGTTTCTCTTCGACGTTCTACCGCAAGCTTAACGCCGGTGATCGTAAAGGTGCTTGCGATGAAATCCGGCGCTGGGTGTTCGATGGGGGGCGTGACTGCCGACAGACAAAAGGGCTGGCCAGCGGCTGCTTTGGTCAGGTAGAACGGCGCGATCAGGAATCTGCGCTGGCGTGCTGGGGGATCTACGAGTGACAGCGAAAATTAAACTGCTGGTTATCGGCGTTCTGCTGGCGCTATTTGCCGGTGTGTTTTACGCAGGTTATCTCAAGGGCTGGTACGCACACAGCGAGCACGTTAACAGCCAGGGAAAAGCGAAGCAGAAAAGAGCAGAGAAAGCTGTTGCTACTGGAGAGCAGAAAGCGGCGGTGGCCAGCACCGAAGCCAAAGTGATTTACCGAACCGTTTATCGTGACGTGGTGAAATATGTTAATGACCCGAATCGCACTGTGTGCCGCTTTGACGATGGCGCTGTGCAGCTGCGGCAGCGAGCAATCGACGCGGCCAACAATATCCCCGGATTTGATGAACCCGCCGTGCAAGATAAATAACGCTGGCCGGGATAGCGACGAAGACCTGCAGGCGGACACCCAAACGGCAGAATGCGTGCGAGAACTGCGTACTAATACATATCGTTGGCAGTCGTGGTACAGAGCAACGGAATAGCGCGTTTTGTTCCCAGGCTGGAAGTAAAACACGGACGGGTATAAATTCGGGTACATTTCATTTATGTTAAAATAAAACACAATAAATACATGTGGTTATTTATTGTGTTTTACTCCTATTATCGGCACCATCTCAACTTCCCCAAACGTCCGTTTTCATCCATAAACACCCTGCTTTATAACGATTTTATTTCTTTTTAGTCCGTTGCTGTCCGTAACCTTCCAGTAAAATCGATGCTGAATCTGTATAGGATTGTGTATATGTTCCTGTTCGGTTTGCGCCGTCCGTGGTTAAACAACAAACAGATCTTCGTCATCATTTGCGTTCGGATGGGGCGCTAATGTGGGCTGTCTGTCATCTTCCGCAAGCAGTGTGCTTTCTTCTCAGCGTGCAGAACCCGTTGCTTACAGCCACACAACTGGCAATTACCTGCTATATTCGTGTCTTTGCCAGATTTCCGGAATGAGCGATAATGTGGCACATAATGGCAGCGTAAAAGGGGCAATATGCTTCATCACAGCCAGGCAATGTCACTGGATGACATCTACCTTGAGGACATTCCTCACATTATTCACCCGGATACGGCGGCAGGAGACCTCGCAGATACTGCAAGGCCTAACCGCATCATTCAGGAGTGGAATTTGCCACAGGGCTACACCCGGTTTGTCAGCCGGTATCAACTGTACCACTGGCAACATCCCTGGATGGCATACCGTGACACGCTCGACGACATCAAATCCGGTAAGCTCGTTCTGCTAAGAAAAGACATCACCGGCAATGCGATTTCGGGCGTGCTGACGACATCCGGTGACCTTCGCAATGACCTGCCTCTGTTCCTTCAAACTCGACTCCGACACATCCTGTCCCGGCAACTGAAACGCCCGAGATATCAGGTCCGCCATGCGGCACCGGTGCAACATGCCCAGGCCGCAAAAACCATCAACAGCAAAACTGCCGGTCGGTTGCTGGCCGCGGGCGGGATCTATAATGGCAATATTGAGGGATTCCGTCAGACCGCGCAGCAGCTCGGTGGTGATGCACCGGCGGGTTACGATCAGGTTATGGATAATAAAGGGCTGATTATCGCTGGTGCTTCTGTTGCTGCGGGCCTTGGCCTGGGCAGACTGGGAACGGCGAGTGAGCTTAGCAATCTTCATGTTCTGGGAAAAGTCGAGGGTGAATACTCGATGATAAAACCCGGACCATTACCTAAAGAGCTGGCTGAAACTTTCTCCAGTGGTACATATAAAGAGATCACGCTATCAACAGACACGAGTTTCTACAGAGGTGGTATTGAGGGCCGACCATTAGGTCAGTTTTTCGGATATGAACAACCTCAGGGAGTGCTCCAGACCAGAATAGATAAGGCCCTGCTCCCCAAATGGCCTAACGGAAGTGAATCCCCTCTTGATAGCTATCACAAGATACAAATACCCGCTGGAACGAAAGTATATGTTGGAGAAGTTGGCTATCAAACAGACCTTTTTTCCGGTGGCTCTGAGCAAGTTGTGATACCTACCCCGTGGAAAATACCTGGCGTTAAGATACTTGGAAGTGGTGGTTTGAAATGAAAAATGAAATAAAGAAAACGGTAACTGATATCATCAAAATCCTCTCCTCAAATGATGAGGATTCATGGGCAAAAACATTCGAAAAACTAGCCATCGAGCTCGATGTTGATTGTGAGTCATCCATTTACTCGTTGAAAAAACTCTACGGCGGGATGGGATCATTTAACGATATTGTTCTTCATAAAAATGGCATACCTCTCATTCGGGAAAATGACGAGTTAGACGATTTGAGACACAAACTCTACAAGCAGCTTGACCATGCAGTCGTTTTGTTAAAAGCAGGTGATTTACCATAGCGTTAGTTTCCAGCGCCGTCAGTAAATTATTGGGTACGCTTCCAGCCTGACAGGGGAAGCGCAGAACCTTAAAACAGGCTCATGTGTGTTCGTCTCGTCAGCATCGATGCCCCGAAAAGAACCTGCCCTTTGGGCTGCGTTCCCGGCAGACATTCTCATCGATAGTGGCGCAGTGTGCCGTCTCCATAACGTGCAGGAACGCAGATTTCTATGGCCCTTGTGGCCTCACATGGAAAGCGCATAAAAAATGAAAGCCCGGTAGGCTTCTCACACCCACTCCTGCAGATGGAAACCATCAGCACTTCTTACGCATCATGCGCCAGGTTCCTCTGACAGCTCCGGCAAACCATCACACATCTCCTGCAACTCATTAAACATCCTTGCCACATGGAAGCCATCGCACACCGAATGATGCACCTGCACCGCGAGCGGCAGCAGCACTTTTCCATCCTGCTCGTAGTATTTTCCAAACGTGAACA
>ERZ1026872.567-NODE-567-length-10093-cov-4.626220_pt1 | contig 10093 bp, 4 predicted proteins | sample MGYA00380166_ERZ1026872 | MGnify/ENA primary metagenome ERZ1026872 (study PRJEB33269, sample SAMEA4719802) | human gut metagenome | biome: human-associated habitat; feature: organic feature; material: feces | place: Cameroon | collected 2013-10 ... | reverse complement strand
TTACATGCCCGTACTGCGGAAAGGAAATAACTGAAAAGGAATATGAAATTGATACCGCCCGGCAGGTAGTAAGAATTCATTGCGCTGATAAGAAGTGCTATTTCGGACCAGGAAAACAGCGCTTTCTACCGGTTCATCTCGTTGATGAGGAGATTTACAGACAATGTCCAACAGTAGTCATTGCCACTGTGGATAAATTTGCTCAACTTCCATGGTCAGAGCAGGTGGGACTTCTTTTTGGAAAGACTGACAGATTCTGCCCGAGACATGGGTTCGTCGCAGAAGGTGAGAATCATCCCCAGAAGCACAGAAAGGATATTGTTTTAAATCTTGATGCAACAGAAACTCAACAGCACAGACCCTTCTATCCTCCGGAACTGATAGTCCAAGATGAGTTGCACCTTATTACAGGCCCTCTTGGGACTATTTATGGCGGATACGAAACGGTCATTGAAGATCTTTGTACGGCTGAAGAAAAAGGAAAAAAGATTAAGCCGAAATATATAGTTTCTACGGCAACTATCAGGAATGCAGGAGAACAGCTCCGCGCACTTTACGCAAGAGAATCATATGCACAGTTCCCTCCGGATGGATTTAATTCCGGTGATTCATTCTTTGTAAAAGGGGTTCCTCTCCCTGAAAAAGATGTTTTGAATGCATCAGAAGAGGAAGTGAAAAACATGGATGCCAAGGGGGAGAAACCATTCCGTAAATATGCAGGCATCTGTGCTGCAGGTCAATCTGTAAAGACAACACTTACAAGACTTTATGCCGCTATTTTGCAGAAAACACTCGAACTGTCAGAAACGGATGAGTACCGGGACTATGTGGATCCATACTATACGCTGATCGGGTATTTCAACAGTATACGAGAACTAGGAGGAGCTGTCCGACTGTTGGACGACGATATCACTGCTCGAATAGATGTATTACGAAGGAAACACCAGGCACTTTATGGAACACCGGGAGCTCCATTCTGGAAAAGAATTATTTACAGGAAAGAAGAGATCACATCCAGAATGCCGTCTTGGAAGATTGCGAAGACCCTTGAGTTGCTGGCAATACCTTTCGACCCTGCCGCTAAGTATCAGCAATGCTATGACGTGGTAATTGCCACGAACATGATTGCAGTTGGAATGGATGTCCCAAGACTGGGTCTAATGACGGTTGTTGGACAACCTAAGCAGAACGCTGAATATATTCAGGCTACCAGCCGTGTTGGAAGAAGCAGACCTGGACTTATTTTCACTGTCTACAACCCTTACAGGCCAAGAGATCTGTCGAATTATGAGAATTTTGTGGGATTCCATTCTCAGATTTACAGATACGTTGAGGGCACAACCGCGACACCATTTGCAGCAAGGGCAAGAGACAGGATGTTGCATGCTCTGGTTATTTCTTTGTTACGACTTGGCTATAAGGATATGGCTACTAATGACGATGCACATAATCTCCCAGAACTGTCAGACGAGGATCTTAATAAGGTTAAGAAGGTTATTCTGGATCGCGTGGATATCGTTGAACCAGGGGCTCATGTTGAAACAGAGCAGGAAATTGACAGTTTCTTAGGGACCTGGAGAGATCTTTGCAGAGATAATGAAGCCCTAGTTTATCACAATCGTTATAAAGATACCAAGCCAAGATTGATGCATTACTATGCGACAGAACCGCCAAAGGGATTAAAAGAAGTTGCAACGCTAAACTCCATGCGAGATGTAGAGCAGGCAGCCAGACTTTTCTATTATCCGGAAGGAGGAGCAGGTACAGATGTTTGATAAAAAAATTGGAGAAATACGTCCGAATCAGTTTATTACAACCTATGGCCCGGGTTCGATAATAGATGCGGTAAATGACTCTCTTACTGTATTGGATCTTGAATATTGGGACGAATCCAATATTGGAATGGAAATAAGGGACACCAGACTGGCAAATTTTATGAATGTCAGGCATTTCTATTCCCCGCAGACAGGAAATACGAACTGCATTCCGGTCAGGTCATTCCCTTATTATCATGTATGCTCCAACAAAAAATGTAACCTTCTCTTTGATATGAGGGATGGCTTTGATCTGGATAAATACAATGATTCACAGGGAACTGTAAAGTGCCCGAAATGCGGACATGATGCCTACCCGGCAAGATTTATTACAGTTTGTGAGAATGGTCACGTGAGTGATTTCCCCTGGAGATGGTGGGTCCACAAAGGAAATACAAGCTGCAACGGTGAGCTTACGTTTGAATCCACAGGAAGTACTTCAACACTGGCCGGACTTACTGTTCGCTGCACCTGTGGTGCATATCGCACAATGGCAGGGGCAACGCAGAAGGAAAATTTTGCAGGATATACATGCCCTGGTGAACATCCACATCGCCCGGATGACAAGCACAAACCATGCAAGATGCAAGTGATTCCATGCCAGCGTGGTGCATCCAATGTGTATTTTGGAGTAACGCGTAGTGCAATATCAATTCCGCCATGGACAAATCCAATTAATGACATCATGAGTAACAATCGTGCGGTCATTGAAAATTATGCCGAAGATTTCGGAGAGATGGGGTTGAAAAAAGCCTATTCAAAATTCTTTGAGCCCCAGGGATACAGTTATGATGAATTTTTTGAAGCTTATCAACGAATGAAGCAGAAGATTAAAGAATTCATCGAACTGAAAGAAATGGAATACCAGGCAATCACCCACCACGATGATGTTTCGTATAAGCATGATGTGCGGTATTTCAAAGCTGAGGAAGTGGATTTACTGGACAGTTTAAAGCCCTATATCTCAAGAGTTATTAAGATTCACAGGCTTAGAGAAGTAAGAGTGCTAACCGGATTTACTAGGCTTGAAGCGCCGGAACCTGAAATTGATGATCCAAAGCACATTGTAAAGCTGAGATCCGGCAGGGATGAGAAATGGCTTCCTGCTGTAGCAATCAATGGAGAGGGTGTGTTCATTGAGTTAAACAGGGAGACTCTGAAGAAATGGATGGACATTCCATTTGTCAAAAAGCGCTCAGATAAGTATACGGAGTACTACAACGTATATTGCGAAAGCAGGGGATGGTCTAACTATAAAACCAGAAATGCTGAATATGTCCTGCTCCATACTTTATCGCATCTTCTTATTAAGGGGATGTCAATGAAGTCCGGATATTCATCATCTGCGCTCCATGAAAGGATATATAGCAGCGACGACATGAGCGGAATACTTATCTACACAGGAGCACCTGATGCTGAAGGATCACTTGGAGGACTGGTAGCACTGGGAGGAATGGATAAGTTTGTAGATTTACTTGCTGATGCTTTGAAAGACGCCCTGGTTTGCACAACAGACCCTGAATGTTTTATGAGAGAACCAACGCAGACGAGAATAAGCGGTGCAGCATGCCATTCTTGCACGATGGTTTCAGAAACAGCGTGTGAAAATGGCAATCGGCTTCTGGACAGAGCGCTTGTTGTTCCCCTCCCTGATCATGAGAAAATGGGCTATTTCAGAAATTTGGTAAATGACTTATGCGGACTGCAAATATAAAAACAGAAATTCTGGCAATGAATATTGCCAGAGCGATAGTACAGTTCGATATTTCGCAGAATGATAAAGTCTTTGATCCGATTCTGCAGGAGCTGAAAAGCCAATACCCTGGATTGAGGGATGAGCAGAGGTTTCAGCTTCTGGCACTTTGTGTAGAGGTTTACAGAAATGCATCGGGTGATGAAGTTGAACTGGTGATGACTGCACCGGATACGTTCCGTCTGAAAAACAGAAGAATACATGATGCGGTCAAAGAGCTTTTGACGCAGGCGGCATCAAGCATTCTGATGACTGACTACTCGGCCTCTGATTATTTTTCGGAGATGCTCGATCTGCTCGTAAGAAAAAGTCAGCAGGGTGTATACGTGCAGCTGTACGTTAATAACCTTGATAAGCAGAAGGAAGTCCTCGACCGTCTGCTTGCATACCAGAGCCAGTTCATGAAAGTCTTTCAGTACAACCGTGATACCAAAGACAAGATGGCTGCACTACATGCAAAAGTAATTGTGACAGATGGGATGAAATCAATGATTTCATCTGCCAACCTTTCCTATCACGGGATGAAAGGGAATGTTGAGATGGGATTTCTCGTATCTTCGAAAGAAAAAGCGAAGGAGATAACAGAACTTTTTTCAGACCTGCGGCACATGAAGGTGTTTACAGATATCAGGTATTTGGATGAGCAGAAGTAATAATGGCAGATATAAAAACTCCGGAAGCCAGAAGCATTAATATGTCCCATATTCGAAACAGGGATACAAAGTCGGAAATTTATTTCAGGAAATTACTTTTCAAAGACGGGTATCGCTATCGGACTAATGTAAAAGGCATAGATGGGCATCCGGATATTTTTTTGGCAAAACACAATACAGCAATTTTTGTCAATGGATGTTTCTGGCACCGTCATGAGGGATGCAAATATGCGTATATGCCCAAAAGCAGGATTGAGTTTTGGTCTGACAAATTTGATAAGAATGTAAAAAGAGACAGGCAAGTCAGAGATGCTCTCTCAAGAGCGGGGATAAAGTGTCTGGTTATCTGGGAATGCACGATAAAGGAAATGAGGAAAGACCTGAATTTTCAAGATACTATTCTGATGAGAACAGAGGAATTTATTATTAATCAGGATCAGAAATTTCTGGAACTGTGATTGGGAGGTAACAAGATGGCAGAGGAGACGGATCTGAAATTTTTTACGAATGAGCCTGAACGTGATTTATATTCCAGGTTCACAAAAATTTTGCAGACGAATACGCAGTTCTTCGACGTACTGTTTGGTTATTTCAGGACAAGCGGATTTTTTAAGTTGTACCCTGCAATGAGTTCGCTGGACCACATTCGCATTCTGGTTGGACTGAATGTGGATAAATTTACCGTTGATATTATTGACCGGTCAACGCAGGAAGTAAAGTATGGAACCCTTACGTCAAAGGAAGTAAAAGAGGCGTTTGAAAGTGAGATACAGAATGAATTTGCACGGGATGATGCCTCGGCAGAAATAGAGAAGGGTGTTCTGACTTTTATTGAATGGTTCAAGTCAGGGAAAATGGAAATGCGTATGTATACCAAGGCTCCTTTGCACGCCAAGGTTTACATCATGCGTAAAGATCCGGAGAAATCTGATTATCTTGGGTCAGTAATAACGGGATCCAGTAATTTCTCAGAGGCAGGATTACAAAATAATCTTGAGTTCAATGTCGAACTGAGAGACTCAGCAGATGTAAAGTTTGCGCTCAGCCGTTTTGAGGAATTATGGAACGAATCTGTCCCAATTCAAGATACATACATTGACGCCGTTGAGAAGAAAACGTGGATGCGGAACGACATCACTCCTTATGAAATTTATCTGAAGACACTCTATGAGTTCTTCAAAGAGGAAATAAATGCAGACAAGGATAAAACCGGCAATGATATTCTACCGGATGGATTTATGCGCCTCCAGTATCAGATTGATGCAGTTATTCAGGCAAAGAAGATCCTGAAGGCCTATAACGGCGTATTTATCAGTGATGTAGTAGGTCTTGGAAAAACATTTATCTGCGCAATGTTAATGCGAGCACTTGGGAGAACCGGGAAGAAGCTTGTTATTTGTCCCCCGGTTCTTAAGGACTACTGGGAGAAGGCTCTCTTGGATTTTGATGTGTCAGCTACTGTGGAATCTCTGGGAAAACTAGACCATATTCTCAATGATAATAACGAGTACACATATATTTTTGTGGATGAGGCACACCGCTTCAGAAATGCGAACACTGAGAATTTCAGCAAACTTCATGAGATTTGCTATGGGAAAAAGGTTATTTTAATTTCAGCTACTCCCATTAACAATTATTCCAGCGATATTGCCAATCAGCTTTTCCTATTCCAGCCAAAACATAAGAGCACAATTCCTGGCGTCCCCAACCTGGAAGGTTTTTTCGCCGAGTTAAATGGTCGGCTTAAAGGAATAAAAAATAAGAATTGCCAGGAATATATGGACCAGATCCGTGCGAATTCGGAGGTCATCAGAGACAAGGTGTTACGCCATGTCATGATCCGCCGGACTAGGCATGAGATCGAAAAATATTATAAGGATGATCTTGAAAAACAGGGACTTCATTTCCCCAAATTGGGATCTCCAGAGCAGATCGTGTATGAATTTGATGACACAACGGATGCCATATTTAAAGAGACTATCGTTGCAATAAAGGATTTTAAGTATTCTCGATACAAACCCCTTACTTACCTGAAGGACACATCCGGGGTAACACAGATGTTAAGTGGACAGATCAGTCTGGGCGGGTTCATGAAAGGAATTCTTGTGAAACGCCTAGAATCGTCTTTCTATGCCTTCCGCATGACGCTGGACAGATTTGAAGATTCTTACAGAAAATTCATTGAAATGTATGAAAAGGGAGAAGTCTACATCAGTAAAAAAGTTGATGTCTATGAGCTCCTTGATTCTGGGGACGACGATAAGCTTGAGCAGTTTGTAGAAGCGGATAAGGCACAGCATTACCCGGCATCTGCATTTAAGCCGGAGTTTATTGTTGATCTGAAGCGTGATCTGAACAAGCTGGAATATTTGCAGAATCTATGGGATGGGGTTAAGGACGACCAAAAACTAGACAAGTTTAAGGAAGAGCTGAAAAACAATAAGAAACTGAAGGGCAATAAGAAGATTATTTTCACTGAATCAAAGGAAACCGCTGAATATCTTCAGAGAGAACTGCAGCCTGTTTACGGCGGCAGAGTGGTTGCTTATTCCGGATCCAGCAGCGTAGCATTGAAAAACGATATAGAAGACAGCTTTAATCCCAAGTACGAAGATAAGGGAAATGATAAATATGACATCCTCATAACTACGGATGTATTGGCAGAAGGAATCAACCTGCATCGCTCGAACGCATTGGTTAATTATGATTTACCTTGGAATCCGACGAGAATTATGCAGAGAGTCGGACGTATTAACCGTGTTGGCACTAAATTCGACGAGATATATGTGTTTAACTTCTTCCCAACGGCGCAGAGCAGTAAGCAAATGCCGTTGAAGGAAAGAATCATGGAGAAACTGCAGGCCTTCCACGATACTTTGGGAGAGGATTATAAGTATCTGTCTGAAGAAGAGGTTGTCAGCTCGCAGAAGCTGTTTGAAGAACTGAATCAGAATATGGATAACGATGGGGAAGGATCAAATCCTGAACTACATTATCTGGTTGTCATCAGACAGATCAGAGATCAGCAGCCTGACCTATTTAAAAAGATCAAGGAGTTGCCAAGAAAATCTAAAACCGGAAGAAACAGTGAAAAAGTATCGAAGGATTCAACTATTACTTTTATCAGGAAGGGTGCTCTAAAGGATTTCTATATAACGTCCGGAAAAGATAGCCAGTCGATTTCCTTTATGGATGCCGTTAAATACCTGGAATGTGAGCCTTCAGAACCGAAGGTTGAAATTGGAACAGACTATTATGACCATTATGATATCAATAACCATGCATTTGATGAGTCTCTTACTGAAGATGAGATTATTACTGCTGGAAAGGCAGCAATACGAGGCAATGATGCAACTGTACTGAGAACTCTTCGAGCTATACAGGGCGCTGATCTTCTGACAGATGACCAAGATGCAATTGTGGCAAGGCTAGCTACTAGATATGAGAATGGAGACATTCCACAGAACATCAGTAAAAACATTGTTAAGGCGCTTAAAACATCCGGGACAGATGTTCTGAGTGCATATTATCTGATCATGGATCAGGTCCCGGATGAATATATCCGTGAAGAGCGTGATCAGGTTTTGAAGGTCGAAGGTGAAAAGCAGGTAATTCTGTCATGCTATTTGAAAGCGAGTAAGTAAATGGAAGATTTAAGGGGAAAAAACTTTGAAAAGGTGCTGAGCAGCGCTTATGACCACGATACCTTCATCAATTTTCTCAGAGAATTTTTGAATGATGTAAAGCTGGTGCAACCGGATCGCTACCTGAAGGTATATGGAACGTTTGCAAACAGCATCAGTGGTTACTATCATATTGGCTTTTTTACGGGAAGGGCAGGAAAAAAGGTTGCTCTTTTTGCAATTGAGCTTAATACAAACAATTCGGTTGAGAATGCAAGGACTATGCAGAGAAACTTCGTAAAGTCCCTGCTGGAATCAAGTGGATGTGACGGAGCATTAGCTGCGTTCTATACCGCAGATAAACCGCAGAAATGGAGACTATCTCTTGTAAGACTGGAATATGAATTTGCAAAAGGAAAGATAAAGGAAAATCTGACTCCAGCAAAAAGATATTCGTATCTTGTTGGAGAAGATGAGCCATGTCATACAGCAAAGGAACGTCTGTATCCTATTTTTGCAAAAACTGATGAGAATCCTACACTGGATGAGCTGGAAGCTGCGTTCAGTGTTGAATCAGTGACGAATGAGTTCTTTGAGGTTTACAAAGAAAAATATCTTGAACTCAAAGAATATCTTGAGAGCAATGCAGACTTCGTCGAAGAATCAACACTTCACGGTTTTACCAGTGAGCAATTTGCGAAGAAGCTCATGGGCCAGATTGTATTTCTATATTTCATTCAGAAAAAGGGATGGCTTGGCGTTGATGCACTACCGGTAACGATGAATAGAAAAGATTATCGAAATGCATTTTATGCGAAAGGACATCGTTCAAGAGAGGTTGTTCCAAAACTGTATAAGCAAGTCGGTGAAGATAAATATCATATTGATATTAACGAATTGCGTCGAATTTCTGACGATGATGAGGAATTCCTTGCAGGTATTGTAAAAGGTAAGCCATGGGGCACCGGGCCGAAGAATTTTATGAGACTCATTTTTGAAGACTGCATGAAACACGGTTTGAATTACTATGACGACTATCTGGAACCCTTCTTTTATACAGGTTTAAATCGAAATCGTGGAGCAAATGGTTATTTCCCTCCGTTCCATCGAAGGGTACCTTTCCTAAGCGGTGAACTTTTTGAAGAGTTGGATAACTACGACTGGCGGAATAATAATTTCAGCATTCCGAATGAGATGTTTTCCAATCGCACTGAAAAGGGTGTATGGAACGGAGATGGAATACTTGATATTTTCGACCGCTATAACTTTACCATGTCTGAAGATGAGCCAATGGAGCGCGAGGTCGCAATTGATCCGGAGATGCTTGGTAAGGTATTTGAAAATCTTCTGGATGTAAAAGACAGAAAAAGCAAGGGGGCATTCTACACCCCGCGTGAAATTGTTCATTATATGTGCCAGGAAAGCCTGATTAATTATCTTGTTACAAGATCTGGCATTCCGGAAGAAGATATCCGGAAGTTGGTCGTGTATGGCGAATACTTCAAAGAATCCGATATTGAGAAAATAAAGAAGGTAATTGGTGCGGATGGGAAGGCTCATTATGAACTGGACAAACAGCGTGACCTTGAAATTCCAGAATCCATTTTCAGCTTTAAGAAAAATGTGAATCGAATCAAGGAGTTGGACGATTTACTGACGAATGTCAAGGTGGTTGATCCGGCAACAGGATCTGGCGCATTTCCGCTTGGCATGTTGAACGAGATTGTAAAGACAAGAGAGATACTAACCTCCTATATGATGATCGAGATGAATGGATTTGAACGTCTCAGTTTTTATTCCTATGGGAGAAAGCCATACGATCTAAAAATAAACACTATTCGAAATTGTATTTTTGCCTGCGATATCGAGCCCAGTGCTGTAGATATTACAAAACTAAGATTTTACCTTTCGCTGGTAATTGATGACCATATTTCAGATAAAACAAGCCTTGAGTTCGACGAGCATACTCAACCTAAGCCGCTACCCAACCTTGAGTGCAACATTATTTGCGGGAACAGCCTGATAGATGAATTTGAAGGCAGGCAGCTAATAACAAAAAGTGATTTTCTAAATAATGCTAAAGACAATTATCAGATGTCAATAGCACAGTATGCAATAGATCCTCTGATAGAGAAGCTGATAGATTGTCAAAGTAAGTATTTTTACGCTCAGGACCATAATGAGAAGGAAAATCTGAAAGAAGCAATACAGAAAATATATGATCAGATAATATATGAACAGATTAAAGAT
>ERZ1026872.566-NODE-566-length-10095-cov-4.411056_pt1 | contig 10095 bp, 9 predicted proteins | sample MGYA00380166_ERZ1026872 | MGnify/ENA primary metagenome ERZ1026872 (study PRJEB33269, sample SAMEA4719802) | human gut metagenome | biome: human-associated habitat; feature: organic feature; material: feces | place: Cameroon | collected 2013-10 ... | reverse complement strand
ACAATAAAATTTTTAAATTATATAATAAGCACTGAGTTTATGTGAGAATCGAGCGCTCTTAGATTACCTGCAGGTCGAGGGGACCCTGCGCAAGGGTGAGCCGTGAATCTTGTCAGGTCCGAGAGGAAGCAGCAATAAGCGGTCCTTACCCTGTGCCGCAGACCCGTCTTCTCCAATCTGCAGGTAATCTAAGGGCGTTGTCTATATTATGGGAGGGAAAATGCATCTAGCTTTGTATCGGTCGGAGCGGCCGGAGCGTTTCAATGAAATCATCGGACAGAAGCACATCGTGCGGATTCTGCAGCATCAGCTGGAAACGGACAATGTGAGCCAGGCCTACCTGTTCACCGGCACCCGGGGAACGGGAAAGACCACCACGGCCCGAATTCTGGCGAAGGCTTTGAATTGCACCGGAAATCCGGCGGACGGACAGCTTCCCTGCGGCGAATGCGAGAACTGCAAAGCCATTAAGGAAGGCCGTTTTCTGGATGTCATCGAGATGGATGCCGCATCCAACAACGGTGTGGATGATATACGGGACTTAATCGACCGAGTGAACTATCCGCCGATGGTGGGCCGGTACAAGGTCTACATCATCGACGAGGTGCACATGCTTTCCACCAGTGCGGAGAACGCCTTCCTGAAAACCTTGGAAGAACCGCCGGCACATGTGATTTTCATCCTGGCCACCACCAATCCCGAGAAGGTGCGGGAGACCATCCGTTCCCGGTGCATGCGGCTGGATTTCCGCCGGGTGTCCGAGGACGACCTGATTGAAGGCATGGAACGAATCTGCCGGCGAAAGCAGGTGAACATCACCCGGGATGCCCTGGCACTGGTGGCGCAGAAAGCCGACGGATCCGTGCGGGACGGCCTCAGCATTCTGGAGCAGTGCATCAGCGGCGGCGATGCGCTGGTGAATCTGGAGACGGTGGAAGACTACCTGGGAAGCGCCGGAATGGATTTCTATCTGGGCCTGACCCAGAACGTAATTGAGCACAACATGGCGGAAGCGCTGAAGCGAGTGGGGGATGCCCTTCGTACCGGCTGCGACGCGAAACAGATATTCAGCGATTGGCTGGAGCATTACCGAAATCTGATGGTGGTGCGGTATGTGGACGATGCCAAGCGGCTGATCAATGCATCGGAGGAGAACATCGGCCGCATGCGGCTTCAGGCAAGTCAGATGGATGCGGATTCTTTGGAGGTGAGCATTCGCCTTCTTTCGGAATACATCAACCTGGCACGCTCCTCCACCCAGCCGAGAATTCTTCTGGAAACGGCAGCGCTGCACTTGATGAACGGCAAGGCGGTGCCGTCGTCCAAAGTCGCGGAGATGCTTCAGCTGGCAAAAGCAGAACTCAAGAAGGTGCCGCTGGTTCCGACCGTGCAGGCGTCATTGCCGGAACAAACGATGGCGGCAGAACCAAAAGAAGCGGCAGAGCCGGTCGTCCCGGTATCGGAATCTTCGGTCCCGACAGTGGCCGTGACGGAAACCCCGGCAGCAGCCTCAACGGCAGCCAAAGATGCTGCCCCGGCCGTGCCGGAAACCTCCGACGCGGCGGAAACTTCTTTTTATGAGGACGGATTCGACCCGGAAGCGGTATGGGATCGGATTGTGGATATCGTGGCGCAGGATGCGGGTGCCAGCTTCCGGATTATGGTGGGCAGCACCAGCCGAATCGAATCTTACCGGAACGGCGAATTGTCGATTTTGGTGAAGGCCAATAAGATTGACTTGGCCAATGACAGCAAGGCGGAGATTCAGGCGGCGGCCCGGCAGATTTTGGGAGAGCATGCGGTGGTGACCTTGCGGTCCGACGACGGAAAGGGCGCACCGACCGGGACAGCGCCGGCGCGGGACGTGAAGCCGGTTACCGCAGTGAAGCCTTCCAACCCACCGGCAGCGGAACCGAGCAGACCGATACCGGAAGTGCCGGCATACCCGGCGGAACCGGAGTTCGGCATCGGTGATGAAGGCGTGGATGAAATCGTCCCATCCGACTACAATATGATGGGGGGCGTGGATTACCCGACCCGGATGGAGCAGAAGGACGATATCGTTACCGAAATTGCGGAAGAAGCCGGAAACCTTTTCGGCACGTCCGTGGAAATAATTGACTAACATTAAGAACTACAGAGGAGGAAAAGAAAAATGGGCAAAGGTATGAGAGCAGGAAAGAGAAAGACCAAGATGGGCGGCGGCGATATGCAGAAGCAGCTGAAGCAGATGCAGGCAATGCAGCGAGAGATGGAGCAGAGCCAGGCTGAGCTGGCGGAGAGAGAGTTTACTTCCACAGCCGGCGGCGGTGCGGTTGAAGTGGTAATCAACGGCAATAAGGAAATCACCAAGCTGAACATCGATAAGGACGTTGTGGATCCGGATGATGTGGAAATGCTGCAGGACCTGCTGATTGCCGCAGTGAACGAAGGCATGAGACAGGTGGATGCCGTTGTGGAGCAGGAAATGAGCAAGATTACCGGAGGACTGGGAATCCCGGGACTCTAGGAGGAATAGCATGAGGCAGTATCCAAAACCGCTGAATCGATTAATCAATGAGTTTTCAAAGCTGCCGGGAATCGGTGGAAAGACAGCACAGAGACTGGCGTTTCATGTGCTGTCTTTGAATACGCCGGAAGTGGAGAGCCTGGCGAATGCCATTCGGGATGCGAAACAGAACCTGCGCTACTGTTCCGTGTGCGGAAATCTGACGGATCAGGATCCCTGCTCCATCTGTTCGGATCCACAGCGAGATCCGAAGGTCATCTGCGTGGTGGAATCCCCGCAGGACGTACTGGCCATGGAACGGATACGGGAGTTCAACGGGCGCTATCACGTTCTCCACGGCACCATTTCGCCGGTGGAGGGAATCGGTCCCGGGGACATCAACCTGAAATCCCTGATCGTTCGGCTGCAGAAGGAGCCGGAGGTGGAAGAGGTAATCATCGCCACCAATCCCAACATCGAGGGAGAAGCCACCGCCATGTACATTTCCCGTCTGCTGAAGCCATCCGGAATTCGGGTGACGCGAATTGCCCACGGCATTCCGGTGGGCGGCGACCTGGAGTATGCCGACGAAGTCACCTTGCTGAAGGCGATGGAAGGCCGTCGGGAGATCTAATCGATTCAAGCGCGAACGCATTTTACGGAAACCTTTAGAGGGGAAGGAGCAATCATGTCGATTGAGAAGGTAAAAGAATATTTGGAGCAGTTTGAGGCGGCGGACCGGGTGATGGAGTTCGACGCATCCAGCGCCACCGTGGATCTGGCGGCAGAAGCCTTGCACGTGGACGGTGCCCGCATTTGCAAAACCCTGTCGTTCCGCAACAAGGAAGAGGGCGCGATTGTGGTGCAGATGGCGGGGGACGCCAAGGTGGATAACCATAAATACAAGCACACCTTCGGGGTAAAAGCAAGATTCCTCACACCGGAGGAAGTACTGGAATTCACCGGTCATCCCATCGGCGGCGTCTGTGCTTTTGCCATCGACCGCGATGATGTGAAGGTGTACTGCGACGAATCCCTTCGCCGATTCGACACGGTTTTCCCGGCCTGCGGCACGGCCAACAGCGCCATCGAAGTAACCTGCGATGAGCTCTTCCAGTTCTCCCGGGCACTGGAGTGGGTGGATGTGACTAAGCTGCCGGAGGTATCCGAATAAAGCATACATGAAAGAAATTAAATTAAAATTCAGATATAAAGAAAAAAGACTTGCGTCGATCGAATCATTGTGGTAATATAAACAATGTAATCGACGTCGGGATGTGGCCCAGCTTGGTAGGGCGTCTCGTTCGGGACGAGAAGGTCGTGAGTTCGAATCTCGCCATCCCGACCAATAGAAACAGAAGTTCAGCAATTGAACTTCTGTTTTGCTATGTGCGGATTATTTTTGATTTAAGGGAGGGAATACAGATGGCAGTAATCGAATCGAAGAAGAAGCTGGGATTCGGAATGATGCGTCTTCCGGAGAGAACGGATACGGAGAAGGGAGAGCTGGACAACATCGATGTGGAGCAGGTAAAGGAAATGGTGGACACCTTTATTGCGAGGGGGTTTACTTATTTCGACACCGCATGGATGTACCACAACAAGAACAGCGAACAGGTGGTGAAGCTGGCCCTGACCGATCGGTACTCCCACGACCGCTACACTCTGGCGGATAAATATCACCTGGCCTACGTGAAGGACGGTACGCCGGAAGAGGTGTTCCTGGCACAGCTGGAGCGCTGCGGCGTGGAGTATTTTGACTACTATCTTCTCCACGATATGGGCCACGACAACTACGGAAAATTTCAAGAAGTAGGCGCCTTCGACATGATGGCAAAGATGAAGGCAGAGGGAAAAATCCGCCACGTGGGCTTTTCCTGCCACGACAAAGCACCGTTTCTGGATCGGGTGCTGACGGAGCATCCGGAGCTGGAGTTCGTCCAGATACAGCTGAACTACCTGGATTGGGACAGTCCCGGAATTCAGGCACGGGAAGCCTATGAGATGATTACAAAGCACAACAAGCCGGTCATCGTGATGGAGCCGGTAAAAGGAGGTATGCTGGCGAACCGGATTCCGGAGAGCGTGGAGGCGGCGTTCAAGGCATACGATCCGGATCTGTCCGTTCCGTCCTGGGCCATTCGCTTCGCGGCCGGTCATGATAATGTGGCCGTGGTGCTGTCCGGTATGAGCAGCATGGAACAGCTGCTGGATAACACGGGATACATGGAGGATTTTAAGCCGCTGGATGAAAAGGAACAGGAGCTGATCCGGCAGGCGGTGACGAAGATCAACGAAGGGATTGAGATTCAGTGCACCGGATGCTCCTACTGCACGGCAGGATGTCCGATGAACATTCCGATTCCGGAATACTTCTCTCTGTATAATGCGGACCAGAATGAGACGCGGACGGATTGGACCACTCAGCGGGAATTCTACAGCAGAACGGCGCTGAACAGCGGCAAAGCCGGCGACTGCATCGGCTGCGGCCAGTGTGAGGCAATTTGCCCGCAGCATTTGCCGATTATCGAGAACCTGAAGAAGGTGGCCGCTTACTTTGAGGGAGATGGGGACAAGGAAGCATAAATCGAATTGACATTTGAAAAAGTGAAGAACCAAAACAAAGGCTGCGGCGTCATGCCGCAGCCCTTGTTTTATTCATGAGCAAGTAATTCTATTTCATCAAATTGCAGATTCTGTTGCTGAAGGCGACCGGGTCGTCAATCGGCAGGCCTTCAATAATCAGAGCCTGATCGTACAGAAGCTGAGCGTAATCCGAAACCTTTTCCTTGTTGTCGGAATCCACGGCGGCCTTCAAGGCAGTGAAGAACGGATGGTCTCCGTTCAGCTCCAGGATTTTGTCCGCCTTGATGGCGCCCACTTCTTTGTTGCCGGTAATCTCCGCCTGAGCCTTCAGCACTTTTTCCATTTCCAGGGAGAGGCCGTCGCCGGAGGCAAAGCATACCGGGTGATCCTTCAGACGAGTGGATAGAATGACGGACGCCACCTTGTCCCCGAGTGCTTCTTTTACCGCGGTGAGAACGTCCTTGGCTTCCTCCTGCTTCTCTTCCTGTGCCTTCTTCTCATCGTCGCTCATCTCGAAGCCCAGATCTTTATCGGAAATGCTCTTGAACTCCTTATCGTCGTAGTTCTGCAGAATCTTCAGGGCGAACTCGTCAATCTCGTCGGTGCAGTACAGAACCTCATAGCCCTTCTCCTTGAAGAGATCCATCTGCGGCATTTTGGCAATCTTTTCCTTGGATTCGCCGGTTGCGTAGTAGATGTATTTCTGATCGTCTCTCATGCGGCTTACGTATTCCTTGAAGGTGGCAAGCTCGTCGGTAGTGCTGCTGTAGAATTCGATAAAGTCCTTCAGCTTATCCTTGTGCACGCCGTACTGGTCGTAGATGCCGTATTTCAGCTGCATGCCGAAGGCTTCGAACATTTTGTCGTAGCTCTCCCGATCTTTCTCCTGCATCTCCAGAAGGGTGCTCGAAATTTTCTTCTCCAGGCGCTGGGCGATGGCCTTCAGCTGGCGGTCCTGCTGCAGCATTTCGCGGGAAATGTTCAGGGACAGGTCCGGGGAATCCACAAGACCCTTGACGAAGCTGAAGTAATCCGGCAGCAGGTCCTCGCAGTGATCCATAATCATGACGCCGCTGGAGTAGAGCTGCAGCCCCTTCTTAAAGTCCTTGGTGTAGTAGTTGAACGGCACCTGACTCGGGATGAACAGCAGGGCATCGTAGGAAATCACGCCCTCCACGTTGGTGTGGATGACCTTCAGCGGATCGTTCCAGTCGAAGAATTTGGACTTGTAGAACTCGTTGTACTCCTCCGCGGTAATCTCGCTCTTCTTCTTTTTCCAGATCGGCACCATGCTGTTGAGGCGCTCGTCCTCCCGGTAGGTCTCGTACTCCGGCTGATAATCCTCTTTGGCCTTTTCCTCCTCCGACGCTTCCTTCATCTTGGACTTCTCCACGTTCATCACGATTGGGTAGCGGATGTAGTCGGAGTATTTGGTAACCAGGCTGCGCAGGCGATATTCCTCCAGGAACTCATCGTATTTATCCTCCTCGGTATCGTCCCGCAGGGTCAGCTGAACGGTGGTACCCACCTCGTCCCGGCTGCCATTCTCTACGGAATAACCGTCGGCGCCGTCACTGATCCATACGTGAGCCTGCTCCTCTCCCAGCTTGCGGGAAGTCACCTCGATGTGTTTCGCCACCATAAAAGCACTGTAGAATCCCACGCCGAATTGTCCGATGATGTCGGTGTCTTTGGCGGCCTCTTCATTCTCCGTCTTAAAGCCCAGGGAACCGCTCTTGGCGATGATTCCCAGATTCTCCTCCAGCTCCTCCGCGGACATTCCGATGCCGTTATCGGAAATGGTCAGGGTGCGGGCATCCTTGTTCGGCTCAATCCGAATCTCAAAATTCTCCCGGGAAAGTCCGGTCTTGCCGCTCTTGGCCTCCTCGTAATACCGCTTATCAATGGCATCGCTGGCATTGCTGATAATCTCCCGCAGGAAAATCTCCCGGTTGGTGTAAATGGAGTTAATCATCAGATCCAGCATCCGCTTGGATTCTGCTTTGAATTGTTTTTTGCTCATCTTGTGATACCTTCCTTCTATTTGTATTTATTTCATTTCCATAAAAACAGGATCGGGGGAGGTTAGCACTCACCGAGCCCGTTTGCTAATAAACATAATACTCTTTCGGCCGGGGGATTTCAACCGCCGAAAATAAATATCACAGAAAAATCATATTGTCACCGCGGAAAGAAACGACTATACTCAAGATACGCACTTTAGAATTCGATATACTGTATATAATTAGAAGAAAGTCAGCAGCGTACTGAGAGGATGCAAGGAGTGATAACGATGAATAAAAAATATGATGTAGTAATTGTGGGCGGCGGCCCGGCGGGACTGACGGCGGGAATCTACGTTGGCCGTGCGGGAAAGACCGTAGCCCTCTTTGAGAAAGAGATGATCGGCGGACAGATCACCTACACCGATGAGATCGACAACTTTCCGGCGGCCCCGGGAATGGGCGGTGCGGAATACGCCATGAAGCTGCAGCAGCAGGCGGCGGATTGCGGCACCGAGATTTTCATGGACGGCGTAACGGAGATTCTGCCGAAGGAAGACGGAAGCTATGAAGTAAGGACGGCGGACGAATCGGTGGAATGCACGGCCGTAATTCTGGCCACCGGACTGCAGCGGCGGAAGATGAACGTGCCGGGGGAAGAAGATTTCATCGGCCGGGGTCTTTCCTTCTGTGCCGTGTGCGACGGCGCCTTTTTCCGGAATCGGGATGTGGCGGTCTACGGCGGCGGCAACACCGCGGTGGAGGATGCCATCTACCTGTCGGGCATCTGCCGGAAGGTGACCATCATCCATCGCCGAGACCGTTTCCGAGCGGAAGAGCGATTGGTTCGGGAACTGGAGTCCAAAGACAATGTTGTTTTTGCCATGGAAAAGACCGTATCCTCCGTGCAGGGCGAGAAGATTATCCAGAGCGTGACCCTGCGGGATGGAAAGACCGGAGAAGAGACGGAACTTCCGGTGGATGGATTTTTTGTGGCCATCGGACAGGTGCCGAATGGGGAGCCCTTCCGCGGACTGGTGGAGATGGACGACGCCGGATACTATCAGATCGATGAAAACTGCGGCGGCAAGCGGGACGGCGTTTTCGTGGCCGGAGACGGCCGAAGCAAGTCCGTGCGCCAGCTCACCACGGCGGTGGGCGACGGTGCGGTGGCGGCTACCCACGCTTGTCAATACGTGGACCGGGTGAACGGCAACGAATATATTTAATAGTAGAGAATAAAATTAATAGTGGAATGCGTACAGTGCATTTGGGATGAGAATATGGTATAATCACCCCGTGCGAATGTATATTGTGTAATGTATAGGAGGGAATAAAATGGCAGAATTTGAAGAAAACTGCACTCATTCTTGCGAAACATGCAGCGCAGATTGTGCGTCCAGACAGGGGGAACAGAAGGATCCTCACGAAAAGATGCATGAGGGATGCAGTGTCAAAAAAGTCATTGGCGTAGTCAGCGGAAAGGGCGGCGTTGGTAAATCCATGGTCACCGCGCTGTCGGCAATCGCTGCAAATAGAAATGGTCTGAAGACCGGTATCCTGGATGCGGATATCACCGGACCGTCCATTCCGAAGATGTTCGGAATTCACGAAAAGGCAGAGGTGTCCAACATGGGACTGCTTCCGGCTTCCACACCGACGGAGATGGAAATCATGTCTCTGAACCTGCTGACGGATAACGAGACGGATCCGGTTATCTGGAGAGGACCGGTAATCGCCGGTGCGGTTACCCAGTTCTGGACCGACGTAATCTGGGGCGACCTGGATGTAATGTTCATCGATATGCCGCCGGGCACCGGCGACGTTCCGCTCACCATCTTCCAGTCCATTCCGGTGGATGGTATTATCATCGTGACTTCTCCGCAGGAGCTGGTATCCATGATCGTAGAGAAGGCGATGAAGATGGCGCAGATGATGAACATTCCGATTCTGGGAATGGTGGAGAACATGAGCTACCTGGAATGCCCAGACTGCGGAAAGAAGATCGAGGTATTCGGACCGAGCTCTGCGGATGCCATCGGTGCGGAATACGGCATTCCGGTCATCGCAAAGCTGCCGATCGATCCGAAGCTGGCAATGCTCAGCGACGCCGGAAGAATCGAGTTCCACGAGAACAAGGAAATGGATGCCATGGTGGACGTTCTGGCAGAGATGGGTCTGGAAATTTAAAGAATACTATACAAAAAATTTACTTGACTTCCTTGCGGGGTCAAGTATAATTTTTAGTGTTTGAGTTTACAAATACTAAACTTCATTTTTAGTATTCTATGTTTTTAGAAAAAGAGGTTATCATGGAAATCGGAGAGAAAATCCGTCGAATCCGAATTGAACGGGGGCTGACTCAGGAGGAGCTGGCGGACCGGGCAGAATTGTCCAAAGGGTTTATTTCGCAGATTGAACGGGATCTCACTTCCCCGTCCATCGCCACCCTGGAGGATATTCTCACCTGTTTGGGAACGGACTGCGGAGAATTCTTTGCCAACCGGACCCGCCCCCAGGTGGTGTTCTCGGCGGAAGATTATTTTGTGAAAGAGGATTCGGCCAGAAAGAGCCGCATCGAATGGATCGTCCCCAACGCCCAGCGAAACGAGATGGAACCCATCCGGCTGACCCTGGAGAAGGGGGGATCCACCATACCGGACAATCCCCACGAGGGCGAGGAGTTCGGATACGTTATTTCCGGAAGTGTGGAAGTCCACATCGGGAAAGAGAAATATGCCGTGGGAGAAGGAGAGAGCTTCTATCTCTACCCGGACGAAGAACATTACATCAGCTCACCGGCGGGAGCCGAGCTGATCTGGGTGAGCACACCCCCAAGCTTTTAAAGAAATGACATCGGGAAAGAACAAAGGAGGAAGAAAGCATTGGCGGAACTGATTAGATTGGAGAACATTCGGAAATCCTACGGGGAGAACGAAGTCCTGAAGAACATTACCATTTCCATTCAGGAAAAAGAATTTGTCACGCTGCTGGGACCGTCCGGCTGCGGAAAGACCA
>ERZ1026872.565-NODE-565-length-10107-cov-6.509152_pt1 | contig 10107 bp, 9 predicted proteins | sample MGYA00380166_ERZ1026872 | MGnify/ENA primary metagenome ERZ1026872 (study PRJEB33269, sample SAMEA4719802) | human gut metagenome | biome: human-associated habitat; feature: organic feature; material: feces | place: Cameroon | collected 2013-10 ... | reverse complement strand
CAACGCCGTTCAATGCCATCTCTCCTTTTTCAATTATAACTTAGTTCTTCTCTAGCGCAAGCTTTGCTTTCTTGTTCGGATCCGGGCGGAACAGCAGGTACAGCACGAAGGCCAGCACGGCAATTGCGAATACCGTTGCGATGCCGAAGGACACCTCGCCCAGAATCAGTCCGCCGATCTGGTACACGATCAGAGCCACGCAGTATGCGCTGACGTTCTGGAAAATCACGGAGTACCAGAAGAATTTCCGGTTGTTCAGTTCCTTCGCGACAGTGGACAGAGCCGCCAGACACGGGGAATCAAACAGGTTGAATACCATGAAGGAGAACGCTGCCAAAGTGGATGGGAAGAATGCGGCGAACTGTGCATGATACGCTGCACTGTATCCCTCGATTTCGCCCAATCCGGACAGAACGCCCATGGTAGATACGATACCTTCTTTTGCCACAAAACCGGACAGCGAGGACGCAACGGCCTGCCATGTTCCGAATCCCAGCGGTTTGAAGATAAAAGCAATTGCGCCGCCGATAACTGCCAGCAACGAATCTTCTGCGTCCACCAGACCGAAGTTTCCGCCTGCAAAACCAAAGTTGCCCAGGAACCACATTATCGCACAGCAGAGGAACAGGATGGTTCCCGCTTTCTTCAGGAACGCCCATACTCTTTCCCATACGCTGAGGAGCACGCCCTTTGGAGACGGTGCGTGGTATGCCGGAAGTTCCATAACGAACGGTGCCGGGTCCCCTTCGAACATCTTTGTCTTCTTCAAAATAATACAGTATACGATAACCAGTCCAATGCCCAGGAAGTACATTGCCGGAGCCACCCACCATGCGCCGCCTGCGATGTAGCCGGCGATGGTAGCGATTACCGGAAGTTTTGCACCACACGGAATGGTGGTAGTCGTCATCATGGTCATGCGGCGATCCTTCTCATTCTCGATGGTACGGGTTGCCATGATGCCCGGCACGCCGCATCCGGAGGAAATGAGGAACGGGATAAAACTCTTTCCGGACAGTCCGAAACGACGGAAGATTCTGTCCATGATAAAAGCAACTCTCGCCATGTATCCGCAGTCTTCCAGCAATGCCAGGAAGAAGAACACGATAGCCATCTGCGGTGCGAATCCAATCGGCGCACCCAAGCCGCCAATGATGCCGTCGGATACCAGGGAAACTACCCAATCCGATGCACCCATGTGAGTCAGTCCGTTGGACGCCCAGTCCTGAATTCCTGCAACGAACACATCGTTGGTCCAGTCGGTGACGATGCCGCCGATGGTGGTAACGGAAATGTAATATACCAGGAACATTACCACGGCGAAAATCGGCAGTGCCAGGATTCGGTTGGTTACGATCCGGTCGATTTTATCGGACAACGTCAGCTTCTCGTGACCTTGTTTTCTTTCAATTGCTTTTGGGACCACGCGGTTGATGTACTCGTAACGCTGGTTGATGATGATGCTCTCCGCATCGTCATCCAATTCTTTTTCACAATCTTCGATGTGGCCTTCAATCTCGCTGAGAACGGAAGCGCCCAGTTTGATTTCTTCCCGAACCTTCTCGTCCCGCTCGAAGAATTTGACGGCGTACCATCTCAGGTTGTTTGCGGACACCTTGTCTTCAATGGATTCCTCGATGTGTGCGATGGCATGCTCCACGCTGCCGGAATACACATGCGGGGTGTCTCCCATGGTTCTCTTCTTTGCGACTTTGACCGCCTGATCGATCAGCTCGTCGCTGCCGTCTCCCTTGAGAGCACTGATCGGAACGATTGGACAGCCCAGCTCTTTGCTCAGCTGCGGGATGTCGATGCGGTCCCCGTTTTTGCTCACGATGTCCATCATGTTCAGCGCGATGATGGTCGGAATGTGCAGTTCCAAAAGCTGTGTTGTGAGATACAGGTTACGCTCCAGGTTGGTGGCGTCGATGATGTTGATGATGGCATCCGGTCTTTCGCTCACCAGATACTGCCGGGTTACCACTTCCTCCATGGTGTACGGGGAAAGGGAATAAATTCCCGGAAGGTCCTGAATTGTAATGGTTTTGTCGGTCTTTAATTTACCGTCCTTCTTTTCCACAGTAACGCCCGGCCAGTTTCCCACATACTGGTTGCTTCCGGTCAGCGCATTGAACAGCGTTGTCTTTCCGCAGTTCGGGTTTCCTGCAAGTGCGATTTTAATTGCCACTGAATAACTCCTTTCTTAATACCCTTAATTCGTTTATCTCCAAAATTTTACTTTGCTTCCTGAATGTTCTCGATTTCGATCAGCTCCGCATCGCCTTTCCGCACCGACAGCTCATATCCTCTTACTGTCAGCTCCATCGGATCCCCCAAAGGTGCGACTTTGCGAACGTAGACCTGCGTTCCCTTGGTCAGTCCCATGTCCATGATTCTTCTTCGGGTCTGTCCCACGCTTCCGATTTTCTTGATGGTTGCGCTTTCGCCCACCGCCAGATTGTTCAATGTCTCCATCTTTTCCTCCTTAATGTTCTCTTAAATAGTGACTTGAATTACTTCATTCTCTATCCTTAACTTCTAAAACTCCACAAGCAGCCGGCTGGCCATGCTCTGATCCAAAGCAAGCCGCGTTCCGTGTACCTGCAGAATTAAATTCCCTTTCACCGCCTTCACGACTTTAACTTCCGCGCCCACCGCGAAACCCAGTTCCGCCAAATGGGTCCGAATGGAATCATCCCCTGTGATTCGGATGATACGAACGATATCACCGGTTTTTGCAATTGTGATTGGCATGTTCCCACCTCCTGTGTCATTCATCCTGACAAGGCCTTCTCCGTCTCGTCGTATATGTGTGCACGTGCATGTGCATGTGCTCCGCAGTCCTTGCGGTGCTTCGCGGGCTCCGTTGATGCTCCGCAGGACCTGCATGTGCTTCGCATCCGCTGCCGGCATTTGCACCCGGTGCGTTAGTTGTATATTACTTCTGTTAGTCTGGTGTTACATTTGTTAGTTCGCCTTAACTAACTTCTATACTATTATAGCGATTTCTTCCCGCTTGTCAATAATATTTCTAAAAAAAGTTATGCTCGTCTAACCGGAAGGAGTATCTCCCGCCTTCCGTAGAAGTACTATGGGAATTCCGGGGTGAAAATCCGTTTTTCTTCATATAAAATAGTCCCTGCCTTTAAAAGGGTTGAAACAGCCAAGATCAACAAGCGTCGAGTCAATCGGCTATATCGAAGAACTTATTTCAGACGAGATCCCCGATCCGGTTGCCGATTACAAGAAGTATGTGGACAAAATGAATGAAGAACGTGCTGCTTTGTTTGCTGATGAAACACGCCCAAGAGTTTTTGTATCTCCCATGGAACGATATGCCGGTCATTTACTTTTGCACTCTCTTTTATGAATTGAAACCAGCAGAAGAAGCTGCGTGATTCAGAAAGTTAAAATACAGCTGAAATACTACAGATAGCCTGGGCTAGCTCACTTTGTGGTACAGGCAAATATTTTTGATTTGCAAAACCTGATATAGTCGGATGGCTGAATTTCAATAAACGTAAAAGGGGCGTCGTATTAACGACCAAAATACGTTAATGCGACAGCCCCTTCTTTGATATCATCACTTTGTTTTTACTGATTTTGCACTGCTCCAGCCTGAATAGTATTTTGCAGATCCGAAGGTCTGGTATGTCCGGACTCTTACATAGTATTTTTTTCTGGCTTTCAGCTTTGAAACATTCTTCGATACTGTTGAATTCTTCTTTACAGTGACCGTTTTTGTTTTACTGAATTTCTTAGAAGTACTGTACTGGATCTGATATCCTGCAGTCTGCGTTTTCTGTTTTTTCCATGTGACCTTGAACCCCTTTGATCTTGCTTTCAGCGAGGATATGCCGGTGCCTTTTGGTTTTATCACAAATGACAGGGTCCTACTGCCGCTGTAGTCACCTCTGAACGTGATGGTATATGTATATCTGCCGACGTTTTTCCTGCCGGTAGATTTTTTCACTGTATAGCAGGAGGAACTGATGGTTTTTCCTGCAGAATCTTTTACTGTTACGGAAGGTGATCTTACGGCGCCGTTATAAGTATATTCCGATGTGGAAAGTGTCACACGGGAGATCTTTGCTATCTCTGTTTTGTTCAGTTCCTTGCCGCAGACGGAGCATGCTGATATCTCTACGCCTGCTTTCGACAGTGTTGCCGGAGTTTTCGTTGTTTTGGCAGTATGTTTTTCAAAGACTGCTTTCACACGCACAGTATCGTCAGGCATCATGAATTTGTTGTCTTTGATATCGATATCGCCGCTGATGACCTGCCATTCCCTGAAGTGGCAGTCTTCTGACGCAGATGCGGTCAGTGTAACGTTTTCGCCTGCTTTGTTCTTGACAGAGGAGACTGATGCTGTACCGCCATTGGCGCTGTCGATGATGACAGGATGCTGATCTTCACTACCTCTTGCCAGTTCAAGTTTCTTTTCGCTGTTGAAGGCGACATGTGCATTTTTTGCATCATCTGCAAAGAAATGCTCCGACAGGTCCTTGTCGCTTGCATCAGAGAATATCAACGGATATGTTTTATATTCTGTCATGATGCCGATAACTGTGTCGCTTTTCAGATTGCCCAGGCTTATGATATTACCGTCGGCAAGGCAGATGTTGTCAGAAGATCCGTCTGCGATATTCCCCCAGACTTTCCCGCCGCTTATATTAAGAACGGTGTTGCTTCCAGCACAGATACCGCCGCCTTTTGTCACTGCGGTATTGGAGGTAATCGTACCGCCGCAGAGATTCAATGTACCGTCTCCGTCGAAATATACTGCACCACCGCTGCCTCCCGTTGAATTGCCAGTAAAATCGGTGCCGTGAAGATTTACAGTACCGTTGCCTGACATATATACTGCACCGCCGAAGCTTCCGCTGCTGCTGTTCGTTGTTTTGTTATTGCTGATCTGTCCGCCGTAAAGATTCAGTGTGCCGCCGTTTTTCACGAAGATTGCACCGCCTTTTGGTGGCTCATTACTGTATCCGATTGCTCTGTTGCCGGTGATGCTGCCTCCATACATATTGAATACACATTCGCTGTCCTCAAGAGCGATACCACCTCCGCACCTTGCGGTGCTGCCGGTGATCGTCCCACCGTAAATATCAAGCGTACTCCTGAAGAGCTGGATACTTCCGTAGCTGGAATTGTTGTATACGCCTTTGATAGAACCGGTATCATGGCAGTCGCAGATGACCAGACGACCGCCGTTGCGAACTTTGATGGTATGTGTATTGTCACAGGCGAATTTCCTGCCGTTCAGGCAAAGGTAGAGTGTCTTGCCGTTTATGACGAGATCTCTGTTTATCGTTGCATCATCCAGCAGATATCTGTAAGCTGTGCCATCGTCATCATAGCTGATGCTTTTAGTCCCTCTCCAGGGCTGGAAACTGACATCGCTGTGTGTTTTGTGTTCATCGGATAGGGTAACATCACCGCCACATATGCAGTGGACATGAGGAGCACGCTTTTTCCACTGCGCAGTCAGTGAGGTCACATCCGCAGGGACGCTGTCGCCAGGTTTGTAGATCTTGCTTCCGTCACTCCATCCGGCAAAAACTTGATCTGTTGTCGGTTCCTCAATACCTTCAGATGCTGGTGCATCGAAAGATCTGCCGTTTCTGACAACGATCGTGATGCTGCTTTTACCATTCATACTGCTTCCGTTAAGATCAAGCCTGACTGGTTTGAGCGCATCTTTGGTCATCGACGATGTGTCTACGATCTCCATTACAGGACGGAATCCAAGGATTTTTATATTTCCGGGAGATGTATCATTATACGGGAATGTGAAGTTGTGTCTGATGCCATTACTACCGCCTCTGAGCGTTCTGTCATCTTTTGCTGAGCCGGGATCGTTTGTCCATGAAAGATATTCTTTCCAGTTTTTGATGTATGACTCGTTTTTATTGAGTATCTGATCCCACTCGTTGTAACTCTGTGATCTGCCGGATGGTGTACGGATACCGTATTCCACACCGTTCAATGTGTGATTCCCATCTGTATACTTCAGATCATTTGCCAGCTGTATCCAGCTCACTCTGTATTTGATGTTATAGTCTGCAATAAACAGACTGTGTTCATACTTATGGGATTCTCCGTAATCGCGGTCCATTGGCCAGGTATATTCCGGCAGTCTGTATGCATCCACTGTACCGACGTATGTCACAGGAACATAATGCAGTGTTTTGTCAGGCAGTGAGTCATTCACTGTACCAGTCGCATTGCCAAGACAGGTGAGATCGAAATAATATGTTTCTCCTGTTGCGAGATCGAACTGTTCCGTCACTTCATTATCCTCAGTGTCAGCAGACGATTCTGCCGATGCTGTCAAAGGGATCATCGCAAGTATGAGAACAAATGCGAACAGGACTCTAGCCACTTTCTTTTTCATATGGTTACCTCCATTCATTTCTCTGATGACAGCTTGAAATCAAATTTCATTTCAAGCATAGCAAAGACTTTTTGTACGATTTCGCTGGCGACAGCTTCTATATCAAGCACTGCGATGAACGCAAGCACTTTTTCCTGGTCTTCTTCCGGTACTCTGTATACTCGCATGGCAGCTGTAAGGAAACATTCGAGCTTTCGCTGCAGCGGGAAGTGGATATCGCATCTTTTTGCCATGTAGCTGCGCATGAGTCCTGAAGTGCCGATCTCCATGTCGTAAAAGTCACTTTCACTGTGATCCGGCAAGTATGGTGCGAAGATATTTTTCAGCTCTGATGTCGTCTGCAGATAAATGTATTCTGCGGTATCCGGATGTGTATATGACTCTATGTAAAGTTCCCGCAGGTTCTCGTTCAGTTCCGTCAGTGCAAGCTGGATCGATGTTTCGACTGCATAGGTGTAAACAGGTGGTAGATCATCTCCTGCAATGCTGCGTGCCATATCGAACTGACTGCTGAACATGGTCTTCACAAGCTCCATCAGTACTGCATCCTTTGTGGGGAACTGGTTCTGGTAGCTTCCCCTTGTGACCCCGGCTTCCCTGACTATCTGAGTCACAGTGGTTTCTTTGTATCCCTGCTGCAGAAACAGCCGGACACAGACTGAAAGTATCTTCTTTCTGGTTTTGGCTCCGTCTTTTCTCATGATGTGTATGTATAGCCTCCGTCATTAATTGATATGTATATCAATTATATCATCATGATATCGAAAATCAAGCCCGTCTTCCGTAGATGTACTATGGGAATTCCGGCGCGAAAATCCGTTTTTCTTCTTCAAAATCAAAGACAGCATCCTCCGTATTCCCTCACCTTTATGACAGCGTCAGGATATCCGAAGATCAGGTCACAAATAAAAAGCTCAAAGCCGCTACCGGGCTTGTCAATCTTGATGCTCTGTTTCTGACGAAGAAAGAGATCGATAATCTGTTCAAAAGCTGCATACTGCTCGATAGTTAGATCCAACTCAAAAACATCCTAAAAAGAAATCGCAGCCCCTGCACTGAAGCATCGGCTGCGAATTTTTTCTCTAAAGTACTATATCTTTAGTAAAACTACGGAAGTCAGGTGTTATAGTGATTCTTTCCCTCTTTCCCTCTTGTCAATAAGATTTTAGAAAAAAGTTATGCTTGTCTAACCGGAAGGAACATCTGCAGCAGCTATGTACAGACAAAACAGAGTGGCGAAATATCTAATTCTAAACATTTTCGAGAAAGATGCAGAATTTGACGAAAAAAGGCGAAAGAAAAAGCCCCAGGAAACAATGTTTCCGGGGGCTTTTGCAATACTTCTCTGAAATTAACGCTTGGAGAACTGGCTCGCTCTTCTCGCCTTCTTGAGTCCGTACTTCTTTCTTTCCTTCATTCTCGGGTCTCTGGTCAGGAAACCAGCTGCCTTCAGTGCAGGTCTGTTTGCTTCCTCATCAGCTACGCAGAGAGCTCTGGAAATTCCGTGTCTCAGTGCACCGGCCTGACCTGTTGTACCGCCACCTTCAACGATTGCGATAACGTCATACTTGCCGGCTGTGCCTGTTACGTCGAAAGGTCTTTTTACTTCGTTCTTCAGAATATCCATTCCGAAGTACTCTTCCAGATCCTTCTTATTGATTGTAATCTTTCCGGTTCCTGGGAGTAATCTGACTCTTGCAACCGAAGATTTTCTTCTGCCTGTTGCCTGATACTGTGTATTAGCCATCTTCTATTCCTCCCTTCCTAGAATGTCCACTCTTCCGGATTCTGCGCAGTGTGCGGATGCTCCGGTCCAGCGTATACCTTTAACTTCTTGAACATCTGTCTGCCCAGCTTGCCCTTTGGCATCATGCCCTTAACAGCGTGACGGATGATTTCTTCCGGCTTCTTCGCACGGAGTTCTCTGAGAGTAGTCTCCTTCAGGCCGCCCGGATAACCGCTGTGGCTCTTGTAGATTTTCTGCTCTTCCTTCTTACCGGTTACACGAACCTTCTCTGCGTTGATTACGATAACATAGTCACCGGTGTCAACGTGCGGGGTGTAAATCGGCTTCTTCTTTCCTCTCAGGATGGATGCAACCTCAGATGCGATCTTTCCCAGAGTCTTGTCTTCTGCATCGATAACGTACCACTTACGTTCTACCTCTGCAGGCTTTGCAATGTAAGACTTCATTTTTCTTCCTTTCTACCTACTCAGATTGCTTACAACTCAATCGGTTTCGGCATTGCCTACTGGAATCTCTCGATTTGGTTCGGCATACTAAAAATAAATTATTAGCGTCGGAGTTACCGGCTCGAGGCCTGCTCCTTTTTTGCACACAAATACAGTTTCGCATTTGCAAGCCTTTAAATTATAATCCTCCGGAGGTTCTGAGTCAAGGGTTTTGGGGACTTTTTCCGGAAATTTGAGGCGGCTTTCCCCGGAAGGGCGCCGTTCGGCCCGTTCTCTCTTCAAAACTTATAAGAATAAATGCAATTCGGGGGTAGTTTTTTCTCATAAAATCTGATATACTACACTGAGTGATTTGTGAATCACGCCTAGCGCCCGTAGCTCAGGGGATAGAGTAGCACACTCCGAATGTGAAGGTCGCGAGTTCGAATCTCGCCGGGCGCACCAATATGGTATACATGGTCGGACGTGGTATTGTACTCGTCTGATTTTTATTTTTAGGGAAATCGCAGAAATGAGGTAATATATGTTTGAAATTCTGAAGGCCGTGCTCTTCGGCGTTGTGGAAGGTATTACGGAATGGCTGCCGGTGAGCAGCACGGGACACATGATTCTTCTGGACGAATTCGTCAAGATGAACGTCTCCCCGGAATTCTGGGACACCTTCCTGGTGGTCATCCAGCTGGGTGCCATCCTGGCGGTGGTGCTCCTGTACTGGGGCGAAATCTGGCCGCTGAAAAGAGTTATCGTGGAGGGAAAGCACGCCACCAATCCCCAGAAAGCAATCCGCTTGGATAAAGGCGTCCTGAACCTTTGGGGCAAAACCATCGTGGCTTGTCTTCCGGCGGCGGTAATCGGCGTGGCTTTTGACGACTGGCTGAACGCTCACTTCTACAACTGGCTGGTGGTTTCCATCATGCTGATTGTGGTGGGTGTGGCATTTATCATCATCGAGAACCGCAACTCCCATAAGACTCCACGCACCGAAACCATGGCGGACATCAGTTATAAGGAAGCGTTTGCCATCGGTCTGTTCCAGGTCATTGCGGCGGTATTTCCGGGTACTTCCCGTTCCGGCGCCACCATCCTGGGAGGATTGATGATTGGCGTATCCCGTCCGGCTGCGGCCAACTTCACCTTCATTCTGGCGATTCCGGTAATGGCCGGCGCCAGCCTGTTAAAACTTCTGAAGAACGGACTGCTGTACACCTCCACGGAATACGTCATCCTGGCGGTGGGCATGATTGTGGCCTTCGTGGTCTCCCTGTTCATCATCAAGTTCCTGCTGTCCTACATTCGGAAGCACAACTTCAAACCTTTCGGTTGGTACCGAATCGTGCTAGGCGTACTGGTCATCCTGTACTTCGGCGTGCTGCACTAATTACTAAGAATCACTTCGGCGCTGCGATTGCAGCGCCGTTTTTATTTTGGGGAACGTAAAAAGCCGCCGATGGGGGCTCGGCGACTTTTCACTACTACGAAATTATTAATTAAGAAAGAACAATTAAAGAAAATGC
>ERZ1026872.564-NODE-564-length-10147-cov-9.818272_pt1 | contig 10147 bp, 6 predicted proteins | sample MGYA00380166_ERZ1026872 | MGnify/ENA primary metagenome ERZ1026872 (study PRJEB33269, sample SAMEA4719802) | human gut metagenome | biome: human-associated habitat; feature: organic feature; material: feces | place: Cameroon | collected 2013-10 ... | reverse complement strand
AAACGCATTTAGTATTATTAATCATATGTAAATACCTGGTGCAATTCCATTGCAGAGGTTAAATCAAGTTTGGAAAAGCGGAGTTTAAGATGTTTTTATGTTTACCTAAATTCAGCTCGCATATGGATTTTTTTGTATGATCTAATATATGAACGGAAAGGCTGATAATACCGTTAGAGAATGTTTTCTTTGTATCAATTGAAATCATGAAACCACATTGTGTATCATTGGTTATATTATGCTCACGCAGATCAAGCCTTTCAATTTTTTTAAATTGAAAATCATTCATAAATCTATCATTGTTAATTAATATCTTAATGTCATGCAATGATTCTTTATTTTTTGAAATGGCCCAACCTGTTATGACAATGACTCCATCATCGTGATTAACATTATCAATGCAACACGTCCCGGAATTATTCTCGGATTTATATAACGAATGCTTGTTTATTCGTGCTTTGTTAATTGAAAGGCTTGATTCAATATCGTCTATTTTGTCTTTCACTTTAGATATAAACGAGTATGGGTATTGCTCTCTAATTGAATTTATATCATGGTTATTGAAGAATTTTTCATTTAAATCAGAATCCTTCCCTGAAGGCCTCCCTCTGGCTGCCTTTTGTGATTGATCCTACATATATCCCAAGAAACCGTTTCGCTTAATCCAGTTAATTTATTTATTTCGGTCAAATTAGTTTGTACGTACTTCCCATTAACTTTAAAGAAGTGTGCATTTTCGCCCGTATCGATTAATGCATTTTTTCTAATAACGGATTTATAATGAGTATTAGTAGGGAAATCTTGAGGTGCTCTATGATCAAATCGTTCAATAACTAATGAGTCCTGACGGGGTGATATACATTTTGATGAACCATATATAGCCCAGTTTAAAGCTACGGCACCAATATCACTATCGTTAAAAATATCCACGATAGCATTGATGTCTTGGGTTGTATCATTCAAAAAGATAAACTCATCCGCATCAATGAAAGTGATGTATTCATCATCTTCCTTGAGTTCATCTATGATTTTTTTATATGCTGGTAATTGGGGTTTGACGCCGTTCTCATTTTTATATTCAATTCTGGTAATAATCCCTAAAGAATGTAAATCACAAAGCAGCTCTGATGAAGTATCATTGCTTACATTATCGACAATATAGAATCTATCAACACCAATAGATTGATGATATGCGATCCATTCAAGTATATAGGGTCCTTCGTTTTTAAAAATTGCACCAATGCAAAACATATTATTACCTATAAGAAGTCAAAGTCAGATTGTGAAATCTTCTCTCGATTGTGTTAGGTTCTGGCTATAAAAAGGATCAATTTCAAGAAGTTTTCCCCATTTGGACTTCATAAAATTTACTTCCTGCGCAAAACGGGCAATTTTTTCCGGTGAATCTTCCGCACCACGGCTAATTGATTCGTAGTGGTAGAGTTCTGCATAAGGAGTCCAGAGATTTCGATATCCCGCCTCCCGAACTTTCAGACAAAAATCTACATCGTTAAATGCAACCTTAAGATTCTCTTCATCAAGACCCGAAACCAGATCAAACACTTCTTTGCGAATAAGAAGGCAAGCGGCAGTGACAGCAGAAAGTGATTGTGTCAGCAATAAGCGGCTGAAATAACCGGGATGATGGCGAGGGAAGTGTTTATGTGAATGCCCACCGACACCACCAATTCCAAGAATAACGCCGCCATGCTGTACAGTATCATTGCTGTAATAGAGCTTCGCACCAACACAACCAATTTCAGGTCGCAGGCATTGACTCACCATTTCAGTCAACCAATCAGGATTAATCACTTCAACATCATTGTTGACCAGGCCAATAACAGTGCCTTTGGCATGACGCGCACCAAAGTTGTTAATTGCTGAGTAATTAAACGGGAAATCATACGCGAGCACTTTAACGCGTCGATCTTCTTGCTGGATCTGGGCGAAAAACTCCAACGTGTCGGCTTCTACGCTGCCATTATCCAGGATCAGGATCTCGTAGTTGGTATAGGTGCTTTTCTCAAGAATACTGCGAACAGCGGTTTCGGTCAGTGAACGTCGATCGCGGGTAGGGATCAGCAAGCTAACCAGTGGGGCGGGTTCCGGTATCGGATAACGTACCCGGTAAGTATTTGGCACCAATCCCGCATCAACTTCTACGCCCGGTTGCTGGGCTGCAAAATAGTCACGCAATGCTTTGATTCCCGCATCGGTAGTATAGCTTTTTTCGCCAGATGCCAGCGCAGTGGAGCCTTCGATGGTACGCCAGTGGTAGAGTACGCGAGGAATATGCACAATTTGCTCAGCTTGCACATGAGGCAAGCAGCGCAGCAGCAAATCTTGATCCTGGCTACCTTCTACACCCAGACGGAAGCCACCGATTTGTTGAAGCAATTTGCGGCGATATACCCCGAGGTGAGAAACATAGTTTTGTGAGAAGAACAGATCCGGGTTCCAGTCGCTTTTGAAATGGGGATCAAAGCGCTCGCCACGACCGTTGAGCTTGTCTTCATCGCTGTAAAGAATCTGAGTTTCTGGCTGCGCACAAATGGCTTGCGCCATAAACAGCAGAGCATGTTCCGGCAGGGCATCATCGTGATCCAGTAAGGCCACAAAATCGCCTTTGGCAATTTCCAGTGCGCTGTTAGAGGCTGCCGAAATATGACCATTCTGTTGGCGGTAGACCACGTTAATACGAGGATCTTTAGCTTCATACTCACGCAGCACACGTTGAACATGTTCTTTTGGCGATTTGTCATCTGCGATGCACAGTTCCCAGTGCGGGTAGCTTTGCGCGATCACAGAGTCTAAACAGGCGCGTAAGTAGATTTCTGCCGGGTTATATACCGGCATCACTACCGAAATGACGGGAGGTTTAGCCATAGCCGCCATTATCGCGTTAACTTCCGTTTGGTTGGGCAGTGAAGGTGTTTCGACGGTTTCGATCCATTCTTCATAGTCTACGGAAGGCAAGGTAAAGCTAAAGGTCTCGTTATAGAGTGCGACCAGACGATCCATTGACAGAGTACCGCTTTCAGCGGCAATCGATTCCTTGATCTTCGCCAAATCCATTTGACGATAACTTTGGTGCTCCTGCTGAATACGTGCCAGTAATGCAGGTTCTATTTGGGTATCGTTGATAGATGTAATTTCGAACTGTCTAACAGAGAATAAATCTTCTTGTTCCAGTGGATCAAAACGCAGTGCAACCAGCGGAGATTCCAGATAAAAAAGACGGCTAGCCGTTACTGCTTTTTTATAGGGTAGGGTAACGGTTTCAAATTCATTGAATCCTTTCCCTGTATCCAGATAGAACTTGGCTAACCCTTGTTTTCCTGAACAGTCCAGAGTCAGGTTAAACTGATACCAACCTTTTTCTGTGTGTGGCAGATGCTTTAAATCAAGAATAAAGTACGGATCATTCCCTTCTGATTTCCATCCATGCAAACGGTTAGGGTCTACGGAAAGTTGGTTCAATGTGATCCAGGGTAAATTCACTGCTGATTCAACTGGGCTTAATACTGATGCTGTCGTCCAGTCAGCACAGGGTTTTCTTCCCAGTAGTGAGCCATAACGTTTGAAATGCTCTCTTGCCGATAATCCTGTCTGGCTGACATCCTGATAGGTCTGCAAATACCATTGCTCATCAAAATGCGTGAGCAGCGCTTCCTTGTTAAGTTCAACTGTCATGGTTATTTTCTCATGTTGTCTGGCAGGCAATGACGTTGTTCTGCCTTTCCGTGCAGGATGTAATGAAGTAATGGGTTGATAGCGCCTTGCGCCACGTCTGCGTAAGTTTGCAGATACCAGCGCGTATCAAATAATGCGCTTGGGCTATACCCCTTATTCGCGCCAATCTGGATAAAGTGCTCGATGGCCGACAGACCGCTGTCTGCAACTTCCGGGTAACGGTGCAAATACCATAATTCATCGAACAGGCCAGACGCAGCGATACGTTCTGCATTGCTCATTGAGACAGATGGTGTGGCTGTTGGGCTTTCTTTAAAGGTACGGCCCAGCGCACGCACAGGTGCGGTCAATTTCCATGAAACGGTCTGCTTCAAATTCTGCGCACGATCTTTTGCTTTCTGAAGTTGCAGCTCTTTTTGTTGGAGTTCATGAGTTAACTGCTCGGTATGGCGAGTCATAATTGCCAGTTCACGGAAACGCTCACCGATATTGGCTTCAAGTGCTTCGTTTTGTTTAACCAGTTCAGTTGCACGGTTCTCAAGTTGGGTTTGATCAGTGCGCCATGTTTGCTGTTGCAGGAGGTATTCTTCAGCCATTTTTGCCAGAGCTTGTTCACGCTCTTCCAGTTTTTGGGTAAGGACCGTGATTTCAATAACCTGCTTATTCAGCTTTTGATCCAGTGCATCTAACTGCTGTTGATGCTCTTCAGTCAGTTTCTTATGTTCGTTTGTGGAAGTCTGTTCACGCTCTTCCAGCCATTGTGTCAGCGTGGCGATCTCAGTAAAACGTTCACTCAGGCTTTGATTCAACTGACTCAATTGTTGCTGAGATTCAGCTTGTTCTGCGTGATGCCGCTGAAGCAATACCGCGAGTTCATCACGGACCAACTCAAGTTCACTATTTTGTTTATCGATTGTCTGAGTGCTTTCTGCGAGGCTATTGCTCAGTTGAGTAATTTCACCAGCACGAGCATCTAAGGTGCTCACCAATTCCTGCTCACGCGTCTGCCAGATTTGCTGTTCCGCTTCAAACTGCTCCAGCAAAGTGCGACTTGCTGCGAGATCAGTAGTCAGGGCATCGCACTTAATTTGTAGCTCATCATGGGCTTCAGTCAGGGTTTGTTTCTGTTGTTGCCATTGATTGGTTTCGGTCGCCAGAGTTTTACTGAGTTCATCATGTTGCTGATGTGCTGCAGTCAATGCGGTAGTTAGCTCATTAATCTTCTGTTGCCAGTGGTTAGCTTCGGCCGCCAGAGTCTGACTGAGTTCGTCCTGCTGCTGGTGCGCAGTAGTCAACGCGGTGGTCAACTCATCGATATGCTGCTGTAATGCGCTGAGTTGTTGTGAATACTCATTAAGCACTACGTTGTTTTTATTGAGTGCGAGAGTCAACTGCGCGGCACGCTGGGTCTCATCATTAAGGAGCAGTGATTGTTCATGCAGTTGCTGTTGCAGGGCACTCTGCTGTTCCTGCGCTTCTGTTTGTTGCTCCAGTAGTGACTGCTTTTCTTGCGCAATGAGGTCACGCTCTGCAGCCGTCTGGGTAAATCGCTCCTGAGTTTCTGCGAGCATAGTTTCCAGTTTTTGCTGGCTCGCCAGATTCTCGTCACGCTGTTGCTCGCATACGTTAAGGGTCGTTTGCAGTTCGACGGCGTGTTGAGTGGACTTCGCTAATGCACTCACCTGCTGCTTCTGGAGAACAAGCTCGGCGGATTGATCGGCGTGTTGTGCAAGTTTACTTTCCAGCTCTTTTATCGCGTGGTGCTGGGCCGTAATCTTTTCTGCAAGGCGACCCCTTTCCAGGGCTTGTTGCTCCATAACATCCTGAGCTTCTGCCTGCTGGTTTGCTTGCAACGCGACCATCTGGCGCTTTATTTCACCGTTTTCCCAGCTATAACCGCAGGCCTTACCCAGACGGGAGAAGACTTCCTGTACTTGTCGCGTTGCGGATGCATTCCCTGACAGATCGTAAAGGCTCATCATCTCTGATGATTGCTCGCTACCTACACCAATCACGCCCAAGCCGTGACCGTGTGCGAATTCAAAGTGAGGATACTGTTGCTTAAGTTCATCCAGCAGCTGGAATACTCCAAAGCCGCGTTCGCGCACGTTGGTGTCATGCATGATGACAACGGCTCTGTCAGACAGCTTTGGCAGCCAGCTTTCAAAATCATGACGCACCGCTTCAAGGGTATGCAGGCCATCAATATGCAATAAATCAATGCTGCCTTGCGGGAAGTGCTCTAACGCCTGATCGAATGTGCTGCGCACGAGGGTGGAAAAGTCAGAGTAGTGTTGTTGGTTGTGTTCGGAAACCTGACGATAAACCTCTTCGCCATACTGGCCTGCATACTCATCGCCACCCCAGGTATCTACTGCATAGCATTGGGTTTCGAGATCTAACTTCGTTATTGCCTGACAGAAAGAAAAATAGGAGCTGCCGTAATGGGTACCCAGTTCAACAATTTTGTGAGGTCGCAGGGTATCGACCAACCAGAAAGCAAAAGGAATATGTTCTAACCAGGCGGATTGTGCAATGTAAGACGGACGCCAGAAAATAGGGCGTTTAAAAATGAAATCCAGCTCGGTATTGGTTTGTTTCACTGATGCTTGCTTGCGGTTTGCCTGTGAACGGCTGCTTTGCTGAGTGCCCATGGGGATATCTCTTCAATATAAAATTATTAATTAGCGTGATCGGTAGGGTGACCACTTTATGATTAGGTTGTGAGAGGCCAGAGTCGCATAGGCACTCTGGTCCTGGTTTTAGCGCATGAAATTATTAATCCTGATGCTCACGCAGGGTCGCAAGACCCATTACGATCAACCCGTATAACAGGCATAGCAGTACACCGATGGTGGCAAGGTTATAGAGGCGGCGTGGGTATTCAGCATCTTCGGCCAGGGTTGGCTGACTAATAACCAAAAGATGCTTAAGTTTGCGGTACGCCTCGATTCTGGCTTGTTCCAGGCTGATCAGACCGGTTTTGTAAAGGTCTGCAGCGAGCGTGGCCTGAGTTTGTACATCCATATAGCTGGCGGTCACTTCGTTCATCGAATTTTTATCCGCACCGGTAAGCCGAGCTTGTTCTTGGGCAAGTTGTTCGGTTAGAGCATCAACTCTGGCTTGCACAGAAACAACAGCTGGTGCGGTTTGTTTCATATAGCTTTGCAACTGTTTCAAATGTGCTTGCTGTTGCGCCAGTTGAGCTTCAATCTGACTGACTACACCTAAACGGGCACTGCTGGTTGATTCGGGGCTAATTAGGTGATGACTGTTCTGGAAATCTAACACCTTGGCTTTTTCTGACTGAACTCGTTGGTAAGCACGGTCAACTTCTTTTTCAACGAAAGCCAATTGTTCAAGTGCCACCTGATGGCCTAACTTGTTGATAAAACTTTCTGATTCCTTAAGCATTAAGCCAACCACACGCTGACCATACGCTGGGTCAAATGCCTGTAATTCAATGGTCAGCACTCCTGAAACATCATCCAGACGTAATGTCAGATGTTCACGATAATATTTGAGAAATTCCTCGCGGCTGACCTTGTCAGGCAGGCGAGAGAAGTAATCGACTTTATGGCTCTGGTAATGGGCTTTCAGTCCCAGTTCTTTATCCAGCTTGTTAAGCAGATCAGCAGACTTAAGATAGTCTTGAATGAGGAGCATATCCTGATGATTATTTCCCCCTAGTCCCAGCATGGAAAGAGCATCGGGCAGCATTTTAATTTGGTCTGCTTGCTTGACCACTAACTCTGCCCGGCTCACATAACGATCGGAGGCAATGAATCCGAAATAGATAACAGCGATAGCAAAGCAAGCCACTACCCACTGAAAACTGCCGAGTTTGAGACTCTTTTCCCATGAACGGTGGGCAAGTTTGTAACCGCTGGAATCAATAATAAAATGTTTAGGTTTAGTTTTTAATTTGTTGAGTTTGCGCATCAAACCGGAAGATTTGTTAGAGCGGGTTAGTTGGGTCATGATTTTTTTGGCTTGTTATAGTTTCTGATAAATACCGATAGCATCTTCGATATTGTCGAACATCTCTAGCGTGCTGTTGCGCAACACAATTCCCATGTCGCATTGTTGGCGCAAGTTTTTCATATCGTGCGACACCATAATCAGGCTGGCGGTCTCGCGTTTTTGACTGAAAACATCAATACATTTTTGTTTAAAGCGGGCATCGCCCACAGATGTAATTTCATCGGTCAAATAGATTTCAAAATCAAAGGCCATACTGACAGCAAAAGAAAATTTTGAACGCATACCACTAGAGTAGGCTTTAATCGGTAGTTCGAAATGCTGACCAATTTCTGAGAACTCTTTCACCCATTCTTCAATTGCCTGTGTATCGCGCACACCGTGAATACGGCAGACAAAACGGGTGTTCTCTCTTCCAGTCATACTGCCCTGAAATCCGCCATTTAGTGCGAGTGGCCAGGAGACGCGACAGTGACGAGATATTTTTCCCTTACTGGGCGTATCCATCCCTCCCAAAAGACGCAGTAGCGTTGATTTACCTGCACCATTGGCACCCAAAATACCGATATTACGATCGCGAGGAAGAGTAACGCTCACATCACGCAGCACGTAGTTGCGTCCAAACTTGGTAGGGTAATACTTCGAGACGTTATCGAGAATGATCATCGTAATTCACTTAGCTAGCAATCAGGCGACGATGGCTTAGTCGATAGCAGCTCATCGCAAACGTCAGTAGTACTAACGTTAAACTTGATAAATAGCCCCAACTGACATCAGGGCTAACATAACCCGCTATCCAACCGCACCGAATCAGCTCAACGGCATGGACGAGAGGATTCCATATGAACCAGTGTTGATACTGTGTAGGAATTGTTGCCAAGGGGTACATGACGCACGAGATAAACATCAATGGCATCATTAATAAATCAAGAAATTTACTGGCCTCTTTGAATAAGTTACATACAACACAAAAAATAATTCCTAACGAAAAGGAAAAGGTCATGAGTAAGAAATAAATAAGTATGACGAGTAAAGGGTCATTAGGAGTAGCATCAAAGCCAAACCAAAGTAGTCCTAATACAAGAACACAACCCACAACCAAGCCGACAATAACCTCAAGAATAAAACGAGCAACAAACGTGGCGAATGGTGTTACTTGCCGATAGCAGAATAGCCCCATATTGGCACTCACTGCTGATTGTAATTTACTTACGACGTTTCTGAAAAAGAGAAAGGGTAAGTAACTAGCAGTAATAAATAGCGGTGCAGGAACACCTCCAAATCCACCAGAGCTACGCATGCCAAAAATCAAACTAAACGCGGTTATCATCAACAACGGATCCAGCAGCGCCCAGGCATACCCCAGCCGGTAACTCCCAAATCGTGTTTTCAGTTCACGGATAAGCAGGCCAAACGTTACATCGCGCAGCACCTGGAACGAGCTGCGGGGCGTTTGATTGAGAACAGGTTTAAGCATGAGAAGGCCGATATAACAGAACGGGCCAGCTTTTCAGCAAGCCCGTTTTGAGGGTTAATTCAGGACCACGTTGGCCGCCACGGCAACCTGATAGATGACCTGGGTAATGTCTTTGATGGACTGCATCATTTTGCTGTCCACTTTCGGCATGACCAGAATCTGATCGCCCGGCATCACATCGCCACCGTCTTTAAACTCCATCAGCCCGTTGGCATGCACCACGGCAATGCGCTTGTCGTTCGCACGGTCGGTATAGCCGCCCGCCCAGGCTACGTAGTCTTCCAGACTGGCGTTTTTGTTGTAGACCACCGCCTGCGGCATCATCACTTCGCCACCCACCTGAATCAGGTCGGTTTTGTTCGGGATCACAATCTGGTCGCCCTGTTCCAGCAGGATGTTGGCGATCACGCCTTTATCCGACACCACCACTTTACCCAGCGGCTGGATCTTGCGGGCTTTTTCCACGAAGCGCATCACCAGTTCGGCCTCTTTGGTGCGAATGGAGGCCTCACCATCGGAACTGGCTGGCGCGGTAAACACGCTGCGCTCCAGGCGGTTGAGGGAGTCTTCCAGCATCTCTTTCTGCCGCGCCGCCACGCTCTTACGCATGATGTAGATCGAGCCGTAATCTGCCATGTTCGGGTCAATCGGAATATGGTTCAGCAGATCGTGCAGACGGGTCTCTTTACGCACGGTGAAGTAAGACGGGCCACGGTAGCTGCCCATCACCTGCACGTCGTAAACCTGAGCATGCATATCGTCGTTAAACAGCACTTTGTCGCCGTCGCTCAGCTGAATGCGGTCGAAATCCTTGTACGGCATATAGACCGAGAATGGGCCGCTGGAACGATCGCCAATCACGCCCACGTGGCTCACCTTGGCGAGCGGCAGGGCGTAATCGATAAGCTCAGAGCCGAGCGCGGTGCTGTTTTTCAACTCGAAGCGGAACGGGTTACGCACTTTACCGGCCACGTTGATCATCGGCCCCTGCGGTTC
>ERZ1026872.563-NODE-563-length-10161-cov-5.333366_pt1 | contig 10161 bp, 10 predicted proteins | sample MGYA00380166_ERZ1026872 | MGnify/ENA primary metagenome ERZ1026872 (study PRJEB33269, sample SAMEA4719802) | human gut metagenome | biome: human-associated habitat; feature: organic feature; material: feces | place: Cameroon | collected 2013-10 ... | reverse complement strand
CCCAAAAAGAAAAAAGGAAAATGCCAACCGTTCCATGGCATTTTCCTTCTCTTTTTCATTTTCCCCGGAGGGGCGGCACTAATTCCCCGGAGGGTCTGTATTATTCCACCTCAATCTGGCAGACCTTCATGGCGTTCAGTGCATTCCGGTGCTGCTCCGGGGTGACGCCGGCACAGCATTTTTCCAGGACCCGGATTGGGGTTTCCGGGAAGGCTGCTTTGAGAATCATGGCGTTGGAAATCACACAGATATCCGTGCACAGACCTACTAGGGTGATGGAAGAAATCGGATCCTCATCGTCCTCCAGAAGCTGGATGCATTTTGGCAGTTCCAGGGAACCGAAGGATGGTTTGTTCAGCTCCATCACGGTGTCCGGCACGTCGGCGGCTTCCGCAATGACCGGGTTCAGCTCCCAGCCCTCCGTGCCCTCCACGCAGTGAATTACCGGCAGATGCTCCCCCTCCTGGGTATGAAGGTAGAACTTCTGGTGCGTGTCCCGGGTGCAGATGACCGGTCCGTCCCAGCCTCGAATGGTCTCCGCCACTGCCGGCACGATGGCTTCCGCCTCCTTGGTGCCCAGCGCGCCGTCCACAAAATCATTTTGCATATCTACAACAATCAGAAAATCCATGATATATTCCTCTCTCCATTGAATTGATACCGTTCGCAGCGAGGCCATCGAACAATTCACAGCGCCTCACTTCCTCTAAATTATATCGAGGGTAAAAAGAAATAACAACCCCCAATCGATTCCGGCATTCTGCAGTGACTTTTCTCCTCAAAAGTTTGACAGCATGCCCCTGCAAGTGGTAAAATCAGCCCATTGCGGGACTTCCCGAAAACGAATCCCGCCGGAAATCGAGAGGAACTTATATTTATGACGAAAAGTAATTTTTTGCTGATTAATCGGAAGCCGCAGGTGCTGGAGGAAGTGATTCCGGGGGAGAAGGGTCTGATTTTTCTGGGAAAGGACCGGCGCATCCTAGATCACGGGGTTTTGGTCATGGACTCGGGCGTTCGGGCTTGCCTGTACTGCGATGACGTGCGCAACCTGACATTCCTGGTGGACCGGCCGGGCGCTTACGGCACTGAGACACTTATTTTTGCCGCAAAAGAAAAATACGAGAAGGTGCGGGATGCCATCAAGAAGGATTATCCGAAGTTGGAGATGAGCCCTCAGAACAAGAAGCTGAACCGGTATGCGGAACGGCTGATGGAAAAGCTGAAGGACGGTCAGGAAGTGCGAATTGTGGATGCCGTTCGGGCAGAGGATGTGATTATCTGTCCGGAGTGCGGGGTGCAGTGCGCACCGGGGAGCCAATATTGCATGGAGTGCGGCGCGGAGCTACCGCAGAAGTAGACGAAGAGCGAGGAGCGTTGAGAATGAGAAGATTGTATAGAGAAGATAAGCCGAAGTTTTTCACTATCGTGATGGTGTTCTGGGTGGCCCTGGGCACATTTGGGATTTTCCGGGGATGGAGCACCTTGAGCCTGGTGATGTGCGCCAGCATGGCGGCGTCGGCATTCCTGTTCATCGGAACGTCCAAGAAGGATGCGGAATGGATTGCGGAGCACGGCGACCCGGATGAGTATGAGAAGAAGATGAAGCAGCTGGAAAAAGAAGCGGCGCTCCGTGCGGCGCAGGAGGCGGAAGCGGTAAAGGCTGCGCCGGAGTTTGCTGAGATGCCGGAACGTCCTTTTGTGGACGCCGAGGGAGAGATCGAAGAAGCCGTGGATGCGGATTTTGAGGTAGAGAAGTAGAGAAATAGGAGAGACGCTATGGACGAGAGGTTCATAGCGTTTTTTTATGGGAGAATAGCAAGAATTGGAGTTACACGCAAAAACAAAGTTCAATATGCCTAGAATTTTCCGACGAGTTCACGCTAATCAACCCCCAAGCTTTAAATAGCGTGAATGCGCTTTGAACCAGAAGTTCAAAACCGTTCTTTTCCTGAAGCAGCTCAATCCTCAGTTCACGCTTTTCTGCGAAAAAAGGCCAATCAGCGTGAACGCATTGACATTTTGAAAGCGCAAAAATTAGAATTTCGCGAAATCTGACAAAATCCGTTCACGCTAATCGACCCCCAAGCTTTAAATAGCGTGAACTCGCTTTGAAAATCTAGGCATATGGGAAACTTATCAGTTTATATCTATAATAAGAATAGAACGCTTTGTGCAGCATCGCCCAAACCCTCACAATCCTACTAAAAAACGGATAATCGCAGCCTCGCTGCGATTATCCGCCCTCTTAACTTGCATCAAAGAAATTACTAAATTACTTTCCGATGTATCTGCTCTCGATGTAGTATCTCTTCTCGTTGGCTTCGCCCATGGAGAAGGTCTTTCTTGGCAGCGCGCCGTCTGCGGCAACTGCCGGGAAGAGCATGAATTTATCCATTGCCGGGAGGTAGAAACCTGCGTTGCCCGCTTCCTTGGACAGGGACTCTACGGCTTTGGAACCGTGGATGTAGTCGATGTCTGCATCCTCTCTTTCCTTAACGATAACGTCCAGTGCATTCTGGAGTGCGCCTACTTCCAGCTTGTTGGCCGGATCGGTTACAATGATGGTTCCGCGCTGCTCGCCGGTAACGTAAGGGATTGCGAACTCGCCTTCTTTTGCCTGATATCCGTCTTCTGCCAGGTGCGCACCGCCGTTCTCCTGCTGCAGCAGTTCAACGGTCTCGTTTACCAGATCCATGCCGGACTGGCCCTTCTTTGCGAAGATTACACGGTGAATCGGCTCGAATACGATGCCCTCATCGTGGATATTTTCAATTTCGCACAGCGCGTAGCGAGCTGGATGATTCTCCGCTTCTTCCGGAGTCAGGGTCTTCTTCAGGTTCTCCCACATGGTCTTTGCGGTTGCCAGGGAGTGGTTTCCGTCGCCCATTGCCTGGAAAATCACGTTGCCTTCGCCATACTTCTCAACGGCTTTGTCGAAGAGTACGGACAGGGCATCCTTTGCGCCTTCCAGATCCTTCTCTGCGATGAAGGAACCGGTGATGTGTCCGCCTTCCATCATCAGGTCGGTATCATATACCGGAGTCTGAGGTGCGTTCACCAGCGGCTCGATAACGCTCTTGTCCGGATCGTCGATCAGGATCAGGATGTGCGGCATCTCGATCGGAGCACCTTCACGGATGCGCAGACGAGGTGGGATTCTTTCGATTACGGTGCCTTCGGTTGCACGGGTCAGGGAAGTGGATCCCTTGCTGAAGTCATATGCTTCCAAATCCGTAGCGATTACCAGACCGGTACGGGTGCGTCCCTCAGCGGTTCTCTTGATGAGCATGCAGCCCGGATCCAGAGTGCGGAGAGTACCGTCCGCCAGATACTGATCCATGGTCTTGCGGATGTCTGCGGACTTCTCCGCTTCCGCTTCTTTTCCCAGGAAAATTTCCGGAAGCATCAGGCGAAGAGTGGATGGTGCATCCCCAACGATTTCTTCTACCTGTTCCCAATATTCCGGTTCCGAAGTGTACTGGTCACAAGCAACTACTGCCCACTTGCTGTAGTCGGTGCCTTCCTTTGGAAGCATGATTTCCGGAATATGGAATCCGAATGTTCCCCAATCATATTTAGCCATAATTAAGTCCTCCTGTTAGTTATGAAATCACAATGAGCGTCAAATTGCTCACACATAATATATTATGTATTAAATCGCATAGAATTTCAACTGAAAAAACTCAGTAAAAATAAGGATTTTACGAGAATTTTGTCGCTACCGGCACGGTTTTGTGTTATCATCTACAGTATGCCTAAAGAATACTTATTTCAGGAGGATATATAAATATGAAGATTATTGTTGCCGGTACCGGTAAGGTGGGAAACCTTCTGGCGGATCAGCTCACGAGAGACGGGCACGATCTGGTGGTAATCGATAAGGATTCTGTCGCTTTGGAAGCGGCTTTGGAGCAGTATGATGTGATGTCCATCGAGGGCAACAGTGCATCGGTGAGCGTCCTTCGCGCCGCCAACATCGAGCAGACGGATCTGCTGATTGCGGCTACCGGTGAAGATGAAACCAATCTGCTCACCTGTCTTACGGCAAAAGGATTGAATCCGGACATCACAACCATCGCCCGGGTTCGCTCTCCGGAATACATGGAAAGTACGGATATGCTGGAGGAACAGCTGGGGCTGTCCCTTACCGTCAATCCGGAATTCCAGACCGCTCACGAAATCAGCAGTCTCCTTCGGTATCCGGGATTCCTGAGCCGGGAAGAATTCGTCAACGGACTGGTAGACCTGGTGGAACTGCACGTTACCGCCGGCAGCCCGATTTGCGACAAGCCGCTGTACAAGATTGCGGATATCGTGAAATGCCAGATTCTGGTATGCGTTGTGGCTCGCCGGGACGAGGTCATCATTCCTTCCGGTGAATTTGTTTTGCAGGAGGGAGATCACGTGTACGTCACCGCTTCCGCCAGCAACCTCACCACACTGCTGCACAACCTGAACATCGTCACCAAGCGAATCCGGAACGTCACCATCACCGGCGGCGGACGGATTACCTACTACCTGGCGAAGCGGCTGGAGGACGACCGCATCGGCGTGAAGATTATCGAGCAGCGGAGAGATCGCTGTGAGTACCTGGCAGACCGCCTCCACGACGCCACCATCATTCAGGGGGATGCCTCCAAAGAGTCGGTGCTGGACCGGGAACACATTGAAAAAGCAGATGCTTTTATCTCCATGACCGGAATGGACGAACTGAACGTCATTACGTCTCTGTACGCCAATGAGCTGAACGTGCCGAAGGTGGTCACCAAGCTGGGCCGGGGAGAGAATATTTCCCTGATTGCCAACATGCCGGTGGGCAGCGTCATCACGCCGAAGATTCTTTGCGGTAACACCATCCTTCGATACGTGAGGGCCATGCAGAACGGATCCGATGCAGCGGAGACCCTGCACTCCATCGCCGGCGGAAGAGCGCAGGCGTACGAGTTCAAGGTGAACGAGGACACCCTGCACTGCAATGAACCGCTGAAGGATATTGATTTTAAAAAGAACATTCTTCTGGCCACCATTACCCGGGACCGGAAGATTGAGTTCCCGGGCGGAAACAGCTACTTTCAGCCGGGAGACCGTGTAATCGTGGTATCCAACGGATCCATGCCGATTATACAGCTGAACGATATTTTTGAGGAGGATAAAGAAGAAACGGATGAATTATAAGATAATGATGCGGGTGTGCTCCTGGATTCTCGTCATCGAAATCGGGTGCATGACACCGGCCCTGGGAGTTGCCATCTACACGGGAGATCAGATGGCCGTTATCGGATTCATCGGCGCAATGGCTGCCGCAGGCGCCCTGTCCTTATTGATGTATACCGGCTCCGTGCGGCGCCGAATGAATTTCTATGCCAAAGAGGGAATGCTGGTAACCGCTTTTGCCTGGATTCTTTTGAGTATCGTCGGGGCACTGCCTTTCTATCTGTCCGGACGAATTCCGGGATTTGTGGATGCCCTGTTCGAGATTATTTCCGGTTTCACCACCACGGGAGCGTCGGTAGTGTCGGATGTGGAGGGCCTGGGCAAGGGATTGCTTTTCTGGCGGTCCTTCAGCCACTGGATTGGCGGAATGGGCGTGCTGGTGTTCTTCCTAGCCATCATTCCTTCGGCTCACAAAGGCGAGGGATATTCCCTTCACCTTCTGCGGGCGGAATCGCCGGGACCTTCCGTGAACAAAATGGTCCCGAGAATGCGGGATACGGCCACGGCCCTGTATCGAATCTACGTGGTTCTCACCGTGATCAACATCGTGCTGCTTCTTCTTTCGGGAATGAAGCCTTTCGATTCCTTCTGCATCGCATTCGGAACCGCCGGAACCGGAGGTTTTGCGGTGCTGAACTCCGGATGTGCGGAGTACACGCCGATGGCCCAGTGGATTACCACGGTGTTCATGCTGCTGTTCGGCATCAACTTCAGCGTGTACTACATGATGGCCCACAAGCGCTTCAAAGAGGCAATTAAAGGAGAAGAACTGAGGGTGTACCTGTTCATCGTGTTCGCCAGCATCGCCGGTATCGCGGCCAACCTGATGCGTTCCGGAAGCACGCATCCGCTGGGCAAGAACGTGCGGGATGCAGCCTTCCAGGTGGCATCCATTATCACTACTACGGGTTTTTCCACCGCGGACTTCAACCTGTGGCCGGATTTCTCCCAGGCCATCCTGATCTGCCTGATGTTCGTGGGCGCCTGCGCCGGCAGTACCGGCGGCGGCATCAAGGTTTCTCGAATTTTGATTTTATTCAAATCCGCCAGACGAAACCTCCACAACGTATTCCATCCGGAGGAAATTCGGACCGTGCGGATTGACGGAGAGCGGGTCAGCGAGAAGACCATTCAGCACGTTCAGGCTTACCTGGCACTGTACGTGTTCATCGTTATCGTCAGTTTCCTGCTGGTGTCCCTGGACCCGAAGGAATTCTCCATGACCACCAATTTCTCGGCGGTAATGGCCACCTTCAACAACATCGGACCGGGCTTCGATGCGGTGGGACCGATGTCCAACTTCTCGGCGTACGGCGATTTCTCGAAAATCGTCATGTGCATCGACATGCTGCTGGGCCGTCTGGAGATCTACCCAATCCTCACCATGCTGGCCTACAGCACCTACAAGAAAGCGTAGAATACGGCAAAAACAACGAGCGGCGACTCCATACGGGGCGCTGCTCTTTTTTGTTGCGCCGATTCGAGGGAGCACGTATAATGATGAAAAGAAGCATCGACGAAAGGCGGAGGATGACATTATGTACGAGAATGGAAGAATATATATGGGCCTGGCGGGGGACAAGCGGGTGGAAATGGTGCTGAAAATGTGTAACCGCCACGGGTTGATTTCCGGCGCCAGCGGTACCGGCAAGACGGTCACCATGAAGGTGATGGCGGAATCCTTTTCCGACGCAGGCGTGCCGGTGTTCATGTGCGATGTAAAAGGAGATGTGGCGGGCATCTGTGCACCGGGGCAGAGCACGGAGGATATGGAGAAGCGCATCGACCGTTTCGGCCTTCGGGAGACTTTTACCTACCGGGAATATCCTACCACCTTCTGGGATATCTATCAGGAGGGCGGTCACCCCATCCGGGTCACCGTCAGCGAGATGGGGCCGGAGCTTCTCAGCCGGATCCTGGGATTGACGGATGTGCAGGAAGGCATCCTTCATATCGTGTTCCGCATTGCCGATGACAAGGGCCTTCTGCTGACCGACCTGAAGGACCTGCGAGTCATGCTGAACTACGTGAGCGAGCACCGCTCGGAATACATGATGACCTACGGAAACATTACGCCTCAGTCGGTGGCAGCCATCTTGCGGGCATTGCTGCCTCTGGAGCAGCAGGGCGGCAACCTGTTCTTCGGGGAGCCGGCCCTGGATATTCAGGATTGGATCCGCACCGATGCCGAGGGCCGGGGCATGATCAACGTGCTGGACTCGGTGAAACTGGTGCAGAATCCGACGCTGTACGCCACTTTCCTTCTGTGGCTGCTGTCGGAGCTGTTCGAAAGTCTGCCGGAATCCGGCGACATGGATAAGCCGCGCCTGGTATTTTTCTTCGATGAGGCTCACATGCTGTTCCGAGATGTTCCGAAGGTGCTGTTGCAGAAAATCGAGCAGACGGTGAAGCTGATTCGTTCCCGGGGCGTGGGGGTGTATTTCGTGACCCAGAGCCCGAGTGATATTCCGGATACCGTGCTGGCTCAGCTTTCCAACCGGGTGCAGCATGCCCTGCGCGCCTACACGCCGGCGGAACTGAAGGCGGTGCGTACCGCCGCTCAGACTTTCCGTGCCAATCCGGAATTCAAGACGGAGGATGCCATCCTGGAGCTGGGCGTAGGGGAAGCGCTGACCTCCTTCCTGGATGAAGAGGGCGTGCCGACGATTGTGGAGCGCACGAAAATCATCTGTCCTCAGAGTTCCATGGCGCCGCCGGATCCGATGTTCCGCTCCAAAGCCATGCTGCACGACGGCATGGAGAAGTACGACGACTCCGTGGACAACGAGTCTGCCTACGAGGTACTGACGGCAGAGGCGGTAAAAGCAGAGGCCGCCGCGGAGGAGGAGGCCGACCGCAAAATCCGAGAAAAAGAAGAGGCGGCCGCAGAGAAGCAGCGCCTGAAGGAAGAAGAGGCGGCGAAAAAACGCCTCTTGAAGCTGGAGGACGAGGAGCGGCGCCGCCAACAGAAGCTAGAAGATCAGGCCCTTCGCAAGAAGGAGCGCCAACAGGAAAAAGCGGAAGCCGATGCCCGCCGCAGGGCGGATCGGATTGAAGCCGAGCTGCTGGCCGTGGGGGCCAGTGTCCTGACCCGGGGCCTGCTGGGGGTACTGCAGAATCAGTCGAAGAAATAGAAGTTATAGGTGCAAAAACATAGGTGCAAAAAGGCAGATTCCCACACGAAAGGTGTGGGAATCTGTCTTTTTGGTGGATTGGCGGGATGGCTTTGCTGCCGGTGAGAGGTCATGTTGGCGCCTTGCTGCCCGCAAAGCCTTGATCCTTCGTCGACAAGCACCACGCCTTTGGTCTGGATGGGCCTCCGACCGCCGTCGCATCCCAAAAGTGATGCATGAGCCATTGTTTTTCTACTCCATACATCACCCCCATTTTCAATGTTGATGTATGAGCCCCCTTTTTTTCATCTCATGCATCACTCCAATTGTTTCTGTGCTTATTCTCTTCTACTTTGATTTCGCTTAAGTGAAAAAATGATGTACGCATCCCTGTTTCCTACTTCCCAGAATCACATACCTCCGGTTCCCTTCGGGCATTTCATCACAATCTTGCCGGCAGTCGCGGGGAAAGTGATGTAGGAACCTATTTTCGGAGCATGCCTGCATCACTTTTCACCAATCCCCGGAAAACGGTCCGAATTAGAGGCGCGCGCCCTCACTTTCGGCGAAACCTGAACCCGCGCCGGAGCTCAATAATGAAAATCATTTCCACCACCAACAAAAAAAGGTAACATTGCGGAAAACTATTCCGCATGAGCCAGTCTTCTTTTTTCTTTACGGGTTTCGATTACGTGGCGAATGGCCATGCCCGGTCGGTGGAACAGCATCCGGGGGCCGGAGAATTTCATAACTTCCTTAATTCGTTCTCTCATATCCTTCTTGTAGCAATGCACCTTGCAGTTGGCGCAGAAGGTCTTGGTCTCCATGAAGGGGCAGAGGTCGCTGCGCTTTGCGGAATAGGCATCCAACTCCGCGCATTCCGGACAAAGGGTGTCACCGCCGTGCTTCTTGCGGCAGTACAAAGAAATCATGTAGGAAACCACTTCTTTTTCCTTCTCTTGTTTTGCTTGTATATCCATAATAAAATGTCCTCCTGTATGTGCTGAAAAACTCGCTTTTCGGCGAGCAACGAGGGGTAGTGTATCACATGCACGGTGGGGATGTCAATTTGGATATAGTGGATTGACAAGATAGCATATGTCGGGTATTATTAAATAACGCAACGCGTTATTTGAGTGGGAGAGTTAAATCATGAGTAGAGGGAAAGACGTAAAAGAGTTAAGAGAAAAAATGGGAATGAACAGACGTGAATTCAGCGATTACTATGGTATTCCATATCGTACTGTTCAGGATTGGGAAGCGGAGAAAAGAGAACTTCCGGAGTATTTGCTCAGGCTTTTAAAGTATAGAGCAGAGATTGAAAAAATGATGAAAAATAAAGGGGACGAATAAGTGAGATATGATAAAACAGATTTGGAGTCCCTTCCTATGCTGGATCATATATTTTTTATCTTGTACATAACGCATTGCGTATCAATTGGGAGGACTAAAGAATGAAGAAAGATATTTTTCCTGCAGATCAAATAAATGAGAAAGACTATAACGCGTGGGTAAAGGAAATCGGTGACAGATTTCGGAAAAGCCAATTTACCCCATCCTGGGGTAGATTCTGTGAAACTTGTTTTTCATATCCCGTGGGGACACAATAAGCTGATAATTGATAAATGCAAAAACAATCAGGAAAAGGCCCTGTTTTATGTGAGGAAAACTATAGAAAACAATTGGGCCAAAAGAACTGAAGAGAGCACTAATGAATAATGTGCAGGACTTTCTTATGGAATTAGGCAGAGGATTTGCCTTTGTTGGAAGAGAGTATCGATTGATTGTTGTTAATCTAGAATATTGAAAAATATCGAACCATATGATATGT
>ERZ1026872.562-NODE-562-length-10188-cov-22.246423_pt1 | contig 10188 bp, 6 predicted proteins | sample MGYA00380166_ERZ1026872 | MGnify/ENA primary metagenome ERZ1026872 (study PRJEB33269, sample SAMEA4719802) | human gut metagenome | biome: human-associated habitat; feature: organic feature; material: feces | place: Cameroon | collected 2013-10 ... | reverse complement strand
GGAAATTTCCTGTAATTGTCTCTTGACAATGGTCACTTCATAACAGGGATGATTTCCAGCGGAGAAAATCATCCTGATTTGCTGAAAAGCTCTTGTAGGGATGAATTCCAGCGGGGAAATGCATCCTGATTCAGCAGAAATGTCTGTGGGGGATGAATTCCAGCGGGGAAAATCATCTTGATTTGCAAGAAATGTCTGGGAGGGATGAATTCCAGCGGAGAAATGCATCCTGATTCGGCAGAATGGCTCGCCAGGGATGATTCCCAGCGGCAGAATGCATCCTGATTAGCAGGAAATGTCTGTCAGGGATGATTTTCGTCGGCGGAATGTATCCTGATTTGGTTGGCTTGCTGAATATGTGTTAATATCTTAGGTACTATGATATATCCGAGCGGCCGATACAATTTGAATTTTGATCTGTGTGCGGGGTTTCTGAACCTTTTTCTTCTGTTTACTTTTTTCAGGAAGAAGAATGTCCGGAATCTCCGTTCGCATCTTGTTGCGCTTATGACACTGACGCTGATGCTTTCCGCGTTTGCCGAGTTTGCGACAGGAGCGTTTCGTAATGTCGGCAGCAGCAATCTTCTCCTTCTGGAGATTGTGACCTGTTTTTCTCATTTCTTTCATATTTCCGTGGAGTATCTGATGGCTCTTTATGTGCTCGAGCTGACCGGGCGGGCCTACAGTTTTACATGGAAGAAATATCTGATCTTTTCCATTCCTGAGATTGCGCTTGCAGTGGCAACGGTTCTTCCATGCATCCGCAGACTTCTTTATACCTATGACGTTTCCGGGCAGTACACCAGGGAGAGCTTTTATTCGTTTTATGCGTTTGTAGCGAGCTGCTATGTCCTTTACAGCATGCTGCTTCTTCTTCGGTATCGGAAATCCATGGGAAAGGATTTCTGGTACATTCTGACCTGCTTCTATGCTTTTCTCGGCGGACTGATTCTGGAGCTGATCAATCCATATCTTCGTGCTTCCATTTTCATGCAGTCGCTTTTTATGACCGGGTGCTTCCTGATTCTTGAGAACAACGATGAAATGATGGATGCAGAAACCGGACTTTTCAGTGCGTATGCGCTGAAAAGGGATGCTGAGGTTCTGTTTGGAAATCGGACGTCTTCCTATGCCATCGCTGTGAAGCTGCAGCATTATCAGCATTACAGCATGATGCTCGGTATGGATACCACGAACCGGATCCTGAGAGAAATCGGCAGATGGCTGATGCGGTTTGAGGGCACAAGAACGCATATTTACCGCACGGGAACCGGCGAGTTTGCACTGCTTCTCGGCGGCTGTACGGAGGAGGCTGCTTCTTCTGTGGCACAGCAGATTCTGAACAAGTTCTCCGGAGTCTGGGAGTTCCATACCATGAGGATGCCGATCTCCGTTCAGGTCTGGATGACGAAGGTGCCGGAGCAGATGAAGACGCAGGAGCAGCTGGGGATTTTCGTCGGAGCGGAATACAATGACCGGCTGCCGAAGGACCGGATCTATCTGGCGGATGAGCTGCGGGAGGAGGAGCGCAGAATTTCCGTGGAGATGGCGGTCCGGAGGGCGTTGGAAAATCGTTCGCTGGAAGTTTATTATCAGCCGATTTATGATACAAAACGTGGAAAAATTCATTCGGCAGAGGCTTTGGTGCGCCTGAAGGATGAGGAGCTTGGGATGATTTCTCCGGAAGAATTTATTCCGGTGGCAGAGCAGACCGGAATGATTGCACAGATCGGAGATTTTGTCTTCCGGGAGGTGTGCAGATTCCTGTCCTCCGGAGCTCCGCAGCATGCAGGTCTTCAGTTTGTGGAGGTAAATCTGTCGACTGTCCAATGCATGGATACGCAGCTTCCGGAGCGCCTGTTTTCCATCGCGGAAGGCTATGGGGTCTCACCGTCGGAAATCAATCTGGAAATTACGGAATCTGCAATGGTATACTCCATGAACACCATGCGAAGTGTCATGGAGGAGTTGACGAAGGACGGCTTTTCTTTTGCCCTGGATGATTTCGGAACCGGGCGGGCAAACCTGTCCTACCTTCAGAATTTCCCGTTCCGGATTATCAAGGTGGACAAGAGCTTTCTGTGGGCAGACGGGGAGAGCGAGGACAATCATGTGATCTTCGAGAACATGCTCTCCCTCATCCGGGGACTTCGGCGCGAGGCAGTGGCAGAGGGCGTGGAAACGAAGGAGCAGCGGGATATGCTCATTTCGCACGGCGTCGAATATCTGCAGGGCTTCTACTACTCGAAGCCGGTGCCGGAGCAGGAATTCATGAAGTATCTGGAAGAATTTGAGGCGGCAAAACAGTAGCCTCTCCGGGAGGCCGGAATAAAAAGCGGCTTCGCAAATTTGGCCTCAGCGAGGGATAAAATGGCAAGACTGACATTCACGGGCGGGATTCACCCGTATTCCGGAAAGGACCTCTCGAAGGATCGGAAGATCCGGGAGGTATTTCCGTTTGAGGGGAAGATGTTTTTCCCGTTAAAACAGCACATTGGCGAGCCGGCGATTCCTGTCGTGTCCCTGGGGGAATATGTCTGCTGCGGGCAGCTGATCGCCCGGGCGGACGGGGAGCTGTCCGCAAACCTTCATTCCCCGGTGTCGGGGAGGGTGGTTGCGATGGAGGATGTGCCGGACATTTCGGGGGAGCCGGTTCCTTCCATTATTATTGAGAACGACGGGCAGTATGTGCCGTTTGCAAGGCGGCACGACATCGATCCCACGCGCATGACGAGGCAGGAGATCCTGACGGCGATCCGGGACGCGGGCATTGTAGGCCTTGGCGGCTCGGGACTTCCGACGGAATATAAGCTTCTGAATGCCAGCAGGACGACGATGAATACGATCATTGCCAACTGTGTGGAGTGTGAGCCCTATCTGACCGGTGACTACCGCCGGATTCTGGAGGATCCCTGGAAGGTCATTGACGGACTGGCCATTCTTCTTGGACTTTTCCCGAAGGCGAAGGGAATCATCGCCGTTTCCGAATCGAACCGCGAGGGGTTTCAGCTCCTTCGCGAGCTTCTGATCGACAATCCGAGAATTTATGTGCGGCGCTGCAAGGATAAGTATCCGCAGGGTTCGGAGAGACAGCTGATTCATGCGGTCACCGGAAGGAGCCTGAATGCGAGAATGCTTCCCTATGAGATCGGGTGTCTTGTGGTGAATGCCCAGACGCTTGCCGCAGTCAGTGACGCGGTGCTTCTCGGGGAGCCGCTGATCAAAAGAGTGATTACCGTATCCGGGCCTGCCGCCGCAGCTCCCTGCAATCTCCGGGTCCGCCTCGGAGAGACCTACCGGGATGTTCTGGAGCAGGCAGGAAATCTCGGACGCTTTTATAAAGAGGACAACACGCTTCTTCTTGCGGGAGGGCCCATTACCGGGCATGAAATCCGGAATCTGGACGCCCCGGTCACCAAGCTCTCCTCCGCCATTACCTGCCTTCCGAAGAGCGCTTCGGAGGAAAAAAAGGAAACACCCTGCATCCGGTGCCGACGCTGTGTTCAGGCCTGCCCCGAGCAGCTTGTTCCGATGCAGCTTATCAAAGATGCAAGACTTAGGAACAAGCCTGCTTTTGCGGAGCATGCCGGAATGGAGTGCTGCGACTGCGGCTGCTGCAGCTATGTCTGCCCGGCGGGCATTGATCTTGCCGCAGAGATCGGCGCGATGAAGCGGGAATGTCTTCGCAACAGCGCGCTTGCAGGAGATTACGCAAGGAGGTATCAGATTTGAAGCAGGCAATATCCAAAGTCTTCGAAACCGCCCCCTATGTGCGATCCCGGATCACCACGGGCGACCTGATGTATTTTGTCGTGCTGGCACTTCTCCCGTGCGCTGGCATGGGAATTTACCGCTACGGATTTCATGCAGCGCTTCTGATCGGCATCTCGGTTGGCTGCGCGTTCGTCCTGGAATTTCTCTGTGACCTGATCTGGAAGAAGCGGGCAGCGTCCGTGATGGACTACTCCTGCATTGTCACGGGACTTGTGTGCGGCCTGATTCTGCCGCCCGGTGCGCCGCTTTGGGCCGCTGCCGCACAGTCGGCGCTTGCCATCGTGGTGTTCAAGCATGCTTCCGGAGGACTGGGGCACAATCTTTTCAATCCGGCAATGGCGGCAAAATGTGTACTGCTCCTTGTATGCCGCGGCATGATGCTCGATCTGTCCTGTAAGAATTACGAGGGAGTTTCTCCCCTTGCGCTTTTGCAGAGCGGGGAGACGCCGAATCTCCTGGAGATGCTGACCGGCAATGTCGCGGGCTATATCGGGACCGCATCGGCGCTTGCCGTTCTGGCGGGTGTTGTTATTTTGTTCCTTGCGGGAATCATAGATTTGACCGTACCTCTTGCGGCAATCCTGTCTTTTTCTGTATGCTATGTACTGATCGGCCGCTACGGCCTGTCTCCCTATACGCTGGCGATTCAGCTTGGCGGAGGAAGCTTTCTGTTTACAGCCTTTGTCATGGCAGAGGATTATACGACCTCACCGATCTCGCTTGCGGCGAGATGCTGGTACGGTCTGATCTTCGGAGCGGCCGTGTTCTGGGTGAGGAAGGCCGGCTTTTATGAGGACGCAGTGGTCTATGCGCTGCTTCTTGTCAATCTTCTGCGGCCCCTTCTGGATAAGAAGCTTGCGCCGAAGCCGTTCGGTGCGTCGGCGAAGAAGTGGATTCTCAAGGAGCCGAAGAAGAGGCGAAGACCACAGAAAAGTGATGAGGTTCGCCCGGAGCTTACCAACGAATCCCTCGATCAGGCCTTCCTGCAGTTCCAGGAGCAGATTGAAAAGGAAGCAAGAGGTCTGGAGGCTGCCCGCTATACCGGAGATGACACGCTGCTCCGGGAGGCTCTTGCCGAGGCGGGAGAGGAAAAACCGAAGGGGTGAGAGCGTCCGAACCGGCAGGAAACCGGCAGGCAGAACCCGGAAGCGTCGGTTCCAACGTAGTGACATGGAGTATCAGGTAATGAAGGTAATGGCATAACAAGCCGCGGGCTGGCCGCGGCAGAGGAGGAAGATTATGAGCATCATGTACCGCAGCACCAGAAGTGAGAGCACACCGATTACGGCATCGCAGGCAATTCTGAAGGGCCTTTCGGATGACGGCGGACTGTTCGTTCCCACAGAGCTTCCGAAGCTGGATGTCTCTCTGGAGAAGCTTTCCGGAATGACCTACCGGGAGGTTGCCTATGAAGTCATGAAGCTGTTTCTTACCGATTATACGGAGGAAGAGCTGAAGGGCTGCATTGCCGCAGCGTATGACAGCAAGTTTGACACGCCGGCCATCGCTCCTCTCAGAAACGTAAACGGTGTGGAATACATGGAGCTTTTCCATGGCGCCACCATTGCCTTCAAGGACATGGCGCTCTCGATTCTGCCGCACCTGATGATCACGGCGGCGAAGAAGAATCATGAGGACAAGCAGATTGTCATTCTGACGGCCACCTCGGGCGACACCGGAAAGGCTGCGCTGGCAGGCTTTGCGGATGTTCCGGGCACGAAGATCATTGTTTTCTATCCGAAGGACGGTGTTTCCTCGATTCAGGAGCGCCAGATGGTGACGCAGAAGGGGGAAAACACCTGCGTTGTCGGAATCCGCGGCAACTTCGACGATGCCCAGAGCGGCGTCAAGAAGATCTTCACGGATCCTGCAGAGAAGGAGAAGCTTGCTGCAGCAGGCTACCAGTTCTCCTCCGCAAACTCCATCAACATCGGCCGCCTCGTTCCGCAGATTGCTTACTACGTCTGGGCTTACACGAGACTTCTCGGTGCCGCAGAGAATGAGAAGAAGGACATTTCGGTAAACGGCGGCGTTTCGGCAGCGGAAGCCGTTGCTGCGGGCGAAGCCGTGAATTTTGTCGTTCCCACCGGAAATTTCGGCAACATCCTTGCCGCCTACTATGCGAAGGAGCTCGGCGTTCCGGTTCACAGGCTGATCTGCGCCTCCAACTCCAACAAGGTTCTGTATGATTTCTTCCGGACCGGTGAGTATGACCGCAACCGCGAGTTTGTTCTGACCACCTCGCCGTCGATGGATATCCTGATTTCCTCCAATCTGGAGCGCCTGATCTACCACATCGCAGGCGACAGTGCCGAGGCGGATGCCGGCTTTATGAAGAAGCTTTCCGAGGAGGGAAAATATCAGATCACCGACGAGATGCGCAAAAGACTCGGCGATTTTGCAGGCGGCTATGCTGACGAGGAAGAGACTGCGGAGGAAATCCGGGAGCGCTACGAGAAGGACGGCTACGTCATCGATCCGCACACGGCAGTTGCCTCTGCGGTTTACGGAAAATACCGGAAGGAGACCGGCGATGCGATCAGAACCGTGATCGTCTCCACAGCCTCTCCGTTCAAGTTCGAGACATCGGTCATGAAGGCGCTCGGAAAGCCCCACGAGCTTCCGGATCTGGAGCTTGCAGATGCGCTCTCCGCAGTAAGCGGCACCCCTGTTCCTCAGGCGGTTGCAGGACTTCGCGGCGCGGAAATCCGTCATAAGACCGTCTGCGACAAGGACGAAAAGGCTATGGCAGCCGAGGTGGAGAAATTCCTCGGCATCTGAAATTAATTCCGAAAGGAAATTCTCGGAAGGAGAATTTCCGGAGAAAAGACCTGAAGGAAATTTCAGGAGAGAAAAGACCGAAGAGTCGGAAAGAAAACAGGAAAGAAGGACAGAGAGAAATGGCAGAGAACAGATGCGTCGCCCGTCTTGCGGCGCTTCGCAGTGCGATGGAGAGAAACGGCGTGGACACCGTGATCATTCCTACCGCGGATTATCACAATTCGGAATATGTGGCAGACTGTTTCAAGGCAAGAGAGTACTACAGCGGCTTTACAGGCTCCGCAGGCATTCTCGCCGTGCGGGGAGAAGAAGCCGCACTCTGGGCAGACGGACGTTATTTTATCCAGGCGGAGCATGAGCTTGCAGGAAGCGGCATCACCCTGATGAAAATGGGAGAGCCCGGCGTTCCGACGCTTCACGAATGGCTGAAGGCAGAGATGCCGGAGAATTCGCGGCTTGCCTTTGACGGCCGCTGCATCACCAAGGCAGAGGGGCAGGCACTCGCCGCTCTTCTTGGCGAGAAGAAGGTGGAGGTTTCTGCGGAGAAGGACCTTGCGGGAGATACCTGGGAAAACCGCCCCGCACTTCCGAAGCACCCTGTTTTTCTCCTGGATGCGGACAAATACGCGGGTGAGTCCGCCGAGTCGAAGCTGAAAAGACTTCGCGGGAAAATGGCGGAGAAGAATGTCACAGCCTATGTCAGCAGCAAACTGGACGAGATCATGTGGCTCTTCAACATCCGCGGAAATGACGTGGAATGCAATCCGGTGGCGCTGTCCTACGCCGTTGTGACGAAGGATAAGGCACTCCTGTACCTTCAGGACGAGGAGGTGACCGGGGAGCTGAAAGAATATGCAAAGGCAGCAGGCATCACGCTCCGCAGCTATGAGCGCTTCCTTGCGGATCTGCCTGAGCTGCCGCTTGGTGAGGAAGCTGCGGTTGTCTCAGCAGCAGGGACTACTGCCGCTGAGACAGTTTCTGTTGCTGAGACGGTTTCTGCCGCTGAGACGGTTTCTGCCGCGGACGGGGAAAAGCCGGCTGCGGTCAGAGTCTGGATCGACCCGGATTACACAAGTTTTTCCGTGTACTGCGCTCTTCTGAAGAATCTGGATCGGACCATCTGTGAAGAGCTGAAGGCAGGGGGCGTTGATCTTGCGGCACTGCCCAAGGCGGCTGCAGATAAGATTCTTGCCTCCGAGGAAGCAAAACACTTCGTTGAGACGCCGAGCCCCGTGGACTTTATGAAGTCCATCCGCAATGAGACGGAGATTCGGAACTTCCGTGACATTTACGTGGAGGACAGCGCAGCACTTACGAAGTTTATTTACTGGCTGAAAAAGAGCATGAAGGAGGGCGCGCAGCTGACGGAGGGCTCCGCAGCCGCGTACCTGGATCAGCTGAGAGCCGGAATTTCCGATTATGTGGAGCTTTCCTTCCCGACGATTTCCGCGTACGGAAGCAACGCGGCCATGATGCACTACGAGCCCGGCGAGGACGGCGGAGCGGCGCTTTCCCCGGAGGGAATGCTCCTTGTGGATTCCGGCGGCCATTACCTTCGCGGGACAACGGATGTCACAAGAACGATGTCCCTCGGACCCGTGACGGACGAGATGCGCCGCAGCTATACGCTGACCGCAGTCTCACAGCTGCAGCTGATGGGCACGGTATTCCTCAAGGGCTGCAACGGCATTGCGCTCGACATCATGGCGAGAGAGCCCATGTGGGAGAACGGCATGGACTACAAGTGCGGCACCGGGCATGGAATCGGTTATCTTCTGAACGTGCACGAGGGCCCGCAGACCATCCGCTGGAGAGAACGTGAAAAAGCAGACTCCACGCCGCTTGAGGCCGGCATGGTGGTTTCGGACGAGCCCGGCGTTTACCGGGAGGGCGCGTACGGCATCCGGATCGAGACGATCCTCCTTTGCCGCGAATGGGGAACAACGCCGGATGGAACGTTCCTTTGCTTTGAGCCGCTCACCTTTGCGCCGCTGGACCGTGATCTGATCGATCCGTCCGTCCTCACGCCGCACACAAGAAAGCTCCTGAACGACTATCACAGAAACGTTCTGGAGAAAATATCCCCTTACCTGAACGAGGAAGAGAAGCTCTGGCTTTCCGGTGAATGCGCAGAAATATGGAGCTGATTTCCGGGGCCTTTTTCTGACCCGCATAGGCCGTTTTCCGTGTCCACAGTTATGGGTACAGTATATTCCGGGCATATGCGGGTGACATACAGAAACACTTTTCCGGGGCCTTTTTGCATAGACAAAAAGACCCCGGATTGTTATACTTAGTCTTGCCTGGAAGCATTCTTCCTGTGCTATTTTGAACCTACAAATACTTTAAACGGGAGCTTCGTTTCGCATTATGGCTGTCGCGCCCCTGTCCTTACGGACAGAAGACCCCGGCTTGTCCGGCGTTCTCGGGATGGCAAAAGTAGCTGCTTCGGGCACCCACCTGGCTGAGGCTAGGAGTCAAAGTGCACAGGGCTTTCGGGTTTTTTCTTTCTCTGTTCGGATTCTTATCTTTTCTTTTTTATCATTTACTTTTTGGTCGGCGTTCTTATTCCATTGAATTTCTCTCTGAATGAATTGTATCCCTTGTCAAGGGTACTCTGCCTGTCTCGTAAGCTAGACAAGCTTTTTGAGGGACGCTTTTTAGGGGACGCCTTTTGAGGGACGCTTTTTGAGGGACGCTTTTTTGGGGACGCTTTTTGAGCGGCGGAAATTCATCCTGATTTGCAAGAATACTTGTCCAGAGATGATTTCTTTCGATGGGATTCATCCTGATTAGCAGGAAATGTCTGCGAGGGATGATTCCTGTTGGGGAAATGCATCCTGATTTACTGGAAAAGTCTGTGAGGGATGATTTCCAACGGAGAAATGCATCCTGATTAGCAGGAAATGTCTTGGAGGGATGATTTCCAACGAGGAAATGCATCCTGATTTGCTGGAAAAGTCTGTGAGGGATGATTTCCAGCGGGGAAATGCATCCTGATTTGCTAAAAATGTCTGCGAGGGATGATTTCCAGCGGGGAGATTGATCCTGATTTGCTAGAAAAATCTGTGAGGGATGATTTCCAACGGAGAAATGCATCCTGATTTGATAAAAATTTCCGGGCGGGATGATTCGCGTCGGGGAAATGCATCCTGATTTGCTGAAAATTTCCGGGAGGGATGATTCCCAGCGGGGAAATGCATCCTGATTTACTGGAAATGTCCGGGAGGGATGATTTCCAACGAGGAAATTGATCCTGATTTGCAAGAATGTCTTTCCAGAGATGCATTAAGGAAAAAAGGCATCTTCAAACCTGTCCTGCCAGCACAAACAAAAAGAGAGCGCGGCTCTCTTTTTTGTTTGCCTGCTTCCAATTTCTCTTAAGAACATAGGATGTGATAATATGAGAGGAAGCATGGTATCCTGTTCTCTTTGTAACAGGAAATCGCACATGTTTGCAGCGTGCAGCGAAAATCGCACATGTTTGTAGATTGCAGCAGAAAACCAGGCTGTGCATGCTTGCGACGGGAAGCCATGCAGATCAATGATGGAAGAACGGACGACATGGATCAGGAGGTTGCCTGACAACAAATGATGAGAGTACTGAATTTCTTAAGACAGCTTGCCATATAT
>ERZ1026872.558-NODE-558-length-10210-cov-3.966519_pt1 | contig 10210 bp, 8 predicted proteins | sample MGYA00380166_ERZ1026872 | MGnify/ENA primary metagenome ERZ1026872 (study PRJEB33269, sample SAMEA4719802) | human gut metagenome | biome: human-associated habitat; feature: organic feature; material: feces | place: Cameroon | collected 2013-10 ... | reverse complement strand
CCCTTGATGGTCAACAAATTGAGAAACTTCATATAAATAAAAATATCTTAGGATACGAGCCAAATTATTTATAGTAGTAATAATAACGATCTTTCAGACACTGACCACATTGCACCACGCTTTATTTAACTGTTAAATTGGATCAAGGTCAGATACTTAAACAGGGGTTAGTTAGACAGGGAGAAGCAACATGGCTAAAAAATTTCTAAACAATGTTCCCGAAACTCGCTTTAACATAAAGCCGGGCCTGAAAACAGGAAGTGCCATGAATGTGAAGTTACCTCTACATCTTCTCTCCGCCAGGGATTGTAGTGTCCACCAGACATTTATTAACTATAGCCCCAATAATTGGCCTTAATTTAAACCAAAACAACTTCACTAACGCCATGACTGAACCTGGAGCGATGGAAGAATTAACAAGAATGTCGTTACAGGAGAGGGGTTAACCTGCACGCCTGGGAAAGTCATTGGGCAAAACCGGATAAAAGTTTCAAAAGGGAAATTTTGATGTCTGCAAAGGAACATATTTCTTCATCTGCGGCTATGTCAACAATGATGGGATCAGGCGGCATTTATCAGTCGTTGTTTAAAAAAATACATCTGACGGTAGCTATCCATACTCCACTTTCCTGTCTGGCGAAATCTGCGGAGGATGTGGTTATGCATCAGCCAGACGTCCAGCACGTTAAGTCACGCTGGCACGGTCTCAGGTTTCTCAAATGCCAAAAGCAAAAACCTGACCGGGCGGTGGTGTAGTATGAAAATTCATCGACCACTATGGGCTGAGGGAACGTTCCTGTCCTCACAACAGTTTCAGCAGCAGGCCCGCTGGGAAACGTACAGTAACAACAGCATTGCACAGTTGGGTATCCGTCATCCATGGGGTGTGGCGAGGGTCGAGTTTGACAGAGAAGCACTGGCGTTAGGGAAGTTAAAATTACGTACCCTGCGCCTGCGTTTTTCCGATGGCTCGTTGATCGACTCCGAAGTTTCCGATGCGCTGCCTCTGGCTTGTGATTTACATACTCTGGCGGTGGAAAATACGGCAATAGTTGTCCTGGCGTTACCGCTGGAACATGCGAATGGCGGTAATCTGGGACAGGAAAAGCATACTGAAAGACCCCTGCGTTATCGTCAGGAATGGCATAAAGTACAAGATATTTATGGCAGCGACAGTGAAGAAATGGCCGTTGAATGCCATGCGCTGTCATTGCGTTTCGCCCATGATAACAATCAGGATTACATCACCTGCCCGCTTGCACGTCTGACGCGGAATGGTCAGGGTAACTGGTCTCAGGATGAAAGCTACATCCCGCCGCTGCTGGCCCTCAGCGCACATATTGGTCTGGTGGAGCGACTGGATACGTTGCTGTTGCAGCTACAAGCGAAGTGCCGGCGTCTGATGGCCCTGCGCCGGGAAAGCAATCAGTGTATGGCGGACTTCGCGGTAGCGGATGTGTCCCTGTTCTGGTTACTCAATGCGTTGAACAGCGCTGAACCGGTTCTAAGTGATTTTTTACGGTATCCGAGCATCCATCCTGAACTCGTCTGGCGCGAACTGGCTCGTCTGGCCGGCGCGTTGCTGACCTTTTCCCTTGAACACAACGTGAGCGCCATTCCCGCATATGTCCATGATGCTCCAGCCTCCGTTTTTCCGCCGCTTTTTACCCTGCTCAGCGAACTGCTCGAAGCCAGCCTGCCGTCGCGGGTGATTGCGCTCGAGCTGGAATCCCTTCCCGGCAACCGCTGGAAAGCCGAACTTCACGATCCACGCCTGCGGGAAGAGGCGGATTTTTACCTTTCTGTTCGCTCCTCGCTGCCGACGCACGTCGTTCTGCAACAGTTACCACGGCTCTGCAAAATCGGGGCGCCGGATGACGTTACGTTGTTGGTTAATGTTGCGCTGAACGGTGTCCCTGTTGTTCCGCTGACGCAGGTTCCGGCTGCATTGCCATTACGGCTGGAGAATCAGTATTTTGCGCTGGATATGCAGAGCGCTCCGGCTAAAGCCATGCTGGATGCTGGGTGCTGCATGATTTACGCGCCGGGTACGCTGGGCGATCTGAAACCCGAGCTTTTTGCGGTACTGCGGTCATGACACAGGAACGGAAAATCGACATTGACGTACTACTTCGCGACACCTTTCTGACGGTGGTGGAACTGCGTCAGGGCACTTCTGCAAGACACGGACAGGAACTATATCGCCATTGTCTGCAGCAGGTGGAAGGGGTACGCGAGCGTCTGACAGCGGCCGGATTCAGCCAGCAGGACATAGAACATATCACGTACGCTCAGTGCGCGCTGCTGGACGAAACCGTTCTCAGCCGGGACGGGATGGATGATGGCCAGATGGTCTGGCTAAAAAACCCTCTCCAGTCGCATTTTTTCAATACCCTTCAGGCGGGCGAACTACTGTATGAGCGTATGAAGCGGGTTTTACAGGAGCCAGCCCCCACGCCGGCGGTCCTGACCTGTTTTCATCGCGTGCTGTTGCTGGGGTTTCGCGGGCGCTATCAGGACCCCGAATCTGATGAACGGCAGCATCTCATTGCGATGTTCAGCAAGCGGGTTGAGCCATTCAGGGTGCAAGAAGATTCGGCAGTGCTGAACGTGCCTTTGACCAGGCGTCAGCATTACCTGTGGCAGTCTCCTTTTTGCTGGCTGCTACTGCTAATGCTTGTGCTGGTTGGCGTCTGGTGGGGGTTGCATAGCTGGCTGAATGTACTGGTGGATGAACTGCTGCCAACAGGCAAGTCTTGAAGATGAGCCGGGTGAGTAACACGCTGAAACAGGCGCTTTTGCTGTGGGGCATGCTGCTGGTGCTGGCGCTATGGCTGGGATTCAATCAGGCCTCTACGGCGATGAAATTTGGCGTGACAGTGGCGCTTATCGTCATCGCAGTAGGCCTGCTGGCGTGCTGGCGCGGAAAAAAAAGACAGACTGAGGCCGACAGCGTATGGCTGTCCCGATTGCCGCCCAAAACATATCGGCAGCCCGTAGTGCTGGTGTGCGGCGACGCGGCAGCATCGTTATTCACAGAAAACCCGCTGCGGCAGGTCGCGGGAGGGCTGTACCTGCACATTGCGGATGAAGAGCAACTTATCAGACAGGCTGAAGTGCTGCTGGCTGACCGCCCCGCATGGGCTTCTCAGTTGTGTGTGGCCTGCACGGTCGTGCCGGTTGTTCATCTGGATATGGCTGTTCTGGCGGGACGATTGCGACGCTTTGTCGGCGGTCTGGCGACAGTGCGCCGCAGGGCGGGCATAAAAGTGCCGCTGCTGCTGTGGAGCTGGCTGCCCGGCACAGGGCGAGAGGATGATCTACCGTGGTTTATCTGCGCCGGCGGCAAGGTTCAGGTGGTGACGCTCGCCGGAGAAAGCTCTCCGACGGCATGGGCGGCACAGCCCGGAACCGATGGGAGCAGCCTGCGGCTTTGCCATCTTCTGCGGATGGAAAGCCTGATGCAATGGCTCAATCAGATGGTATTACCAGAGCTGAACGGGTATCCGCCGCTGGCGGCATGCATGGGGCAGGCACCATTGCTGCCTGCGGTAGAAGGCAATCTGTGGCAGAAATGGACAACGGCGAAAACGGGACTGACGCCGGAGGCGATACCGAAGTTCGGCGCATCTCCCCTGCCGTTCCCGGACATGATGCTGCCGCTGTTACCACGTCAATCAGGATTTACGCCAGTGCGCCGCGCCTGCGTGGCGGCGCTGCTGATGACCACCGTGGCAGGAGTGGCTGCGCTCTGTCTGTCAGCAACCGCAAACCGCACCCTGCTGCTGCAGGTGAGCGACGATCTACATAAATATGATGCCGTTCCGGCAGACAAAGACGCCGCTAAAGCCCACCACCTGTCGGTCCTGAAGGACGATGCAAATATTCTGGATAGCTATTTTCGCGAAGGAGAGCCATTACGTCTCAGTCTGGGCTTATATCCCGGCGAACGGCTACGCCAGCCGGTATGGCGGGTTATTCGCGATTACCGTCCACCTGAGAAAAAAAGGGATGTAGCAGACGCATTACCGGTACAGAGCGTGCGTCTCGACAGCATGGCGTTGTTTGACGTCGGACAGGCCCGCCTGAAAGACGGCTCGACAAAAGTGCTGATTAACGCGCTGGTAAATATCAGGGCAAGGCCGGGCTGGCTGATTGTGGTCACCGGATATACCGATACCACCGGCAATAAAAAAGCCAATCAGCAATTGTCGCTGCGACGCGCGGAAGCCGTGCGCGACTGGATGCTACAGACCAGCGACATTCCGGCCACCTGTTTTGCCGTACAGGGGCTGGGCGAAAGCCATCCTGCGGCAACTAACGACACGCCGGAAGGCAGGGCCGCTAACCGGCGCGTCGAAATCAGTCTGGCACCCCGCACTGACGCCTGTCAGGACGTGAAACAGAACATGCTGCCAGAACCGGCGTTATCTCAGTTAAATCCACAAGGAGTTTCTGCCCGCTAAGCGTGGCTGGCAGGAAGCCTTCTGCTTTTTTGGCACGGGTTCGATATGCGGCTCGCTGAATATCGGTGGTACCGGTACCGAGCAACCGCTATTCACAATTTAGCCTGATGTAAACCTGATGGGCACGAGGTCATGGCTATGGGCGGTAGCGTGCCTGAACAGGGCTCCGCAAGAGGAACTTCTGTGGAATTTGTTACGAAATAAGGAAGCCCACGATGGATGTACAGAACTTCGACCACTCACACCACGCGTTAAAAATCCGCGGCCTGAGCAGCGGCGTGGACGTACTGTCCTTTGAAGGCAAGGAGCAATTAAGCGCCCCGTTCCGCTATGACATTCAGTTTACCAGCAGCGATAAGTCTATTGCGCCGGAGTCGGTGCTGATGCAGGACGGGGCATTCAGCCTGACCGCCCCGCCGGTGCAGGGGATACCGACGCAGACTCCCCTGCGTACCTTGTACGGGGTGATCACCGGATTTAAGCAATTGTCTTCCTCACGGGACGAGGCGCGGTATGAGGTGCGGCTGGAGCCCCGTCTGGCGCTACTGTCCCGCAGTCATCAGAACGCGATTTATCAGAACCAGACGGTGCCGCAAATCGTGGAGAAAATACTCCGCGAGCGGCATGAGATGCGCGGTCAGGACTTTGTGTTTAACCTGAAAAGCGACTACCCGTCACGCGAGCAGGTCATGCAGTACGACGAAGACGATCTGACATTCATCTCACGGTTGCTGTCGGAGGTGGGTATCTGGTTCCGGTTCAGTACCGACGCCCGACTGAAAATCGGGGTTATCGAGTTTTACGACGACCAGAGTGGCTATGAGCGCGGCCTGACGCTGCCGCTGCGTCACCCTTCGGGGATGAGCGACAGCGGAACCGAAGCAGTGTGGGGTCTGAACACGGCCTACAGCGTGGTATCGAGGTCCGTCACGACGCGGGATTACAACTACCGTGAAGCGATGGCGGAGATGACAACAGGCCAGTTTGACGTAACAGGCGGGGATAACACCACCTACGGTGAAGCCTATCATTACGCTGACAATTTTCTGAAAACGGGTGACAAAGCGACGCCGGAGAGTGGTGCATTCTATGCGCGTATCCGCCACGAACGCTACCTGAACGGACGCGCCATCCTGAAAGGACAGAGCACCAGTTCTCTGCTGATGCCGGGACTGGAGATAAAGGTCGAGGGTAATGATGCGCCAGAGGTATTCCGCAAGGGCATTCTGATAACCGGGATTACCGCCAGCGCAGCACGAGACCGCAGTTACGAACTGACATTCACCGCCATCCCCTATTCCGAACGCTACGGCTACCGCCCTCCTCTCATCCGCAGGCCTGTGATGGCAGGGACACTCCCGGCGCGGGTGACCAGCACCACGGCAAATGATATCTACGCTCATATCGACAAAGACGGGCGCTATCGAGTGAACCTGGACTTTGACCGGGATACGTGGAAGCCGGGTTTCGAGAGCCTGTGGGTACGGCAGTCACGCCCCTATGCGGGAGATACTTACGGTCTGCACCTGCCGCTGCTGGCGGGAACCGAGGTTAGCATCGCGTTTGAGGATGGCAACCCGGACAGGCCATATATCGCCGGGGTGAAACACGACTCGGCGCACACCGACCATGTGACCATCCAGAACTATAAGCGCAACGTGCTGCGCACCCCGGCGAATAACAAAATCCGGCTGGACGATGAGCGGGGTAAGGAGCACATCAAGGTCAGCACAGAGTACGGCGGAAAGAGCCAGCTGAACCTGGGACATCTGGTGGATGCTGGGAAGCAGCAGCGCGGTGAGGGTTTCGAACTGCGCACCGATATGTGGGGTGCGATAAGAGCGAAAAAAGGTGTCTTTATCAGCGCCGATGCGCAGGAAAAGGCGCAGGGGCAGGCGCTGATGATGGATGAAGCGTTAAGCCAGCTCCAGGAAGCGCTGTCTTTAGTGGAAGCACTGCATAGCGCCGCTGAAGTGGCAAAATCAGAACTGGCGGATTTACAGACACAAAAAACGCTATTGTCAGAAACGCTGACCGAGCTGAAAAAATCAGCGCTACTGTTTTCTGCTCCCGCGGGGATTGCACAGGTTACGCCCAAAAGCCTGCAATTATCCTCAGGGGAAAACCTGATTAGCACCAGTGGGAAAAATACGGATTTCAGCGTATTTAAAAAATTCACTGTAGCTGCGGGAGAAGCAGTAAGTCTGTTTGCTCAAAAGCTTGGTATTAAAATTTTCGCCAGCAAAGGCAAAGTGGAGATTCAGGCACAAAGCGATGAAATGCTCCTGGATGCATGTAAAGATCTGCGCATAAGCAGTAGCGACGGAAAAATTCTTATTAGCGCAAAAAATGAAATCATCCTAACCAGTGGTGGTGGATATATTCGAATTGGAGGTGGCACGGTGGAATGTGCCGCACCAGATAAAATTATAGAGCGTGGAGCGGTTTGGCAAAAATTCAGTGGTCAGAGTATCAGTCAGGCCATGCAGGAATGGGATTCCACTGATTTTGCCATCACCCCTGAGATCCTCTGGAAGCAAACCCGCAAACCGGCAAAGAATCAAAAGGTACGCGTTACCCGCGGCGATGGCACTACCGTTGAAATGACGACTGACGATCAAGGGAAACTACCTGTGCAGAGCGGGCTTTTTGTTGAATCAATAAAAATTGATCTCTTAGATAATCAGGAAGATTAAGGATATTCGGAGGGAATATATGTCTACGACGATGCATATGGATCGTGCCGATAAAAACAAAGTTGGCACCGCGGAGATTGAGGACCTGCGGGTAATTCCGGTTATTTTTCTGCCAGGAATAATGGGAACGAATCTTAAAGTAAAGCCCAAAGATGATGGTGAAGATTCGATAGCCGTGTGGCGGTATGATAGCAAAACCTCACTGCTGGGCTGGACGCTTCCTTCATCAGGACCAAAAGAGAGAAAACGGCTACTACATCCTGACCGGGTGAAGATTGACAACAGAGGGCTTATTCCCATGTCGCCAGATGTACAGAAATATATTGATCTGGTAATAGCCACGCAATACCCCAGTAATATCGCTGATAAAGAAGAAATGGAGCGATTTACAAAAGCTTTACTAAAGGCTGAGGAAGAAGATCATCCAGAAAAAAAACTCTTTGGCTCACGACGCGATCGGGGTTGGGGCGAGGTAGCCGCCCCAAGCTACGGCGCTTTTCTTGATGCGCTACAGACTGCACTGTACCGGGATAAGCCAACGAAAAAAGACAATACGCTGAGTGCGATTTATCAAAAATTAGTTGATGAACCACTGGGGCTGGAATTTGGCGTGGATTCCCTGGATGAAACATACCTTGAAGTCATGAAACTGTATCAGTTTCCAGTACATGTCGTGGGCTACAACTGGCTGGGCTCCAATATACTGTCGGCAAAAAGACTTGGCGAAGAAGTCGATAGGATTATTGACAAGTATCAAACTCAGGGCATGAAGTGCAGCAAAGTCATTCTGGTGACCCATTCTATGGGAGGACTAGTGGCACGATATTATTCCGAATGTCTGGAGGGCAGAGATAAGATTTACGGTATTGTTCACGGTGTGATGCCGTCTGTTGGCGCGGCGGCGACCTATACCCGCATGAAGCGCGGTACTGAAAATACAGAGTCCGGTTTGGCTGGCGCTGTAGGATATCTCACCAGCCATATCCTTGGGCGCAACGCAGCAGAGATGGTGGCGATTGGCTCTCAGTCTTCCGGCGCGCTGGAGTTACTCCCTGCCAACGATTATGGTGACGACTGGCTTAAGATCGTTGACCGTGACGGTAGTACATTAACGCTGCCCCGAGATCTCCCGGTTGGAGAAGACGATAAGAAAGAAAACTGTCTTTATAATGGGCTTTATCTGAACCGAGACAAATGGTGGAAGCTAATGGATGAAAATCTGTTGAATCCGTTTAATACCACATTGAATAAAGAACAGATAGAGTCAGATTGGCAGAAGTATAAAAAACTAATTGATCGAGATGTCAAAGCACTCCATAAACAATTATTAGATAAATATCATCTCCAGACCTACTTATTTTATGGAAAATCAAAAGGGGGGGAATTACCCGCAGCGTATCGGACTCAGGAGACGGCGGTCTGGAGCGGGGCGCTGGCAAGCGGTCAAATAGGTCAGACGCCGCCAGCACCAAAAATGAATGACGAACGCCTTTATTTAAGTGAAATCGGTGCCGATAGAACGGTGATGGATGAGCTTTCGCCGGAAGAGCAGGCATGGACATTCAAAGGCGATAACAACGTAGTATATGGCTGGGTAGGACAACGTTTTACACTACGGGATGCCTGTGAAAATGGCGACGGTACGGTGCCTTTGCGCGCCGGTCAAATCGTTCATAAGAATATTCGGGAGCGTCTGGCAGTACAGGTTCTCCATGAAGCCGCTTACCGGGATACTCTCAGTCAAGCTTTTGTCTTACGCTCTATTATAAAAATTGCCCAGCAGGTCAATAATGATAAAGAAATGGTTTTTGCTTAATGGCCCACATCGCCTGAGAAACGGCCTGCTGCTGGCGACGGTGATATTTATCACGGGATGGCTGGCATTCAAACCCGGCGCGTATCAGTATTCATTAAATGACAGGGAGAAAGTGATGGTCACCTCATTATTGCAGCACCCCGAAACGCGGTACTTTGGTTTTTATTCTGTGGCGCTTCCGGCTGAATTTACGCCAGCCGGGATGGTGATGTTTATCCAGGGTTCAGCGATGACCCCAGTGGAAACAAAACGGCAATACTATCCTCCGTTCCGGCAGTTTCTGACGCGCTATGAAGAAAAGCTCAGGAATACGTCCGTCGTCGATCCGCAGGATGCGCCTTATCTGAAGGAGGTGTACCAACTGGAACCTCCATTGAAAGGCACTATTTTTGAACGAAATGAAGAGTTTTTTACTCCGGATTTTGCACGAATGTTAGATGCGTGGAAATGGACAGAAGGCGTTACATTTTCAGTAAAAGTGAAGGCCAATGATGGTCGTTCGGTACGCTATGATGGTGAACGCTATATGGCAAAATATAGCTTTGGATATGATGTCCCGCAGAAAAAATCACAATTACTGGCTATTCTGTCAGGGTTGCAACCCCGTCAGGATAATCAGCGCCCCTCAGGCAATCAGTTAGCTATTCAGTATGGGCAGGTTGATGCCTCACTGCTCGGGCAGTATGAAACTTCCATAAACTATCAAAACAGCAAAGAAGTCACTATCACATTAAAGACAGATAACCATAGTTATACCGGCACCCCGTTGCTGGATAAGGACGCCCGGGTGGTGGAAACAGAATACGGAGAAACCCTGTACAAAGGCAAACGTAAGGTCAACGGCCTTGAGATTTCAGAATGGTGGACGAAACAGACTGATAGTTATTATGCAAAACCAGCCATAATTTATAATTTTGAACTGGTTATCCATCAAGATAAGAAAGAAGGGAATAAGCTACTGGAGTTGTCGATGGATTACACCGTTGACCTGTTGCACGCGGATAACGCATTAACCGAGAACGAACTGGTAGCGCTGTGGGAGAATATAACCGAAACAATTAAATATCACCCCACCCGGTGGTGAAAACAGATTATCATACAGCGTCTGATTAACGATAACATTTCAGATACTCTTTGTCTTCACACGCCATAATAATAATTTTCCGGCAGGTCAATTATGATAAAGAAATGGTTTTTGCTTAATGGCCCACATCGCCTGAGAAACGGCCTGC
>ERZ1026872.557-NODE-557-length-10214-cov-4.559701_pt1 | contig 10214 bp, 16 predicted proteins | sample MGYA00380166_ERZ1026872 | MGnify/ENA primary metagenome ERZ1026872 (study PRJEB33269, sample SAMEA4719802) | human gut metagenome | biome: human-associated habitat; feature: organic feature; material: feces | place: Cameroon | collected 2013-10 ... | reverse complement strand
ATATATGACCTTTAAAAAATGGGAAGAATGTAAACGCCGAAGTGGCGTTGCGATTGGCGGAGAGAATTAAAAGACATCCGATTCTTTGGAACCTTTTCTTTATGATTGCGTAAACTGAAATTTGAGGCAGCGAAAAGCCCCAGAGGAGAGAAATCCTCTAAGGCTTTTCGCCGTTTCTCGCTTTGTTTTCCTCGCTCCAATCTAATAATGTCCAGCCTTTGTACTGATAACAGCCTCTTTTCTTTTTGCCTTGCATGGTCCGTTTGATGGACCGGATCCCGTAAGAAAACTGTGTTGGCGTTCCGGGGAGCATATCAGCGTGTTCACTTGCCCATAATGACAAGTTGTTGATATTATATATGGTTCCGTCTGGAGACTGGACAACCCAACTTTTGGCGAGGGCATTTGTTTCAAAACGTCCGCTGTTTGGGCTAAGGGCAGCCGCTTTTTGAGCGATTATAAGATTCTGTGCGGATTTGCCAACTTTTCCAATGGCGGCGCGCTCGATCTTTTCACACGCCTTGCTACAGGTCTTTTTCTCAGACGAGGGGGAGGCATAGAAATATTTCCCGCATATAACACATTTTTTGTGATTCCTGATATACTCTGCGCGGCATTTTTGGGAGCAATAATATTTATTTCTCCCAAGATCGCCACCACAATTTAAGCATGTTTGATTCATGTTTTAGCCTTCCTGCGTTGATTCTCAATCGCAAATTTCATCGAACGCAGACAATGCGGCAATGATAAAGCTATTGACGGATGGATATCCAAGAGCTTCTGATTTTTGCTGTATGCGCTCTTTTTCGCCTTTTTTGAGGACAAGATTAATTCGGTCATAGTTTTTCTTGTTATAACGATTTTTAACATCGGAAGATGTCCTGCTCATTCTATATTTGCTCCTTTCTGGTATTTGTCCAGAGCTTCCTTAGCCTCTTCCAAACTGGCATATAATCCAAGGTATGTATTCTTGTGCTTTACCTGCCATTTTCTGCGCTGACGATGCCATGTAATCCCAACGATGCCTGATTTTGGAAGCCCGCTCTCGTACGTTTCTCCGGGAGGGAGTAATCGTTTTCCACGGTTAATATCTACTCTATCCTGCCAGATTTTTTTGAGCTTTTTAGCACACTCTTCCGAGCAAGTAACGGTCGGAGAGTCTTTGTCAAATACTTTCCCACAAACAGCGCAAACCCAACCGTTGGATCTCATTTCAGCTCTGTGAGGAGCGTACTTGTCTTTATTATCAATCATATACTGGCGTTTGTGTGCGTTGACTTTTTCGCGAACAGCGTTTTCTGCACATTCGGGGCAATAGACCTGCAACCCGGCTTTCACGACATATTCTTTACCACATTTTTTGCAGATATCTATACTTCCGAGCGGACGGGGTGAGTATTTTTGCGAACGGTACATTTTCCGTCTCGCTTTCAACCTTCTCTCGCTGCATTCCGGGCAATACCAAGCGCGTGGGCCACCGTAAAATTGCGATCCGCATTCGCGACAAGTCCGTAGCCTAACAACACTTTCGCGTTTGATTTCAGCTGAGCAGGCAGGGCACATGTATATGCCTATGGAGTCAGCTTCAAACACTGTGCCGCATTTCTTACATTTCTTAAGACGCATTACATAATCCCCTCGATTGAGGTCGCAATAACCTCTGCGTATGCTATGATAACTTCGTTCTCATCGTTACCGTACTCATAACGATTGCCGGCAATAATAACTGGCTTTCCGCCATAGGTGTCGGATTCCTTGAGAGCATCGATAAGCAGTTCTTCTGCTTTTTCGGCTTCTTCCTCATCCAGATTACAGAGATCGAAAACAGAATAACCACAGGTACCATTAAGCTCAACTGGATTTTCCGTATTGTAAGATGAACAGTCGTTTTCATAATCCCAGTCGAAACTATCTCTGCAAATATCACCGACGCTGTAATCTTCGTCTTCACTAAGGTGCCGAATAGCTACTACTGAGTATCCCTCTTCTGTTATCTTTCTCAATAAATCCTGCACTGTCATGGTAACAACCTCCGTTCCTTTGATGGGTTAAGTATAGCATACTTGCACAAGTATGTCAATACAGATTATGCGAAACCTGTGATTAAATAAAAGTGGGGATACGTGTGGATAGAAAAAAGAGTATAATAATGATAGGAGGGGTATGCCATGCCGAATTTGAACGGAATCATGAAAAAATTACAACGCGCGATCCTCTCGACAGGTTTGATTATCAAGATCGGGAGCAGCCAGTTTTACAGCGCGGATCAAAAGAGAATGATTACAATGTGGACGGTGAGCACACCTACACTCGAAAGAACACGAAATGGGTGGAAGGTGCGGGACATGGAGATTATCCGCACCGCCTCTCAGGTGGATGTCGTAATGACGCTCAAGGAGATATGGGAGCAATCCCGGGAATGGAATAAGAAGGAACCATGATGAGAGATATTAACACCAGAGACAGGGAGAACGAGAGGCAGAATAAGATGATTGAATGCAGCGTATGCGGATTGAAATTTGCCCCGATAGCGCATTGGAGATACTCTGTGGAGGAAGATAAGAATGTTGGAGTGCTCGCGGGGATTAGTAGCACAGTACGCCCACCGCTCCATGATGCATTCGATTGCCCACGCTACGGGTGCCAGATTATTGTAAACAGCCGTATGAGACGAGCGATAGGGCAAGCGTAAAGCTCTTTGAGGATCTGGTCAAGTGCAGAATGGCAAGCTTGAGCGAGACGAATAAGCTATATTAAGAGATAATGGGATGGTGAGTGCATGACAAAGCTTACGCCGAAGCAGAAAGCATTTGCGGACAATTACATAGCGAATGGCGGAAATGCGACTGACGCGGCGAGAAAGGCGGGATACTCGGAGAAGTTTACGGGACCAAATGCAGGCAAGCTACTAAAGAATCCTAAAATCGCTGCCTATATAGCCGAACGACAAGCCGAAATCGACAAGCTGAACGGTACAGACATCATGTCCCTTGCCGACATCCAGAAGCGCCGCTCACAGATCGCAAACGGCGTACTGACGGACTCCTTCGGCTTCTCTCCGGCGTTTGGGGAGCAGCTAAAGGCGATGTCTGATCTGGAAAAGGCACTCACCATCAAAGAGGCGCAGGAAACGCAGAGAAAGGCGGAGGAAGAGGCGAGACGAGCCGGAGAGTACCACATGGATCTGGATATCATCGCCGATGTCTTCCACCCGATGATCCGGGACGTGCGCCGTGGAAATCATACAGAATATATTTTACCCGGTGGACGAGGCTCAACCAAGTCCTCCGGGATTTCGTGCATAATTCCAGAGCTGCTAAGAAATAACCCGGACATGCACGCCCTGGTACTTCGTAAGGTTGGCAACACCATCAAAGACTCTGTGTATGCGCAGCTCAAATGGGCGATCTCGAAACAAAAGCTCGACAAGGACTTCCGTTTCAAAACATCTCCATTCGAGATCACATACAAGCCGACTGGCCAGAAGATCTATTTTCGAGGGGCAGACGATCCTCTCAAAATCAAATCCATTAAGCCGGAGTTTGGGTATATCGGCATTATATGGTTCGAGGAGCTGGATCAGTTCGCCGGGCCGGAAGAAGTGCGAAATATTCAGCAGTCCGCGATCCGAGGCGGTGACAAGGCGTACAAGTTCAAGAGCTTCAACCCGCCGAGGAGTAAAAGCAACTGGGCGAATGCGTATACGGAAGAGGCAGAGTTTAAGGATGATGCCGCTGTTGTGGTGCACAGCACATATAAGGACGTGCCGAAGGACTGGCTGGGCGAGCAGTTTCTCAATGACGCAGAGCATCTGAAAAAGGTCAATCCAGATGCCTATGAGAATGAATACATGGGTGTAGCTAACGGCAATGGTGGCAACGTCTTTGAGTATATCGAGGAGCGGACCATCACCGATGAGGAAATCAGCCAGATGGACCGCATCTACCAAGGTGTGGACTGGGGATGGTACCCGGACAAGTACGCGTTTGTACGTTTGCATTACGATGCTGCCAGAGAGACCATATATTTCATTGATGAAATATACGAGAACAAGCGCCCCAACAGCTGGACAGCGGAAGAAATCATTCGCCGGGGGTATAGAGACTATACGATCACCTGCGATAATGCGGAACCGAAATCTGTAAATGACTACAGGGATTTTGGATTACCAGCCAGACCGGCGAAAAAAGGACCTGGAAGTATTGAATACTCGATGAAATGGTGGCAAGGAAAAAAGATTGTTATGGACCCCGCGCGAACGCCAAACTCATGCAATGAATTTGAAAAATACGAGTATGAGCGTGACAAGGATGGGAACATTATCAGCGGATACCCGGACAAAAACAATCACCTCATAGACGCGGCCCGATACGCCACAGAATCGCTATGGGAGAGAAGGGGGAACAGTGCATAATGTGCGATTTTTGCGATGAAATAAGAAAATTAAATGATGAAAAATGTATATATGGAACTCAGTTATATACGTTCCGAAAAGATAAGCCGGGGAGCTTGACGGCTCGCCCATATGATATCAAGTACTGCCCTATGTGTGGAAAGAGGATAGCGGGCAAAGAACCGATAAAAGAAATACGCAAAGGGAAGTTAAAAGGTATCTGCATTGCAGGTGAAACTTACTCGGTAAAAGATGTTTTAAAGCTTGAAATGGAAGCTGGAATAATCGGATTCAATGTAGTAAAGAGCAAAGAGGATGCATTTTTAATAAACATGCACATAGATGCTCCTCTTAAGAGTGTGGAATTTCTATATGAGGATGAGTAAATGGGACTTTTATCATCGATTAAGAGGTGGCTTGATATGATATTTAAACAGCAGGCAGAGGACGATTTTGACGTTAAATCCGTTGTGTCCCCGGAGATGGAAGTGATCCTCCGGCGATGTGCGAACATCTATGCAGGTGCTCCGCCGTGGCTGAGCGCCGATAACGATATACGCACGATCAATTTTGCAAAGGCGGTTAGCTCCGAGACAGCGCGGCTTGCAACGCTGGCGATTGGGATCCAGATAGAGGGATCTGCAAGGGCAGAGTGGCTACAGAAACAGATAGACGCTATATACTTCCATCTGCGTGAGTGGGTGGAATTTAGCTGCGCTTACGGCACCGTTTTTCTCAAGCCTAACGGAGACAGCTTGGATCTGTTCACACCGAAAGATATCCTCCTTGTGGACTATGATAATTTGGGCATTAAGGGGATTATTTTCAAGGATTCGTACACGCAAGGAGACCGATTCTACACGCGCCTGGAGTACCACCGCTTTGCGGAGACTACCGAGAACGGTGTGACCACATACCCGTACTACATCAGCAACCGCACATACATGTCAAAATCTGCGGACAGCATCGGAGACAAGATCCCGATGGCGAAAACCAAGTGGGCGGGCATGATGGAGGACACGCCGCCGATCCTCAAGGCAAGCGGCGAGAAGTTGGACGGTCCGATGTTCGGCATGCTCCGCACACCACAGGCTAATAACATTGACATCGATTCTCCGTTAGGACTGCCGATGTACTCAGAAGCTATTGAGGAGCTGAAAGATCTGGATGTGGCATACAGCCGGAACGCCGGAGAGATATGGGACAGCCAAAAGATTGTGCTTGCTGATGACCGCTTGCTGATGCCAGATGGGCAGAAAGTTACCGGCCGCACACCGGAGCAGATAAGAGCAAAGCGCGAGCAGATGGGACTCCCCCGATATGTAAAGAATGTATTCGGGGCTGACGCAAAAGAGTTTTATTCGGAGATCAATCCGCAGCTCAACACGGAGACAAGGTTAGCGGGAATCAATGCACTACTATCTCAGATTGGCTATAAATGCGGATACAGCAACGGCTATTTTGTATTCAACGAGAAAACGGGGATGGTGACAGCGACACAGGTGGAGTCGGATGATCGCCGGACAATCCAGCTCATCAAGGATGTGCGGGACAAACTGGAGAGTGCATTGGACGGTGCTATCTATGCCCTGAGCGTCTACGCGGACCTCTACGGGCTTGCACCCGTGGGAACCTATGAAATCACATATGACTTCGGAGATATTGTTTATTCTTATGAGGAAGACAAGCAGACGTGGTGGAAATACGTTGTGCAGGGACTGGTCCCGTTCTGGTATTATCTCACCAAGTTTGAGAATCTTTCAGAGGAAGAAGCGAAAACTCTCGTTGAAGAGGCACAGCAAAAAGAAAAAACGCTTTTCGAAGAGGAATAATCTATACAATAATCCTCTAATCGGTTATAATAATATCGCAGAATAAGAAAGGAGCGATATTATGGCGATAAAAATAGATTTAAGAGGAAATAAATACGGAGAGCTGACAGTACTGGATATTGCTACGGATGAACCAAGAAAGAAAAAGAAATGGTTGTGCGAATGCTCGTGCGGAAATAGGTGCATAGTTTCTGGAAGCAATCTTCGAAACGGACACACGACCAGATGCGCCCAGTGCGGATATAAAACTGTCGCAAAAAAGAATACCACTCACGGGAAAACAGGGACAAAACTCTATTATGTGTGGAGAGGAATGCTCAACCGATGTGAAAACGAAAAGCTTCATTCCTATTCAGATTATGGAGCCAGAGGAATAACTGTTTGCCCGGAGTGGCACGACTCACAAAAGTTTTTCGAATGGGCAGAAAAATCTGGATATAGTGATGGGCTTGAAATAGACCGAATTGACACAGACGGAAATTATTTCCCGGAGAATTGCCGATGGATTACCAGGATCGAAAATGCAAATAATAAGCGGAACAATAAAATTATTGAACATAACGGAGAGAAAAAAACTCTGGCTGAATGGGCAAGATACTATGAGGTTAATTATAAAAACTTAAGCAGGAATCTAAAAAAAGGATATTCTCTGGAAGACGCAGTAAAAAGGGAAAAGACAGGAGACAGAAGTCATAGAAAGGCAGGGATGTGATTGCTAACACCGGAATATCTCCGCAATATCGCAGAGGGGGCGGAAGAAATCTCCTCGGAACTCCATAGCTATATCATCCGCCGCATCGTAGACCGCATGATGATCCGCATCGGGCGAGGGGAAGAATACCTCGTTACCTCTGCGGACCGATGGCAGATAGAGATCATGCAGGACTCCGGCGCATTACTGGAGGATATCATCCCAGAGATCGCCAAGTACACCAAGCGAGAGCAGAAGGAAATCAAGGCGGCGATGGAAGAAGCCGGAATAAAAGCCGTGGAGCAGGATGATAAAATTTACGAAGCCGCCGGCCTCTCACCGGTGCCGCTTCTGGAGTCACCGCAGCTGATCCGGCTGATGCAGCGCAACTATGACGCAACCTTGGGCGAGTGGGATAATTACACCCGCACGACCGCAGACGCGGCACAGCGGCTTTTTATCAACTCGTGCGACACCGCTTACCACAAAGTCACAAGCGGCGCTGTATCGTACACACAGGCGGTCAGAGAGGCGGTTGATGAGGTGGTATCCGGCGGTGTCTATGTCAGTTACACGGACGAGGAGACCGGGCGAGTCCACAAGGATACCATTGAGACAGCCACGGCGAGGGCGGTGCGGACCGGCATTGGACAGGCTACGGGAGATATCGTTTTAAAGCGCATGGAAGAGATGGGATGGGACACGATCCTTGTATCTGCCCATCTCGGCGCGCGAACCGGAGACGGTGGACAGAATCCCGGAAATCACCTCTGGTGGCAAGGGAAATTCTATTCCCGCACCGGACAGGATAAACGGTTCCCGCCGTTTTCTGTTACCGGCTACGGTACTGGCGAAGGCTTGTGCGGGTGGAACTGCCGGCACAGCTTCGGATCTGGTGACGGTGAGAATAATCCATACAAGGATATACAGACCTCCGATAGCGAGAAAATTGAGAAGTTGGAACAGCGTCAGAGGGCATTGGAGCGCAGGATCCGCAAGACAAAGCGCATCGTTGCCGGGATGCAGACAGCGGTGGAAGCGTGCCAAGACCCACAGGCAAAAACCGAATTGCAGATGCAGCTGGACAAAAAATCGTTCCTTCTCCAGAGGCAGAACAGGGCATACAACGACTTTTGCAAAGAGAATGAGCTGAGACCTCTGGCAGACCGGCTGAGCATCGCGCGATGGGGCAGAGAGCAGGCGGCAAGGGCGCGAGGAGCGGCAAGACGATATCAAAACGCGAAGGGGAATTAAACCATTGAGTGAACTGGAATTTATCAAGGAGCTACTCTCAATATGCAGTGGAATTACGGTGATCGGAGCTGCATGCAGTGTTATATACAAGGCATATAAGCAGGCAAAGCAGCCCCAGAAGGACATCGAGGAGCGCGTAGGTGCAATCGAGACAGACATCAAGGACATAAAAAACAAGCTCAATAACGATTATGACTCCATCAACCAGAACCGAGAAGACACACAGCTCCTTATGAGAAGCATGTTTAATCTGATCGAGAACAAAATCACAGGAAATAACATTGAGGGTTTAAAAAAAACGAGGGACGAACTTATCCAAGCATTGACAGAAAAATAAGAGGAATCGCCTTGAAGATATATTAATTTACGGTGCCGGAGCTTGAGCGGTTCCGGCAGATGGCAAATTTCACGGTAGACGAAAGGGAACTTTTTGAGTATCGCAGCAAAGGAGTCCCCTTGGAAGTGTGCGCGGAGCGAATGAACATCAGCACATCAACGGCAAAACGGCTCAGCCGCCGGGTAAATGCAAAAATCATTCGCCTATGCCCGTATAATGTGATATAATAGGTGCAGATAAAGTATGATCGGAAAGGAGAAATTATGGGCGGACGTGGTGGATCGAGCGGAATGAGCAGTGTGAGCGCATTAGACCCTAAAGCGAAAAAACAGGTGATAGAGACATACTATCGCAGATCTGGGAAGTATGGCTCTCATTATGGCGATTCGGTGATGGAAGCAACCGCTGGGGGAGATGGCGAAATCAGCTTTAATTATGCCAAAGCAAACTTTAAAAATAGGTTTGACAAAGCGAATACACAGGACGTAACATTCGAAATCGCTCACGGTTCAGTTACTCATTTCAACAATGGAAATACAACCTTTTACGGAATCAATTGGGATAAAGTAAAATCTGTCACTGGAAACACTTATGACATAAAGGGAGAGCTTAAAGACAAAGGCTTTTCTTGGGATGGTAAAGGGAAAAAATGGGTAAAAAAGTAGCCGGTTTGATCCGACTACTTTTTCTGTATTACCCTTGCATTTCATTGGAATCGACCTTAACCGGATTCTTTATCTTCTCTAATTTCTCTAATATCAACCTCGCCGCCCACTCTGGCGGGACTGATACACCGGAATCCCATCGCTTGATTGTTGCGAGCGGGATTCCAAAGTGTTTTGACATTTCCTCTTGCGTGAGTCCGGCGGAAAGTCTGGCTGATTTAATTCTATTTTCCATTGATTCGATCTCCTTGATGTGTTATAATATCTGTGTCGGATATACTGGATGCTGTATATCTGGAGCCTCCAGCGATCCGGAGGCCACGGGTTGAAATGTTGACAAATATGCCAACAAGTATGTGCTTGGCAAATGTCTATGTCGGGTATACTGGACGCTGTATATCCGGAGCCGCCAGCAATCCGGCGGACGAGGGTTGAAATGTTGATAGTTTGGCCAATACATAAAGCCAAATTGGGGAGACGCTCAGGAGTTATTCCTGGGCGTTTTTTTCGTCTCCATAACACTGATAGAAAGCATCTACCAGTTTTCCAAGATCTTCTGGACTAAGGGATTCCTTGAGGTTATCCGGGATCCGATTGTAATTTGCGCGGAATGTGTCTCCGCATGTGCCGATCTTGCTGCACTTCTTAACCTGATTTAATTTGTACATCTCACCGAGTTCTTCCAGCGTGATATCGCCATTCTTAACAGCTTCACGACCTTCTCTGGTTAAGATCCCCATAGCTACCTTTTTGCTTACGATACCGATACCATTGATCTTCATATTTTCTTCCTCCTGCGTTTTAGTACAATTCAACTCCGAGTGTTTCAGCGGCTTTGTTTGCCACTTCTTCAAATGTTTCTCCGTCCGCTTGCTCCCACTCTTCTTCCATGTTCGCAAGGGCGCATAATTTTTTTAAAAGTTCCATGTCCCATGTATCCATTGCTCTGATTTCCTGCGCGATCTCTCTGGCTTCTTCTTCTCTCCAATCCATATTTGTTACCTCCTGCGTTTTGTTTATCTTTATCTTATGTCTATAGTAT
>ERZ1026872.556-NODE-556-length-10238-cov-11.106648_pt1 | contig 10238 bp, 7 predicted proteins | sample MGYA00380166_ERZ1026872 | MGnify/ENA primary metagenome ERZ1026872 (study PRJEB33269, sample SAMEA4719802) | human gut metagenome | biome: human-associated habitat; feature: organic feature; material: feces | place: Cameroon | collected 2013-10 ... | reverse complement strand
TCTTACCTGTGCTTAGTCAGCAGTTGTTAACGTATCTTTCCCGGCAGCAAAAACCACACTCTCTGATCCTTAGCTGGGATGAGTTCAAGGGCATCATAATGGAGTTTGAGAGTGCCAAATAATATTAAGGAAGGTGGTCTCAGAAGACTTACCTCTGGAGAGGTTGAACTGGCAAAGTCTGTATTTGGTTCCACTCTCCAGTATCATAAAGTGTGGATCCACAGGGACAGTTATTTGCCTTTTAATTTACAGGATTCGAATACGGCGATGACGCCTGACGGTGAGATTTACTTTCGCAATCAGTACCGGGATGATTTTTCTCAGACATTATCCCATTATCAACACTTATTTATCCATGAAATGAGTCATGTCTGGCAACGAGAAAAAGGCATGAATGTTATCTGTAGAGGCCTGGTGAGTTGGCTAGTCAGTTATCGATATAAACTGGATGGGCGACTTCTAAGTGAGTACCCTATGGAGCAGCAGGCTCAAATTATTGCGGATAGTTTTATTCTACAAAAGAGTGGATATAGAACGTGGCTGGATATGCGCTTCAATCATAATATAACTTTAGATGGGGATATTCATGAAAGTGTAATCCGAGAATCTTATAGGAATACTCTTCGAGGATTCCCCTGGTGATGAAAAGTAGATTGTTTTTTTGTTTCAGTCTGTTGAGTTACAGTCTGGTATTTCTCACCGGATGTCCAGGATATGGGGATGTGTTACTTCTGGATAAGGAAGCTGTGGTTAGCATGGTTGGGGAAAATGTCTGTTTCTGGGTTTATGATTCTGCGAAACATAAACCCAGTATCATTACTATCACACAACGAGGATCTGAATTCGGAAGGGAAAAATTCACTATAGATCCACCATTGATATTGATTGACGATAAATGGTGCATTACTCCAAATTTTTATATTTTCCCAGATAAGGGGCAGTTTATCGTTTCCTATAGCCTACCAAATGATAGTTTAGATGGCCGACCGCAGCGCGTTGTTAGTGGTGTGGAAGTCTCTAATGGGAATGTCCACAATTTTCATCTTACCGATATGGAGATCATAAGACCATATTCTGAGATGGATAGGTAAAACACATCAAGTATGTATAAATCATAATGACTTCACTATGGGTTATTAAAGAGAATGAGTCCATATGGTCTTATATGGAGCTTGCTATAAAGATGTCATTAAATAAGCACAGTGAGGACTTCTTTGGTAAAAAGAGCTAAGAGGTTAATTAATGCAACTTTTCTGAGTTACAGTCTGGTATTTCTCACCGGGTGTACAGGATATGGTGACAGATCGTTTACTGATGAAGAAACAGTGGTTAGCATGATTGGAAAAATATCTGCTTCTGGGTGAAGGACTCGGAAGAATACAAACCAGATATCATTACGATTACTCGTAGAGGTGCTGGTTTTGGTAATGAAAAATTCATGCCAAACCCACCGCTCATTCTTCTTGATAATAAATGGTGCATAACACCCGATTTTTATACTTTTCCAGATGGTGGCCAGTTTATAGTTACGTATACGTTAGGGAGGGGTTATTCAAATGATAGGCCACGAAGTGTTGTTAGTGGAGTGGATGTCTCTAACGATTGTATTTATAACATCCATCTTACCGATCTGGAAATAGCGAGGCCTTATTCTGCGATGGATAAATTATTTTTTAATGGAAAATAAAGTGTGTTAAACGGAGTCAATCTTATGGATAAGTCACAGCAAACAATGGCAACTACGCTTAATCGATATTTTCTATCTATTCCTTCTTGTTCTTCTGTGTTGGATGTTGAGGATTTCAATGGTTCAGAAGGACTGAGCCGAAATTATTACTATGATATTTTGTTTACCAGTGCGGATAAAGATATTCAAGCCAATCAATTTTTGCGTCAGGTGGCAACATTGACGATGAATGGTGGCAAGCTGGGATTCATGACGACGCAAAAAATAGTCCATGGTGTGATAACTGATTTTCAACGGTTATCTGGCTCTGCCGATGAAGCAAGATATCATATTACGTTAACGCCTTATCTCTCCCTGCTGGATAAACAGTTCCGTACGCACCGCTTTTTTATTAATAAATCGGTCCCGGAAGTGGTGGGTGAAATCCTGCAGGAGCACGCCCTGCATGGCTGGGAGTATGAATTCACGCTGACGCAGACTTATCCGAAGCGTGAACAGATAAATCAGTATCAGGAGAGCGACCTGGCGTTTATTGAGCGTCTGCTGGCGGAAGTGGGGATATTTTACTTCTTCACGCTGCAGCCGGACACGCGGACGGAAGTGGTGCATTTTGCAGACCAGCAGAGCGCCTATGAGTTTGATAAACGGCTGGCGCTGAACAGCCCGTCAGGAATGAGCGACAGCGGGGCGGACTCCGTCTGGGGACTGAACATTCTGCACCAGGTGGCACCGGCGGGAGTGACCACAAAAGACTATAACCACCGCGAAGCGCAGAAGGTGCTGCAGTCGGCGAGGGCGGATATCACCGGCGGCGAAGGCGAGGAAATACGCTATGGCGAGGTGTATCACTACAAACCGCGGCATCTTGAAACCGGGGAGGCATTTTCTCCTGCGCCGGAAACAGGGAACTTCTGGGCGCGACTGGACCATGAGCGGTTTCTTGCAGAGCAGACGCTGATAACGGGTTTCAGCACGGATGTGGGGTTGCGTCCGGGACAGGTGCTGACGATAACGGACAGCAGTGTGCCGTCGACGCTGCCGGACGTGCTGCAGCAGCCGGTGGTGGTGGTCCGGGCGGGGTTCAGCGGCAGCAGGAAGGATGCGCTGAAAGTGTCGCTGGCGGCGGTCCCGTACAGTGAGACGCAGTGCTGGCGTCCGGCACTGAAGGCAAGGCCGAAGGTCAGCGGCACGCTGACAGCACGGGTCAGTAGCCCGAAGAGCGGGGATATCTACGCGCATCAGACGGCGGAGGGGCTGTACCGGGTGAAGTTTGATGCAGACCAGGACAGCAAACAGCAGGGTTACGAGAGCATGCTGCTGCGCCTTGCCAAACCCTACGGCGGCGACACTTACGGTATTCACTTCCCGCTGATACAGGGCACAGAAGTGGCGGTGGCGTTCCATGAAGGGGACCCGGACCGGCCCTATATCGCCCATGCGCTGCATGACTCCCGGCATCCGGACCACGTGACACAGGCAAACCATACCCGCAACGTCATCCGCACGCCCGCGAACAACAAGCTGCGCATGGAAGACAAACGGGGTGAGGAGCACGTCAAACTCAGTACCGAGTATGGCGGGAAAACGCAGCTTAACCTGGGGCATAACGTTGATGCGGGGCGTGCGCTGCGGGGAGAGGGCTTTGAACTGCGTACAGACCAGTGGGGAGCTATTCGGGCTGGGAAGGGGATCTTTATCAGTGCCGATCGTCAGGAACTGGCTGGAGGTTTGCAGTTAGATATGCATGAAGCAGTAGCTAACTTACAAGCTGCGCTTCAGGATGCGAAAGGTATTCGCTCTGCGGCAGAAAAAGCGAAAGCAGAACTGGCTGATATAGAGAGGCAAAAAGCGTTGTTAATGGAGTCTATGACAGACCTCAAGAAACAGGCTTTACTTTTCTCTGCCCCTGCTGGTATAGCGCAGGTAACGCCCGCCAGTATCCAACTCTCATCGGGTGATAATGTCATTGTGACCTCTGGAGCGGACACCGATGTCAGTGTCGCTAAAAAATTCCGCCTTGGTGTGAAAGAAACAATAAGCCTTTTCGCCCAGTGGATGGGGATTAAGATTTTCGCCAGCAAAGGAAAAGTGGAAATTCAGGCGCAGGGAGATGCAATGGATCTGCTGGCAAAAAAAACGCTAAGTATAGCCAGCAAGGATGAGCAGGTGATCATTACCGCAGCGACAGAGTTAGTGCTCAGTTGTGGTGGAGCATATATCAGGCTTAAAGATGGTGAAATAGAAGTAGGGGCACCTGGTAACGTTCGCGTAAAGAGTATTGGAATTCAAAAAATGGCGCCTGCAATATTGAACGCCAGCATAGAGCTACCGGACCCTTGCGCCACTGCCATTGATGCTGCGGGTGGTACACAAAGCCCTACAGTCACGCTGGGTTGATGGAGGGCCAATAATGAAGGAATCTTTAATAACTTATGATTACTCCTTACAGGCAATGCAAAATCAGGGGGATTATATTGGTGAGGAAATATTTAATCGTTTTAGAACTCTAAATAGAAATTGCATATTAATGATTGATGCTGCAATTATAAGGTTGAGGAATCAAGATTCATCATTCTACAACCAAATAATAGATAGAGGGGTTGTGAGGGTGCCAGTTGCTAATCGTTATCTAACCTCAGAATTTGAGCCATGTTTGGTATCACTGGATTTATCTTTACCTGAGGATTGTAAAATACTACATGAAAGTATTATGCAAGCCCTGAAAGAGATCGAACCTAATGAGATACTGCTGGGTAAGGGTAGGATGATTTGTGGTTGGCTTACTTGTGCAGAAGATATTATAAATCTCGCTGCCTACCTGGGAAAAGTCGCTATCCAACAGCGTGATGGTAAAGATGTTTTGCTTCGGTATTATGACCCTGCAATTATGATCTCTCTTTTATCTATTCTGGATGATTGGCAACAACAACGTTTGCTAGGACCAGTTGAAGTGTGGAGTTTTATTGATGGCGATGGGCAGTTTATTAATAAAATAAATCAGACTGACAATCAACCTCGGCTTTCATATACGCTCTCGCTGAGTGCTGATAATTGGCATGATATGAATTTTATAGGTATAAAAAATAGGATTATCTGTAATTATCGCTTGGCGCATTTGAGCAGTAAACGTTTCACGGAATCAGCAGTGTTTAAACTATTGCAGCAGTCACTTAAAAGAGCCGGGTTGTGCGCTTTTTCTGATGAAGAAGATCTTATTAAGTGGGGAGAGTGTTCAATTAATATTGCTCCAGAGTTTTATAACCATAGTTTTATTAAAAAATTGCTTGAAATAAGCAGCCTAAGTGAGAAGAGAAATTTTACTCAAATCATCTCCCATGTCACAGAACAGCAATGGAATGAAATTCGCGCAGATCATTAATTAAGCGATTTACAGTTCGAATATGCAGGAGAACAGGGATGAAAAATCATAAATGTGACTGTATGTCACAGGGACCGGCATTACTACCTGTCCGTTATGCAGTGGTCCCTGAACATATTAAAGGGTCGTTGCCGGCGTGGGCAAAACCAGGAGCGTCGTCTTATCCGGCAGAAAGTGAAAATTATCACTATGCGCTGCGTGCGATGCGCAGGGGCTATATCTATATCTACTATCCATACCTGACGGACTGGGAAGCATGGTCGGTGTGTGATGACGGCAGTTTATGGAAGCAACTGTCGGCGAAAAATGTTCTGGAGAAATCAGAGCCTGACTGTAGGCAGGGAACCTACAGTAACGGCGGAAAGGATTTTCTGACACTGCCATATGAAGTGCTGGAGAATGATATCTGGATAGCATTCACACAGTGTCGCTGGACGGAAAAAACGCTGGAGCGTTACGCGGGCGATGACGGGCAACGGCAGAGCAGAATGCAGCGCCTGAGTGCATCAAACTGGACGTCACCACAGACTTCAGAGCAAACGACAGAAGCAACGACAGGCAATCTTGCAGGGGTTCTGGATTACATCGCGCCGCAGGGAAGCCAACTGAGTCCGGCAATGCTGTTACCGTATGGCACCCAGACTAAAATCCGCGTCAGCCAGTGTGTGGGTGAACGCTATGCAATAGTCAAAGAGCCGGGGCCGCAGGAGACATTGTACCCGTGGAAGAGCGGAGTGGCCGGAAACACAATCCGGCAGATGAAGGAACGGGGAGTGAAGCCAGACGGTTCCCCTGTCACGCCGTTGCTGATGGCGCTGCATGATGCAACAGGGATAACGCATGAGCTGACGGGATGGACGAATGATGTCCTGGCGATGGCGAAGATATATGGTGAAGAACGTGCCCTGGAGTTCTGTACCCAGAGTCTGATTAACGGTGTCGAGAATATTATAAAAAAGAGTGCTGAGCAGAATGTGGAACAGCAGCTCGCGGCAATGGGTGGTTCACTTTCAACATCTCGTGATATGGATTACGCATATGGCATGTATGTCTGGAACGAGGGGCGGAAAGGCAATACGAATATTATAAGCCGGGAAGAATTCGAGCGTCAGGCGAAGAAAAGACAGGAGCAGAGCCTGAAAAGTTCGAGGGTGGCAAATAGCCTGCGCAGATATAAAAGAAAGATAAAGCAAGAGCGTCTGGATTCGTTTATTAAATGTGGTGAGGACCTGACGCACAAAATCGATAAACAACTCGAAGTACTAATTGGTTTCCGCTGCCAATGGCTTAAATTTTCAGTTTTTATTCGTACACTGCAGGACTTTTATTCTGACCTTCCACAGGATAATTTGCATTTTCGTGAGATAGCAGCTTTTGCAATGTCTGGGTTAGGTGCGGCGAAATCTGGTGTGAGTTTACTGGATGACTGGATAAAAGATTATTCTACTACTGATGAAAACAACCTCGTCTGGCGTACTCATTTTTATAATGCACCTGAATTAATGACTGTTGCCGAGTCTTTGCTTGCCTGTGTGCGCAAAGGGGGGAGTCAGCCGGTTACAGAACAAAGTTTGTTGGCATTTTTTGAGTCAAAATCCGGCGATCTGGTTAAATTATTCGAAGGGTTTAGTAAAGCAACAGCTGCGCTGGATGAGCCACCTGGAAATGATGCAGTCTGGTCAAAGCGGGTGCTGTATCAAGTTGATCAACACATGGCAACTCTGGGTTCCCGTTTATTCTCCGTTTCGGGTGTGGGACCGAAACTGGACACTTTAAACGATCTTGTTGTTAAAACACTCTGTTCTCTTTCGGCAGGTAAAACAGTAGCGGAGATAAAGTCATTTTCGAGTAAATATTTTGGCTGGGCGACCGAGCGTAGTTACTATATAAACGAAATGCTCTTTATTAATCCTCAGAAAGACAGAGTGTCAGGGCGTTTAAAAGTTGCTCAGGTGCGGTTTTCCGATCTGGAAAAGGCGACTGCGGACTTCAGTATCACGGGAGCGAAAAAAAATGCTTATCGTGCGACAAGTATCAATTTTCTGGTGCTTTTTTTTAATATGACGGAGCTATATAACCAGGTAGATCATTTTAAACGTGATGACTTTTCCAGTTATGCCAAACTGGTCGCTGCGGGATTTGCCACCACGGGAGGCGCGATTGATATTGTCAGTAAAATGATGGATGTCATAAAAAAGAATGATAAATCATTTCCGAAACTGAAATGGATAGGTGCCAGTTGTGCGATGCTCAATGCTATTGCATCGTTGGGGGCTGATTTTTCAGATGCCTACCAGTTAAAAGATGAAAGATCAGTAAATAAACAATGGACATACGGAATACTATATTTGGGGAAAATTCTTAATGATATAACAACCATTATTTCAGTCAGCGGCAAAGTCTTGCCTGCTTTAATGTCAAAATTTGGCTGGAGTACGGCTGTCGGCAGTATGGAGGTGTGGCTGGGGCGTGCAGCGATACCTACGGTGTATGCGCTGGGAATTGAGTGGATTGGTGCCCTCTCGTCCTGGCAGTTCGCTTTGCTTCTGGTGGTCGCAGAGTATGCCCTGAAAGAGTATTTTTTTGAAGATGAAATTCAAATCTGGTTGCAGAACACGCTGTTTGGTGAAAAATTTTCGATAGATATTGATAGCTGTTCTGAAGAAAAAAAAGCAGAACTTATAGTGAAATGCGGAAAATCACTGACGGAATGTTTACGTAAAATAGAATCTTCCAGCAAATAAGAGTGAATTATATTTTCCAATAAAGCTATTCAAGAAATATCAACATGGTCGTATTCACATATTGTAAGAATAAATTATGGAAAAAGAACTGAAATTCTCGGACGGGTTGCGAAGAAGCCTTGAAGGCAGCAATAAAAAATATCCGCTTCATAACTATCTGCAGCAAAAAAGTGAGCTGGCGCGAACGCAGGAAATTCTGCGCAATATTGAGGCCAGAAATGAAAAAGGAAAATGGCTGGCACATTTTCGCCTGAAAGAGAAAGAGCTGCTGGACGTGCTGAAAAACGCCCCGCCGGACCCGGTGCTGCCGCCTCCGGCGCCGCTGATTAAGGTTCGGGGCGTCATTGAAAAACTGACGCAGCGGCGGGTGGTGCAGCATTTCGACGTTCTGTCCTATCCGGAAGGAAGCGCCTACTACGCCCGGTATAAAAAGAAGATGGCGGCATCGGCGGTGGTCTGGGCGGCCAGCGGCTCGGGAGGGACGGCCTCAGCCCTGCTGCAGGACTATGACAGGCCGTTGTGCGGGGCCTGGTATCTGACCGGGCGCATTAACGGCAGGCGTTTTTCCGGCTGGCTGGGATGTCACTGGTGCTATGAAGGGGAGGAGGTGGAGCTGCTGGCGGCCCCGGTCGGCGAGGAGTATCTGGTGTATGCCATCCACAAGCCGGAGGAGCAGTCCCTGTGCATGACGCCGGGGTGTTACCGGGGAAAGAACCAGGCGCGCCGGGCGGCAGTGCGTATCCCGCTACGGGTTTGCTATCTGAGCCTGGCAGTAGTGACTCCTGCAGTTATACATATTCATAATGGATGGGAGGCATTTTCTGATCCGGAATTTTACATGATGCTGGCTGTGTTTTGTTTTATGTCATTGGGGTTGTGCCTGCTTCCTGCGGCGTGGTCAATTTACAAACATAAACCGTTACCGGAAGAAACGCTGTCAGAGGAGATATTCACCCTGTTGGGCTGGGAAAACGTGGCGGATATTAATCTGGATACGCTCCATAAACGGCGAAAAAAAGAGTGGAAGCGAACGGGGATCCCGCCAAATCCTCTGCGCAAAGGTACCCCCTTTGATTATTCAGGGGGGACACATTGTTTTTTTTATTATTAATACGGATGTTGAATGGTTCTTAACGGCATGGATAACGTATGAAAAAAGAACTGAAATTCTCGGACGGGTTGCGAAGAAGCCTTGAAGGCAGCAATAAAAAATATCCGCTTCATAACTATCTGCAGCAAAAAAGTGAGCTGGCGCGAACGCAGGAAATTCTGCGCAATATTGAGGCCAGAAATGAAAAAGGAAAATGGCTGGCACATTTTCGCCTGAAAGAGAAAGAGCTGCTGGACGTGCTGAAAAACGCCCCGCCGGACCCGGTGCTGCCGCCTCCGGCGCCGCTGATTAAGGTTCGGGGCGTCATTGAAAAACTGACGCAGCGGCGGGTGGTGCAGCATTTCGACGTTCTGTCCTATCCGGAAGGAAGCGCCTACTACGCCCGGTATAAAAAGAAGATGGCGGCATCGGCGGTGGTCTGGGCGGCCAGCGGCTCGGGAGGGACGGCCTCAGCCCTGCTGCAGGACTATGACAGGCCGTTGTGCGGGGCCTGGTATCTGACCGGGCGCATTAACGGCAGGCGTTTTTCCGGCTGGCTGGGATGTCACTGGTGCTATGAAGGGGAGGAGGTGGAGCTGCTGGCGGCCCCGGTCGGCGAGGAGTATCTGGTGTATGCCATCCACAAGCCGGAGGAGCAGTCCCTGTGCATGACGCCGGGGTGTTACCGGGGAAAGAACCAGGCGCGCCGGGCGGCAGTGCGTATCCCGCTACGGGTTTGCTATCTGAGCCTGGCAGTAGTGACTCCTGCAGTTATACATATTCATAATGGATGGGAGGCATTTTCTGATCCGGAATTTTACATGATGCTGGCTGTGTTTTGTTTTATGTCATTGGGGTTGTGCCTGCTTCCTGCGGCGTGGTCAATTTACAAACATAAACCGTTACCGGAAGAAACGCTGTCAGAGGAGATATTCACCCTGTTGGGCTGGGAAAACGTGGCGGATATTAATCTGGATACGCTCCATAAACGGCGAAAAAAAGAGTGGAAGCGAACGGGGATCCCGCCAAATCCTCTGCGCAAAGGTACCCCCTTTGATTATTCAGGGGGGACACATTGTTTTTTTTATTATTAATACGGATGTTGAATGGTTCTTAACGGCATGGATAACGTATGAAAAAAGAACTGAAATTCTCGGACGGGTTGCGAAGAAGCCTCGAAGGCAGCAATAAAAAATATCCGCTTCATAACTACCTGCAGCAAAAAAGTGAGCTGGCGCGAACGCAGGAAATTCTGCGCAATTTATCGGGTTGGCTGAAATGACAAATCATAAATGTGACTGTATGTCACAGGGACCGGCATTACTACCTGTCCGTTAT
>ERZ1026872.555-NODE-555-length-10275-cov-4.901272_pt1 | contig 10275 bp, 9 predicted proteins | sample MGYA00380166_ERZ1026872 | MGnify/ENA primary metagenome ERZ1026872 (study PRJEB33269, sample SAMEA4719802) | human gut metagenome | biome: human-associated habitat; feature: organic feature; material: feces | place: Cameroon | collected 2013-10 ... | reverse complement strand
GATCTACACAGAGTAGATCGTCGGCAGCGTCAGATGTGTATAAGAGACAGGATTTGTTTTTTCTGCATTTCTTTAATAAATTCATGGTGTTGTGTATTATTTCCCGCACGGCACATCATGCGTTATTTATGGATATCATGCGGATAAAGGCCGTTTCTGTGTAAGTCATCACAAATGAACATATCTCTTTTCTTTTTTTTAAAAGTGGTTTTAAAATTTATCTTCTGGCGTATCATACGCTCTAATGTTAATTCTGCATCATGTATTTTTTAATACGGGAAAAAATCGTGTTTTGAGTATTTCCTTATAAAATAAGGAAAGTCTTTTGTGGCTCAAATACATACGTGAAACATAATTTGACGGAATATTTTATGAGTAATAGCAAAGACGGAAGTATAGCTCCCAAAGAGCGAATTAATATCCGCTACGTCCCAAAAACGGACGGCCAGACGGCTGAGGTTGAACTCCCGCTGAGCCTGCTGGTCACCGGGGATTTACTGGGAAGGCCGGATGACACCCCACTGGATGAGCGTCAGCCTGTTGCTGTTGACCGAAACACTTTAAATGCGGTGCTCGCGCAGTCCGGCATTGAACGCAATGTTTCCGTGCCGTCAGTGCTTAGCGAAAGGGCAGACGCACGTATGGATATCAGCCTCAAAGTCAATTCGATGGCCGATCTCTCGCCGGACAGCATCGCCAGCCAGGTGCCTGAGCTGAAAAAAATGCTGGAGTTGCGTGAAGCGCTGGTTGCCCTGAAAGGGCCGATGGGCAATATCCCGGCATTTCGCGCTCAGTTGCAGGCGCTGCTGGATAACGAGGAAACCCGCGAACAGCTGATTCAGGAACTGGGTCTGGCCAGCCAGAAATAACTTTGCACAAGGATTTCACTATGTCTTTACAGGAAGAAGTTGCTCCCGTCAGTGCCGCGCCAGAAACAGGAACGTCATTGCTCGACAATATTATGGCGCAGAGCCGTTTTCAGCCTGAGTCTGAAAGCTATGGTATTGCCCGTCAGGGCGTGACCGCATTTATCTCGGCCCTGCTGCAGAATGAAGCAGAGTCAGTCGACATTCTGGCGGTTAACGCCATGATTGCGGATATTGACGATCGTACAAGTCGCCAGATGGATTTGATCCTTCACGACCCGGTGATTCAGGAACTGGAATCACTGCTGCGCTCCCTGAAATTGCTGGTTGAGCGTACCGATCCGCGCGAAAACATCAAAATTTACCTGCTGCATGCCACCAAAGAAGAGTTACTGGACAACTTCGAATTCGCGCCAGAAATCACCCAGTCCGGTTTCTATAAGCACGTTTATTCAAGTGGTTACGGCCAGTTTGGCGGCGAGCCAGTGGCGGCAGTTATCGGTAACTATGCGTTTAAAAATAATGCGGCAGATCTGAAATTACTGAAATACGTCAGTGCGGTCAGCGCAATGGCGCATTCGCCGTTCCTGTCATCGGTCGCGCCGGAGTTTCTCGGTCTGGAGTCCTGGACTGAGTTGCCGGGTATTAAAGATGTCGGTGCGATTTTTGAAGGTCCTGCCTATACCAAATGGCGCGCATTGCGCGAGTCAGAAGACTCCCGCTATCTCGGCCTCACTTCCCCACGTTTCCTGCTGCGTCAGCCATACGCACCGGGCGACAATCCGGTGAAGAGTTTCAATTACCGGGAAAATGTCAGCCACAGTCATGATGATTATCTCTGGGGTAACACCGCGTTCCTGCTGGCGGCGAATATGGCGGAAAGTTTCCGGCAATACCGCTGGTGCCCGAACATTATCGGCCCACAGAACGGCGGGGCGGTTAAAGACCTGCCGGTCCATCTGTATGAAGCGATGGGGCAGTTGCAGGCCAAAATTCCGACCGAAGTGCTGATCACTGACCGCCGCGAGTTTGAACTGGCAGAAGAGGGCTTTATCACTCTGACCATGCGCAAGGGCAGTGATAATGCGGCTTTCTTCTCGGCAAACTCGGTTCAGAAGCCGAAGGTATTTCCCAACACGCCGGAAGGTAAGGAAGCAGAGACCAACTACAAGCTGGGTACGCAGTTACCTTACCTCTTCATCATCAGCCGTCTGGCGCATTACATCAAAGTTCTGCAGCGCGAACAGATCGGCTCCTGGAAAGAGCGTGGCGATCTGGAGCGAGAACTGAACACCTGGATACGCCAGTATGTGGCCGATCAGGAAAACCCGCCAGCTGAAGTCCGCAGCCGTAAGCCGCTGCGCCAGGCCAGAATTGAAGTGCTGGACGTGGAGGGCGAACCGGGCTGGTACCAGGTGTCGCTGTCCGTACGTCCGCATTTCAAATATATGGGTGCCAGTTTTGAACTGTCCCTCGTTGGTCGCCTGGACCGGGATTAATCACCATGATGGAACGGGATATCGGGATGCAGGGCAGTTTGTTTGAGCGGGTGGGAAATGCGGCCGGATCGCCGCGCCGCTTATCGTCACCTGGGCAGTTGTTACAGTCCATCAGACGCAACCTGGAAAACGTTCTGAATACCCGTTCCGGCAGTTGTTATGGTTCGCCGGAGCTGGGCATTCCCGATCTGAATGATGACACGCTGGTCTCCAGTGATTTTCGTCAGGAAATTGGTCGGGGGATCCGTGACTGCATTCTGCGTTACGAGCCCCGGCTTGTTGATGTGACGGTGGGCGCTGCTGTGCCGGATGATGCTGCTCCGCAGGAATTACGTTTTCATATCGTCGCGCAGGTGAGTTTTCACGATGCCAGAGATCTGCTGGAGTTTGAGATCCTGCTGGATAACCGTCAGCGCTACCGGGTGGAGTAAAACGAATGGCTTTTGAAGAACGTTATTATCAGGAAGAGCTGGATTATCTGCGTCAACTGGGGAAACTGCTGGCGAAGGATAAACCGTATCTGGCCCGTTTTCTGGCAGAAAAGGAAGGCGATCCGGATGTGGAGCGTCTGCTGGAAGCTTTCGCTTTTCTGTCCGGGGGGCTACGGCAAAAACTGGAAGATGAGTTCCCCGAGTTTACGCACGGCATAATCCGCATGTTATGGCCCAACTATCTGCGCCCGGTTCCGTCCATGACGGTCATTAAATACAAACCTGAAGACAATATAAAAGCGCCGGTACAGGTTTTACGTGAAGAGCAGGTCAGCTCTGGTGTTGTCCGGGTGTCCGCATCGGGGCGAAAAATTCTGAGTGACGATGACATTATTTGCTCTTCTGCCTGCCGTTTTACGCTGGCCCGCGACACATGGCTGCAGCCTTTGCAGATCGAGGATGTGCGTAATACCAGTAGCCTTGAAGAAGGCATCATTGATATTGCGTTTGTGGCTAAAAACGGTATGTCTTCTCACGCGCTGGATTTAAACAAAATCAGCTTCTGGCTGGGTAATGACGATGATTATACCCGCTACCAGCTTTATCTGTGGTTCAGCGAACGCCTGATGGATGCTGAATTGATTGTGGGCGATCGTCGCATTGCGTTACCGGATTTGTGGCTGGATGCTGCCGGGTTTGAACGTGAGGATGCGCTGTTGCCATGGCCTAAAAATGTTCACAACGGCTATCGTGTGCTGCAGGAGTATTTCTGCTACCCGGAGAGCTTTTTTTTCTTTCATCTGCGCGATGCCATATCGCTGCCGGATGATTTTCACGGCGGTGCGTTTACGCTTCGCCTGCGTTTTAATCAGCCATTACCGGTGAATGTAAAATTACGCCAGGATTCCCTGCATCTCTTCTGCATTCCGGCGGTCAATCTGTTCCTGCATCAGGCGGAGCCTGTCAGCCCGGATGGCCGTTCCCCCCAGTATCCGTTACGGGCCAGCCATCAGCATCCGGATGCTTACGATATTTTTCGGGTGCAGTCTGTCGCCAGTAAAGTCATTGCTTCCGGTGATGTCCCCGGACAGACAAACGCGGATCCACTACGCCTCTGGCCCGAGTTCGAGAGCTTTAATCATCAGATTGAGTACAGCCGTCAGCGTGAAGTGGTTTACTGGCATCACCGGACAAAAACCTCGCTGTTCCACCGTGGCCTTGAACACGACATTGCCTTTGTTCATGCCGATGGCAATCTGCCTGATCCTTCGCGGCTGAGTGGTGAAGCGCTCAGCGTGGCGCTGGTTTGTACCAACCGGATGTTGCCTGCGGAACTGCATACAGGCGATATCTGCGTGGCAGTGGGGAAAAACCCGGCCGTTGCCAGCTTCAGCAATGTCACCCGTCCGACGCGACCATTATACCCGGTCACGGATGGCGATATGCACTGGTCGCTGATTTCCAGTATGAACCTGAATTATCTCTCCCTGCTGGACCGTGATGCGCTGGTGCAGATCCTGCGTACTTTCGATCTGCCGGGGATCCATCATCCACAGCAGGCCCGTCTGTCGAGACAAAAGCTGGACGCCATTGAGAAGATGGAAACCCGGCCTATTGACTGGTTGTTTAAAGGCGTGCCGGTCAGAGGGCTCTCCACCACACTGTGGATCAACCCTGAGCCGTTTGTCTGTGAGGGGGAGATTTACCTGCTGGGAAGCGTGCTTACGCACTTTTTCGCACTCTATGCCAGCATCAATTCATTTCACCATCTGAAAATTGTTAACACGGAAAGCCAGGAGACATGGGTATGGCAGAACAACGGCCAGCACGCTCTGATGTAGATTTCCCGGCGGATGTGCGAGATATCAGTTTTTATGTCCTGCTGGAATCGCTCTATCGTCGCTATGGCGAACCGGGGAGTGAACCGTCTCTGCGTACCGAGCCGGAAGATGAGGTGGTGCTGTTTAAATCAGATGCCAGCATCGCTTTTCCGGGGAGTGATTTAACGTCGCTCACGCGCGGTAATAACGGGCAGTTCACGCTGACCTCAACATTTCTCGGTTTTTCCGGTAGCCAGTCGCCGCTTCCGGGTTATTACCTTGACCGGATGGCGCGGGAATCTGCGCAGAATGAAGAAGGGCTGAAAGATTTTCTTGATGTGTTCAGCCATCGCTGGACGCAGTTTGTCTACCACGCCTGGCGTAAATACCGTTATCACGTTTGTTTTCGCAACGGCGGGACGGATGCCTTTTCACAGCGCATGTATTCCCTTGTCGGGCTGGGTAACCAGAACGTGCGCGATATGCTGGCCATCAATCACAGCAAGATGCTGGCCTATGCCGGAGTGCTGGCGACGCCGGGACGCTCACCGGATGTGATATGCAATCTGGTCTCTCATTGTTTTGATTTGCCAGATGTCACGATTGAAAGCTGGCAATTACGCCGGGTGGCCATTGATCCCCGGCAGCAAAACCAGCTGGGTGTGCGCCATCTTAAGCATAAAACGGCAGGGCACGTGGCGGGCTGTTCGGTGATTGGCGTTAATTTTACGCTGGGCAGACATGTTCTGGATCGCAGCGGTAAATTCCTGCTGCGAATTGGCAGTCTTTCCATGTCGCGCTACCTCTCGTTTTTACCGGATGGGGATAATCATCAGGCGCTGACAACATTTATGTCTTTTCTGTTGCGCGATCAGCTGGCCTGGGACCTGCGCCTGGATCTGGCGCCGGAACAGGCGGAGGGAATGCGACTGGGTGACCGTTCGCGCGCCTGTCTGGGCCGTACTGCCTTTATCGGGCAGCCGAAAACGCCGCCGTCCGTCACTCTCCACATCAGGGAATAAATTACATGGAGTCATATATGGCTGAGGAAAAACCACAGTCTTCCACATTGTCACTGACGCTACAGGTGATGAACGGCAACGAGCTGGAAAGCGGTCGCGCCGCAAAATGCCTGTTTTCCGGTGACGGCGGCGAGATAGGCCATGCGGAAGGGTGCCACTGGCCGGTACAGGACCGGGCCGGTTCGGTTGCCGGGCGTGCCTGCGCCATTGTGCTGCATGACGGCGCTTTCTGCCTGCGCAGCCTGATGCCGGGGCTGATGATCAACCTTGCGCCGGTGGCCTCCGACGCCGGGCTGGTGCGCCTGCGTCAGGGTGATGAAATCAGTCTGGGCGCGCTGGCATTAAAGGTCTTTCTGCACGAAGGCAAACGCATTAGCTATGACGAGCAGATGGCGACGCCGGAAAGCATTGTGACGCAGCGTGACGGTCTGGTGGAGGCGCTGATTTCCACTGAAGGACAGCCGGAATATCCGGGACTGCAGCAGCGCCATCAGTTGACGTCCACGGTAGCCAACAGCTTTTCCTCCGACCCTTTGCAGGTGTTACAGAGTGAAAGTCTGACCGCCGCACCGGCGGCTTACGGGCCGCGGACCGTGCCGCTGTCGGATCTGCAGGCCAACGGCGGGCTGGACACGGCGTTTATGGATCTGCCACCGGTTTATGCCGATCCGCATGATGAAGACGAATTCACTCCGGCTGAAATGGCGCAGAAACATCTGGCGGTGACGCCGCTGCTGCGTGGGTTGGGCAGTTCGCTCAGCGTACAGAACTCGCAGGATGCCGACGCCTTCCTGGAAGAGACCGGACGTGCGCTGCAGGCCGCGATTCAGGGGCTGCTGGATTTGCAGCACAGCCAGAACAGCCTGTCGGACAAACACCTGCGCCCGCTGGAAGATAACCCGCTGCGCCTGAATCTGGATTACACCACTGCGCTGGAGGTGATGTTCGCCGAAGGCAAAAGCCCGGTGCATCTGGCCGCGCCTGCGGCTATTCGCGAGAGCCTGCGCAATATCCGTCACCACGAAGAGGCCAATCGGGCGGCGATTGCGGAAGCGCTGCGCGTCATGCTCGATGCGTTTTCGCCGCAGAGTCTGCTGCGCCGTTTTGTCCAGTACCGCCGCAGCCATGAGCTGCGGCGCGAGCTGGACGATGCCGGGGCATGGGGCATGTACCGCCATTATTACGCCGAACTGGCGTCGGACAGGCAGCAGGGGTTCGCCATGCTGTTTAACGAAGTCTATGCCCAGGTGTACGACCGGGTATTGCGTGAGAAGCAGCGGGAACCGGAAGCATGAGACGCGTTTTTGTCATGCTGATGCTGGCGCTCAGCGTCAGCGGCTGCACGATGACCAAAAAGATCGGCCAGGTGATCGCCGACCCCGGTATTCAGGTCGGCGATCTGAAACAGCAGTCTTCAGTGGTCACCATCACGCTGTTGACCGAGCCGGACAGCAACCTGAACGGCGAGGGCGATCCCGCCCCGGTTGATGTGCAACTGGTGTACCTGACCGATGACTCAAAATTTCAGGCGGCGGATTACGACCTGATGGCGTCCACGCCGTTGCCGGACGCTCTGGGGAAAAACTATCTCGACCACCAGGATTTCACCCTGCTGCCGGACACACTCAAAACGCTGCCGGATGTGAAGCTGGATACAAAAACACAGTTTATTGGCATCGTCGCCTATTTCTCCGACGACCAGGCCAGTGAATGGAAGCAAATCGTGCCGGTGGAAGGGACCGGGCATCAGTATCGCCTGCTGGTACATGTACGCCAGAACAGTATTGAAATGAAGACCGAGGACAAATAACGATGGCCACAATGAAAAACCGGGTGCTCTGGCAGGAAGGGATGTTTGCGTTGCCCCAGCACTTTCAGCAGCAGCAGCGCCATAATGATGCGATGTTGCGCGAGCGGCTGGATGCGCTGGGCGATTTTGCCTGGGGATTCACCGAGCTGTCGCTGAATACCGAACTGCTGGCACAGGGCAAGGTGATGATCGACCGGGCGGTGGGGTGTCTGCCGGATGGCACGGTGTTCCGCATTCCAGAGCAGGATCTGCTGCCGCTGCCGTATCAGCCACGGGAACTCACTACACCGGAAAGCCACGATATTTACCTGGCTCTGCCGGTCGCCACCCATAACATCAGCGAAGTGCAGGGCATTCGCTGCGCCGGGCAGAGTTCGGAGCGTTACAGCGTGGTGCGCACCGATGTCCGCGATGTACACAGCAATGACGGCGATATGCAGTCGCTGACGCTGGGGCAACTGGGGCCGAAAATTGTCAGCGGCGCGGAAGATCTCAGCGCGATGGTGGTGCTCCCGCTGTGCCGTATCCGCAGTTTTCAGTCCGGTGGTGCACTGGTGCTGGATGACGATTTCATCCCGACCTGCCAGACGCTGCGTGTCAGTCCGGTACTGAACCGCTTTGTTGGTGACGTGCAGGGGCTGATCGCCACCCGTGCCGCCGATCTGGCGAAGCGTATTGGCTCCCCGGAGCAGAGCGGGATCGCGGACGTCGCCGAGTTTATGATGTTGCAGATGCTCAATCGCTGGCAAATGCATTTCTCGCACCGGGCGCGTCTGCATACCCTGCATCCGGAAATCTTTTATCTGGATCTGGTCAGCCTGCTGGGCGAGCTGATGACGTTCACCGAAAACAGCCGTCTTCCCTGCACCGTTGAGTCTTATGATCATCGCGATTTGACGCAGTCTTTTAAAACGGTGATCCCGGAGCTGCGTCGGGCGCTCAATATTGTCCTGCAACCGCGTGCGCAGAACCTGCCGCTGATCTTTACCGAAGGCATCTATCTGGCCACGGTCAACGATCCGGGCCTGTTGCAGTCCGGTGTCTTTGTGCTGGCGGTTCGCGCCAGGATGCCGCATGCCCAGCTAATCCTCCAGTTTACCCAGCAGTCGAAAATCGCCGCCACCGACAAAATCCGCAATATGGTCAGCGTACAGGTGCCGGGTATTCCGCTACGCGCGTTGCCGGCGGCTCCCCGTCAATTGCCGTACCACGACGGCTATGTCTATTTTGAGCTGGAAAAAGGCAGTTCCGCCTGGCAGGACGTGGTGAAGGCGGGCGCGCTGGCGATGCATATTTCCGGGACCTTCCCGGAACTGGATATGCAGCTGTGGGCGATAAGAGGATAAGACGATGAGCGAATTCGTGCTGCCGTCTGAGCCGGACTCCGGTCGCCAGTACCGCCTGGCGCTGCGCGGCAACAGCCTGAATCCGATGATCGATGCCGCCACGCCGCTACTGGGGATGGTGATGCGCCTGTCGGGGATGAACAGCCTGAATATGCCGGAACACCTGTTTGCGCAGGTGGTGACCGACGTGCAGGCGGTGGAGCAACTGTTGCAGGAGCAGGGCTATGAGCCGGGCGTGATTGTGTCTTTTCGTTACATCCTGTGCACCTTTATTGATGAGGCGGCGCTCGGCAACGGCTGGTCAAACAAAAACGAGTGGATCAGGCAGTCGCTGCTGGTCCATTTCCACAACGAAGCCTGGGGCGGAGAAAAGGTATTTATCCTGCTTGAACGCCTGATGCGTGAACCCAAACGTTACCAGGATCTGCTGGAGTTTTTATACCTCTGCTTTTCACTCGGTTTTCGCGGGCGCTACAAAGTGGCGCAGCAGAGTCAGGACGAGTTTGAACAGATATACCGCCGCCTGCATCACGTGCTGCATCCGCTGCGCGGCGACGCGCCGTTTCCGCTGCTGCACCAGAATCAGGTCGCGCAGGGGGGACGCTACCGGCTGATAAAACGCCTGACCGTCAGACACCTTTTGCTGGGCGGCATGGTTGTGCTCGCCCTGGTGTACCTGTTTTATCTGCTGCGCCTTGACGGCCAGACGCAGGACATTCTTCACCAGTTAAACCGGCTGCTTGCCAGGTAAGGACACCCATGATTCAGATTGATATCTCCACGCTGGTTAAACGGCTGAACCCGTTCTCCCGTCAGGCGCTGGAAATGGCCGCCACGGCCTGTATGAGCCAGCAGGCCACCGAAATCACCGTCAGCCATGTGCTGCTCCAGATGCTGGCCATTCCGCGCTGCGACCTGCGGGTGATTATGGAAAGAGCAGAGATGAGCGTGGACGAGCTGGGACGGGCGCTGACGGTGGAGCATTACGCCACCATGCGCCATACCGACAGCTACCCGGTTTTTTCACCGCTGCTGGTCGAATGGCTGCGCGACGGCTGGCTGCTGGCCTCGGCGGAAATGCAGTCCAGCGAGCTGCGCGGCGGTATCCTGCTGCTGGCACTGCTGCATTCTGCGTCGCGCTATGTGCCACCTGCCGCCGCCCGGTTGCTGACCGGGATTAACCGCGACCGGTTACGCCAGGATTTTGCCGACTGGACGCGGGAGTCGGCGGAGTCGGTCATGCTGAATGCGGATAAATCGGCCTCCACGGCAGTGCGTTCAGAAGAGAGTCTCCTTGGCCGCTATGCAAAAAACATGACCGAAGATGCCCGTCAGGGACGGCTCGATCCGGTGCTGTGCCGGGACAGTGAAATCGACCTGATGATCGATATTCTCTGCCGCCGTCGCAAGAACAACCCGGTGGTGGTGGGTGAAGCGGGCGTGGGTAAAAGTGCCTTAATCGAAGGACTGGCGCTGCGCAT
>ERZ1026872.553-NODE-553-length-10288-cov-5.039187_pt1 | contig 10288 bp, 10 predicted proteins | sample MGYA00380166_ERZ1026872 | MGnify/ENA primary metagenome ERZ1026872 (study PRJEB33269, sample SAMEA4719802) | human gut metagenome | biome: human-associated habitat; feature: organic feature; material: feces | place: Cameroon | collected 2013-10 ... | reverse complement strand
CGTCGGCAGCGTCAGATGTGTATAAGAGACAGATTTTATATTTATTATTGAATTCATAAGGAAATCAAAAGTTAGCGATTGCCCCAGGATCTGTTTATATTTATACAATTGAATGAATGCCACAGCATAGGTTGAGTAAGGAAAATGATGACGACGCTTCCTGGGAAAAAGCAAAACCTCGATATTGTCAATTCGTGGGGTTATATCTGGTTTCTCACGCTGAACATTGTTTTCTGTCTGTGGCTGTTCGTTGGTAATATGCTCAACGCGGCTAATTTTATCTATAACGATGCGCTCGACTCGCTGAGCCTGGTGACGGTATTCTTCTCAATCGTCGGGTTGCTGCTCAGATTTGCAATTAAACGTGAGCACATTGTGGCCATACTTCCGCTGTATGTGCTGATCCTGGGCCTGCTGTGGGCCGGAATGTTTTACCTGATGGTCAAACACTACAGCACGCCAGCGCTGTCGCTTTCGCTGCTGATCATCATCCTGCTTCCGGCCACCATCTCGTTCTATATTTCCGGCAGGCTGCTGTTACTCTTCAGCGTCCCCATCGCCGTCTCGATGTTTTTGAGCGAGCTGACGGCATTTGAGAAATTCCATTTTCTGCAAATTTCCGGCTCCATTATTATTTTTATGGTGGTGATGACCGCGCGCTACATTCTGCTGGAATGGTATCTACGCACCCAAAAAAGCGAGTATGCGAAAAATCTATTAATTAAGAAGCTTACACGTCTGGCACACCGGGATGCATTAACGGGGCTGTTTAATAAAGGTAGCCTGGCCATTCATTTTGCCGACAACGAAAAACGACTTTCTTTATCCGATGAGAAGCTGTTTATGATCATCATGGATATTGATTTTTTCAAACAGTACAACGATCTGTATGGCCATATTGCGGGTGATGCCTGCTTAATCAATACGGCGAAATGTATTACCCAATCTTTACGACAGTCGTCAGATACCGCATTTCGCTTTGGCGGCGAAGAGTTTGTTATCCTGACGCGTTGCCATCAGTTAGATGATGCGGTCAACATTGCAGAACGTATCCGCAATACTATTTCAGCCGCCAAATTCCCGCATAAGGGGTCGCCAATCTCGGCGTATCTGACCGCCAGTTTCGGTGTCGCCCAATGGACAACGCGAGACTCACTTGAGACGTTAACGGAAAAGGCGGATAAAGAACTATATAAGGCCAAACAGGCCGGGCGAAATCGCGTATCTTTCTCTCGTTAAATGATTCTGGAAACCGCACGGCTCTGGAGCCAAACAGGGGAACCTGTTCCCACATTCTCTCTTTATTTCTGATGACGGTCATTTCCGCACTCAATAAGCCTAAAACCATAATGCTAATTTTTTTATAAACAATAAAGAAATCGAAACCATAACGAATCAATGGTAATAAATAGCATCTTGAGTCAACACAGGTAATACAATGCGAAAAATCCATAAACTAATACTGTCCGGCACGCTTATCCCGCGAAAGAAATCAGGCCATAGCCTATTGCGAAAGATTGACTTACTGCAGGTGCCGATTGTTCAAAAAACGCCACAGGAAGTAACGACAAACGCAATCAGCTTTAGCTACTTACATTATGACAACAGATGGACTCTCGAAAACTTATCGTTTTATTTGAAACAAGAGTTTTTACAGAATGTGAATATCTGCGATATATTTGACAGCCGTAGCCAAACGCATCGGGTGTATGCCTCACTCACCAAACTTGATAAAATCAAGCTGATTAATAATCATTATCTGGAAGAGCAGAATATTTCAGGTTTAAGAAAGCTGAGCGACTCGCTTAATACCATTATTTACGAGTAAAAAAGCCTCCTCATATCAATATGAGGAGGCTTTTTCCTGAAGTCTTTAGCGCTTATCAGTTATCTCAACAATAACGTGGCGATCGGGTGCCAGGCAGTTAATCAACTGCGCTCCCGACTGGCCGTCGCATTGAGAGCCGGTCACCGGGTCGCTGGCCCCATGACCTTCAGCGCGAATATTCGCCGCTGGCATACCTAACGCGATCAATTCGTCCGCCACCGCCTGCGCGCGCTGCGCTGAAAGCTGCTGGTTATAGTCCGCCGCACCGGTACGGTCGCTATAACCAATCACGACGGTCGCCTTGCCAGACGCGGGCTGCATCCCCGGACTTTGGTAAAGCTGCGCGATAGCCGCTTTACCCTCAGCGGTTAGTGCTGCGGAATCATAGCCAAACATCACGTCGGATTTCAGATTAAAACGCTGTGGCACGGGCTGTGGCGCCGGCGCAGCAATCGGTACCAATGCTGGCGTATCGTCGTGCTGGCCGAAACGGTAAGAGATACCCGCGGTAACGGAACTGATATCACTGCTGACGCCAATCTGATTTTCGTTACCCACGTTGCTGACCCACTGATACTCCAGGCGGCCCGCCCAATTTTTATTAAAGGCATACTCGGTGCCAACGGCCACCAGCGGACGAACGCCGGTTTCAAAGCGGTTATGACCCTGAATATCTGATTCCGCGCGATAACCCATCGCCCCGGCGCGACCGTACAGATCCCAGCTGTCGGTTAAACCGTAGCTGGCTTTCAGCGACAGCTGCAGGCCCTGGCTCTTCATCTGTGAACCCGAGGCACCGTTTTTACCGTTGATCTGCATATTACCTAAATAATCGTAGCCGCCTTCAACCGCCAGCCATGGATTAATCTGGTAGCCGGTGAAAACACCACCGCCGACATTATCGCTGTCGTAACCAACGTTGGCACGCAGCGTAGTGCTGGTATCAAAATAGTGTGACCATCCCAATTTACCACCGGTATACCAGGTGCCCGCATCTGCTGCGGCAAAAGCGGTGGTGGCGGTCAGCGCATTCGCAATAATTAAAGTTATCAGCGTCTTCTTCATAATTTTCCTGTTATTAGCGTCTCATCAATCGACGGACTGGATGCAAAGTGGCGCTACAATAGGATTTTTACCCGACGCTGATAATCATTTTTTTGTTTATTTTTGGATAGTGCCAATCACTCTATAATAAGCGTGCCATTATTTCCTTTTTAACCGGGCTAAACGGATTATCCATTACCATTTTCTTTCCCGTTTTAACATCAACGTGAGCAATCATCCCCGGAGCCATATTCAAGCGCTTGGCGGTGAATGTCACCCAGCTGTAAGTCCAGACCCATCCGGTTAGCGTCTCCTTTTCGACGTCCAGTTGCTTTAATTTTATGTAATAGAGTAGATGGTATGTGGGTACCTGAATAAGTCACTCGGTGACGCGTCCTTTTTTTTTCAGCCCCCCCGACGACAGCCGGGGGGACGTCAGATTATTGGAGGAAATTAACGAGTCGGTGGAAATTATTCCCTTTGATAAAATATTCAGCCGCAGATAATGACCCGATAACGCTGATATGCTCACCATCGAGCGAATAAGGGACACCAGATCCATTGGTTTGAGTTTCACTGAACAGCATGCTTCTACTCAAGAAAATGGTATTCTTGTTTCCAGCAGTGAGTGCTGTCAGGATAGTATCAACCTCTTTTTGTTTTGCATTTTTCCCATTTACTAAATACTTAGTAATATCAAACTGTCGCCTGTCCCATATGGATTTTTTATATAATTCTCCGATATTGGCTTCAAACTGATAGGGTTCATCCATGATGATGATTCGTTTACCAGTCCCCTGGGCCATTTTTATTAATGCTTCAACATTCCTCAAGGACTCTGCATTACTAACGATGTAAGACCACGCACCAGAAAAAATGAGATAATCATATTTTTCAAAATTTTTAGCAAAATATTCACGGTTAAACATACATTGTTTGTATGCAATAGATGTTTTCGGCCCCATAAATTCTCTACCCACCGATGGACTGCACCAGTTAGTAGTGATCGGATTAATATTTAAACCAACCTGCTTTCCGACGGAATCCCAAAAAGGAATATAGTGTCCAGCAAATGAATCTCCAAAAAGAACAGCATTCTTTTTACTATCTGTATTACCTACATGGCATGTCACACCATTTTCACCTAATTTTAGTTTTTTATCACTAGCGATAGCATAGAAACACCATCCATTACTTGGGCTTGGTAGCACAATTTCGGCAGAAACCTTCTGGTACTTATCTCCTCCTCGCCACAGGAAGCCAGAATGACTACGAGTATAATCGAATACAGAAATACAGAGCAGCGCCGGGATAAGAATACTAGCAACTATCTGTTTTTTATTTCTTTTCTTGAGCCATTTTGAGGCCCTTTTTTCGAAAAGCATATACACCAAAATGCCAACTACTATAGACGCGAAAGCTGACAGTAGGCGGCACTTTGTATCAGCCAATAATTCAAAATAGCTCAATGTTACAAACAATGGCCAGTGCCATAAATAAATTGAATATGAGGCCGAACCAATCAGTTGTGCAACTTTGTTGTTTAGCAGAATACTATTTTTGTTGCACGAGAACAAAATTAATGCCGTTGCGACGACAGGAAGAATTGCTGCATATCCTGGCCATAACTTGATATCATAATTTACACAAGCTGATATCAACAAGAGGATAACAGCAATGCGGAATAACGGAAGTCGGTCGATGTTTTTTTGTGAAGTAATAAACACGATACCACCAATCGTCATTTCCCACGCTCTCGTTGGAAGCATGTAGAAATTAAATGATGAATCAATCGTGGCGTAAAATATCGAGGAAAATAACGAAATTACTAAAATCAATAATAGAACAACAGAAATAGCCTTCAAACTCCTGGTCAATTTTCCCGTTAACATGATGATAAGCGGGTAAACTAAATAAAACTGCCATTCAACTGAGAGAGACCAAGTATGGAGCAGAAAATTACTATGACTATCACCGGTAAAATATCCATTGGCAAGTTTCAGATATTCTATATTCGAAGTAAAAAGCAAAGATTTTATCGCATACTTTGAAAAATCTTTGAACATATCTGGAGGTGCGAATTGGAAACTAATCGCGTAAAACACAATGACCAACAAAATAATAGACGGAATAATCCTTACTGCTCGAGCGATGTAAAAGTCGAACAGTCTAAAATCTTTATTCAAAACACCCGGAATAATCATTGCGGACATTAGATAGCCGGATACTACGAAAAATACATCAACTCCAATGAAACCCGATCCAAACCCTTGAATACCGAAATGGAATAGTACAACCAGTAATACTGCATAACATCTTAGACCATTTATATCTGTTCTAAATTTTATTCTTGACATACATACCTGTTAATGAAATTCAAAATTTAAGAATTGGACTATTGCAATTCATTATACAAGCACTGCTTTTTGATTCAATAAGTTTAATTAATATAAGATGTTACGCAGAGCGCAGAATGCAGTTGCAAAAGTGATACAGGTGGAAAGTGACCCATCTGTTAAAATCTGTTTCAATACTCTCCCGTTTTTTAAACCTGCTACTTAACACTCTGTTCATATTGGATAAAGCCAAGAAAGCGGCAGAGCAGAAAGCTGGCCAGCCGTTCGGCTGCAACTTCCACGATATAAAAGCCAAGTCTATATCTGACTACGCTGGCAGCAGCCGGGAAAAGCGACTGTTCTCCGGTCACAAAACCGAAAGTCAGGTTGTTGTGTACGACAGGAAGGTAAAGATCATCCCTTCGCTAAGCGCCCCGCTACTCAAGAAAAAGGCATAAAAAAACCCGCTTCGGCGGGCTTTTTATTGGGCGGAAATGGCAAAAATATTCCAACAGCCCAAAGCAAAAAGGGGTTACCTTTCGGTAACCCCTTCTTTTAATTTGGCGGAAGCGTAGAGATTCGAACTCTAGAACCCTTTCGGGTCGCCGGTTTTCAAGACCGGAGAGAATGCACAGTAAATCAATAAGTTAGCTTTTATAAGTGGTATATATTGGGTACTTAATACCTATTTTCTTCAATAACTTAGCCACTTTCCCCCAGATAATATACCAACAATTAGGCGCTCACCTTCCAGTAGCATCTAGATCTATAGTCGAGCGCTTTTGCTGCTCACTATTTGTTCCGTGATACCTTTGGATGCAATTTTCAATGCCTGGTTGAACGCAATAACGGTTACAGGCTTACCCTGAAATTTGACCCTGTTAGAATGACTCTGAAAAATATAGATATCATCGGGATATTTTTCTTTGCGCCTCTGTATGAGTTCGCAGATCAGAGGAGGAGCCTCTAACTGAACACTTTTAAATCTCGCCCCCTTTTCGAGATTCAGATATTTTCCGTCAAAGTTTCTATGCTTGAGATTGATAACCTGGCCAACACTAAGTGGCACGAGGTAAAGAAAAACCCATAAATCTGACCATGTATCACTGATATCTTTTAGCTTATGAGATATTAGCGCGATTTCTTTGGTGGTGAATTGGCTCATTTTCCAGGCTGCTACTTTTTTGTTCTAAATCCGCAATGACTTATAACATATATTACATCGATTAGTTACATTTCACCCCTATGTCAAATGGTGGGTCGCTTTCAGATATACGTTCCACCATTGCCTCAAAAATTACTTTTCGACTATGACCGATTCAGCATATTGGCGTTTATCAACTCGCGGTGGATATCACCTGGTTTCCCTCAGTGCGAAAGCATGGGGAAAGCCATTATGATGGCGGTTCGGCAGAGTAAAGCGCTGTGGCGTTAATTTTCCGGACGCGGCGGCCACTCAATTTCCGGTGCCGCGTCCAGATCTAGCGCATCAAGTTTCTTCACATACGCCCGCCACAACTTCAGCTTAGCCAGGTCATCATCAGTAATGTCACCCAATTGTAGGTCCAGAACCCATCCGGCCATGATCCGGTTAGCTTCTTCCTTCAACTGCTCACGCAACGCTACAGAATCAGCCACATCATCAGCATGAGTTCGGATATACGGTGCGTCAGCAACCCACTCACCAGTGAAGCGGTTGTGAGTCATAGCGCCACCAGTGAAATCTTCAGTCACGATTGCCGGGTAGTTCAGGCCACCGAAAGCCGCCGCGCTGGTGCTCCAGTCTCTATTATTTTTCTGGCTTACGTAGATAGTCTTCATGAGGTGATTTTCCATACGTGAATGCGCACTGGTGAAACAGTGGCGTAGTTTGCCGCAGTGGAGTTTGTCGCAAAGTTACCAGCAATAGTGACGCCACCAATGTTATAAGCTTGGTTACCGATTATTAGCACGATCCCCTTGCCTTCTGAATAACCGGCGCGCAGACCGTATTGACCCGATACGCTCATGTACACTTGCCCTGTATTAATCCATTCGCTAAGTGTTGATTGATAAAACTCAGCCACACAGAATACTGGTGTGTTATTACCAAACGGGTTTTCGTAAATGGTTCGTGAACCCAGAGCCGGGTTTGTTTCCGGAGAAATCAGGGCGTAATCCAGGCGCGCGTTAGTGGCGATAATTTTCGCCAACAGGTCAGCATCCCCGGCAGCGATTGCGGTAGCCAGTGCCAGTGCGTCAATACTGCCGCCGTTGGTAGCCTTAGCTGCGTAACGTACCGTCCAACATCCATATTGGCGATTAGGGCGAACCTCGGTAACACCGTCCTGGTAAATACCACTCGACAAGTTAAGGTCGATCCCTAATTGGTAACGTTCATAGTTGCTTGATGCCGCATTTTGCGGAACTATCCCGTTACCTGTATATTGTTTAACCTTATAAAAAGGTGGGGTGATTTCTGATATATCTTGATAATAAACCCCTCTTGCATCACTACCTAATGCGATACCTTTGGCGTTAGGAAGGGCAGACCCCGCCATAGTACCTTCTCGGCCCGCAACCCCACCATCACCGACTTTAACTGGTATCCTTAGCGATCCCGGTTGTACGCCGTTATCATCCGGCAGGCGCATTTTCCCCGGCGACGATTCCAGAACATAGCAGCCGCGCTTGAATGGGTCAGCCTGCCATTCTGCTTCGGTACAGGTCGGCAGCTTACCGGCCAGTGCTTTCGCGTACAGGTCAGCAAAGATTCCCGTCTGGTCAACTTCCTGTCCGTCGCGTGGCGCTGTGCCTGGCTCCAGCGCGGTGCGCATTTCCTGCCAGTCAATCTGGCCCAGAAAACCCGGCAGCATGTCGGCAATTTCTTCCTTCGAGAATACGTCCAGATTCTGGCGCGCTGCCGGCTTGTTGGTCAGGTCGTCGAGGTTGTTGGCGTTCTGCAGCAGGTTTTCAGGTTGTACCGTGGCGGCGGCCAGTTCTGCTGCGGCTTTCGCCATCTGCGCATCTTCAGCGGCTTCTTTTGACTCTGCTGCTTTGTCGTTCGCAGTGCCGGCGGCTGTTTCTGCGGCCTGCTTTGCCGTCTGCGCATTGCTGTTAGCAGTCTCTGCCGCGTCACGATCGGTGCTGGCTGATTCGGCGGCGGATTGTGCCGCCTGCTTATCAGTGTCCACCTGTAGCGCATCTGCGCGTACCTGGTCCGCCAACTCCGTCACACCCTCGATGTCAATTTCCCCCAGAATCTCAACAATTTTTCTCCAGCTGGGGCCACTGAACTGCGATTTATCAGGAAGGATTACGGTGATGTCGCCGCTTTCACTAAATACGGCCTGCCAGTTTCGCTTATCCAGATTAAATACCCGGAGTGTCTCAGCAGCCTGGGCGACGGCTTCTGCAGTAATCTGATTTTGTGTCGCTCGGGGTACGGCATACCACGCCAGCTCTGATTGGGTTGGCCCCTCGTATTTTCTAATCAGTGTTATCTGCTGGTCGCCGTCCACGGATTGAACGGGCAGTGTGTAGGTGATACCGCCGACGACCACGACAACAAAATCCCCGGACACCAAATCGCGGGAAAACGCTGTATCAATGCCGCTGGCAATAGCGGAATCGTTCGTCAGGGTTAACGTGCCTGCTGACATAATGGCTCCTGAATTTTGACAATAAAAAACCCCGCCAAAGCGAGGTTATTGAATAAAAGGGTTAGACATAAATATCGGGTATGAGCAGGACGCTGAACCCTGGAACGTAATACGTCGTGGAGTCAGCAGCGTAGTAATCCGTATCTTTGCTTATCTCATTCGCCCATCCAGCCCGGACATAACCGTCCCCCATCGATACGCCAAATCCCTTCGTCCACTGCGTATTGCCCCGATCCTGCCCACGGTTTCCCGCGCCAGTACAACATAACTGGACCATATCACCGTCCGTCGGCTGGTTCCCTACGGTGAGTTTTACTGTCTTCCCGTAGGTAATGAATGGTCGGTTGCCGCTGGAGAACGTACATTGCCCTTTAGCGTTCCACATATTCAGCCCTCCCTGCTGTGGGGTCGGTTCGATGCCTGTCGCAAAGATCACGATCTTAGCCGTTACCGCCGGGCGTCTTGTATCATCCCCATTATTCCCCCAGCTCGTCACCGCACCGCCGGTATAAAGCAGAGTTGAGCCAGGACTATTGAACTTAGCAAACACCGTGACGCCAATGGCCCCCGCCGGGATAGGTGGCGTCCACGAACCGTTAATCGTGACCGTCCCACGAAAAACACAAAATCCCAGCGCTGTCCCATTGCTGATCGCCGTAAAATCTGAGGTGTCAGCAACCAACAGCCCGGATTTCGGGTTTGACTGGTCTACCTGCCATACGGTACCGGGGAATGAGCCACCACTGGTATTATTTCCTCCGTATCGTTGGGTAACGGTTTGCCCGCTGACGGTATAGCCGCTCAATAACATTATCTGGCCATTAACCCAGCTCCCGATAAACCGGAATGCTGAATAGGGCATTAAATACGTCGGGTAATCCGGGATAAGGTCAGGAAATACTTTAGATGCAGAACCACCGCTGGCGAATGAGCCTACATATTTCAGCCCTCTCATCCCGGAAATAATATTCATGTCCGGGCCACCATCCGGATACTCAATATGCAATCCCGCCGGCATAGTTAAATTTCCTCCCACTCACCCAGAACGATACGGCCGCCGTCGGCTAAACGCATATCGAACCCATCACCCGATAATTTTATTTTGTTGCCACCCTTCCCGCCGTTCAGTTCAAATGTGCCGTCATCCCTCATCGTGGTTCCGGATTCACCTTCGACATAATTCGATGATTCAAGGCGCCCGATTTTCGCGAGTGTGATTTTTCCGTACTGGATACTCGCGTCATTGATAAACACCTGCCCATCGACGACGGAGAACGGGGAATATTGTTCATCATCTAAACCACTTAACAGGAAGAACTGATTCGCATTAAAACCAATACGCGTAACCACTGGCTGACCAGCTGGCGCCACCACCGCAATCGACATCCCGGCGCCGTAATAAACATCATTGACCTGCCCCCAGGATTAGATACAACCTT
>ERZ1026872.552-NODE-552-length-10298-cov-24.856292_pt1 | contig 10298 bp, 8 predicted proteins | sample MGYA00380166_ERZ1026872 | MGnify/ENA primary metagenome ERZ1026872 (study PRJEB33269, sample SAMEA4719802) | human gut metagenome | biome: human-associated habitat; feature: organic feature; material: feces | place: Cameroon | collected 2013-10 ... | reverse complement strand
ACCGCAACTTTCCAAAAACAAGCTTATGGAATGGAAGTTACTTTTTCACTTCAGGCCCTGAAAAAAAGCCCGGGCGCCTGAAAATCGGCGTCCGGGTTTCATTATTCAATATCCATCATCTCCGCATATTCGCGTTCTTTCTTCAGGCGATTTTTGAATGCATGATATACTCCGTCTGCATTTTCCCGCAGGGTACGCTTCGAGCATCCGCAAATACATCCATAAAACTTATCACGTAATGCTGTCCCCATCCTTTATCCCCCATTTATTTTATGTACGCATAATTTATGTTCCGAACCGTGAATCTGTCTACTATCGCGGCCAGCCATGATTTAACGATTTCACTGCGAAAGCTTCCGGAACAGGTCCTCAAAAAGGTCATCACGGTGAATGTGATACACATATCGGATCAAATGCCTGGTGGGATCAAAGCTGTAGTGATGGTCGTATTCCGGAATCGGACTGGCCACCAGGTAATCATCCTCAAAATTACCGTCAAGAAGCCATGCCACTGCGGTAACATCCCAGATCACGCGTGACCAGGTGGGCTGACCGCCCGAGCATCTCAGGCCTTCGCTGACGGTCGTCTTCATCAGATAATCACAAAGTGCATTTTTCCCGGAAAGATGGTATTCCAGCTCCGGACCCGTTGTTGCAAAGGAAGATACCACTCCGCTGCAGGGGAGCTGAACCAGGGCGACTCCGCAGCCAAAAACGATTCTTGCCGCCGCAATGTCCTGAAACAGATTAAACTCATGACTGTCCGGCCAGTTGTGCGCATTGCCCCCAAGCCATACGACTACGATACGATCAATGATTTCCGGATTCATCAGTATGGCAGAAGCAATATTCGTAATCGCTCCGATCGCAACCACATAAAGAGGCCGGTCCTGAGTATATTCCATTGCCCTCTCCGCCAGATTTGCCGCAGCGGGGGAATCCACCGGCGTTTCTTCATCCGGAAGATACCGAAGCGAGCCCCTGTACACCTCCTGCTTCAGCTCCGCTCTTCCCGCAAGCTCCAGAATATTCAGAATCTCCTGATAGCTCTTTTCCATTCCGTCCGCCGGTCCATTTGATTTCTCATTATGAAAGGGAGCGGCATAAATCGCCTTCACATTCAGCTTCTCCGGAGACCGGAGCATATAGGAAAGCGCAAACTGATCATCAATCTCATTGTAGGTGTCTGTATCCAGAATGACATCCACCCTTCCCTTCGGCTTTTCCAGCCGCCGCAGCAAAGCGATTGTATCAAGTGTTTTTGAATGATTTTTTACATCCGACATTTTTTTCCTCAGGCAGTTCGAAACACGACGAAGGACTGCGGCTCCACAACAAGCCTGTCCGGTTCCGCCGCCGCATTTCCGATTTTAAATACAATTTCACCATTCACAGAAATCGGAGCCTCACAGCGCTGTACTTTGGGATTCACCGCAATGACAAAATCCGATCTTCTGTATACAAACACCGGATTCTCTGCATCCGCATACAAAATCTCAAACGGCGCTTCCGCGTGAAGCTCTTTGTGCGAACGACGGAATTCCACAATCCTCTTCACCAGATTCAGCAGGGAATCCGGATCCTTCTGCTGCGATTCCACATCCGGAGCATCCTCCGATGCATCCACAGGAAGGTACAGCTCCGATGCATCCGCATCGGAAAAGCCCAGATTCTTCCCCTTATTCCACTGCATGGGAGTACGTGAGCCCGTCCGATAATAACCGCCCTCCTTTGTCGGAACATCCAGATACTTCATTCCGATTTCATCGCCATAATACAGGAAGGGCACTCCCGGCATGGTGAAGATCATGGCATATGCAATTTTCAATTCATCGTCCGACAGCTTCCAGCTCATTCGCTGCGTGTCATGATTGCAGGTGACCAGGCACCAGAAGCCATATTCGCGGGATTCCTCATATTTTTCCCGGTAGACATCCGTGAACCGTGTAATGTCACTGGAAACATCCTTCCGGAAATAGGTGTGGTCCTCGATGTCGCCGTCCCACATCGCATCTTCCAGCATTCCGCGGCAATAGGCTCCCTTCTGGCGTGTCCGGTTATTCTCGATGTATGCCGCCGCACCGTTCCAGTAATCGCGCGTCAGATAAGAGTAACAGTTTCCCACTCCGTTCAGGCAAAAATCCATATGGAAGCCATACTTCAGGGCCTGCCCCGGCTCATTCCATTCCGAAAGAAGAACGGCATTCGGATAGTCCGCATCCATCTCCTTCCGGATTTCCTGCCAGATTGCTCCGGTTCCGCTCTTCTCCTCATCATCGAATTTAACCAGCGACGATGCCATATCCACGCGGAAGCCATCGCACCCATGATCCAGCCAGAACCGCATAATGTCCTTCAGTGCCTGCACGGTTGCCCGGGGTCCCTCTGCCGTGACCGGCTGCTGCCACGGTTTCCGCGGGTGAAGGAAGCCATAGTTTAAAGCCGGCTGACATTTATAGAAGTTGATCAGATAGGTTGCGCTTCGTCCGCTTTCCCCTGCCACATACGGAAGGCCGTCTCCGTTGTCAAAACAATAATCCGTCCAGATATAGCGGTCCGTATACTCATTCACATATGGCTGACTGCTCTTTTGGAACCACTCATGCTCCTCCGAGCTGTGTCCTGCCACCAGATCCAGCAAAACATACATACCCCGTTTATGAGCTTCCTCAAACAGCCGGTATGCATCCTCGTTCGTACCATACCTGGGTGCAATTTTGCAGAAATCCCTTACGTCATAGCCGGCATCCTTAAAAGGAGAATCAAAACAAGGATTCAGCCAGATCGCATTGCAGCCAAGGGATTTGATGTAATCGAGCTTCTCCGTAATGCCGGGAAGATCTCCGATCCCATCTCCATTCGAATCATAGAAGGACTGCGGATAGATTTCATAGAAAACCGCGTCAGAAAGCCATTTCGGATATGATCTCATTTCATTTCTCCTTGCTTATTATTCAAATACACAACAGGGACTGAAAACTGTTTCAGTCCCCATGTTGTCAGTGAACATTCTTGTAAAACAATTACAGATTCAATGCTCATTCATCAAATGGTTTCTCAGAATCTGTTCTGAACAAACGTTCTCTCGCCATCAATATAGATATCATTCGCCAACTCGTTCATCAGGCGAAGATCCTGGAACGTCTTGCAGTGCTTGCCCAGAATATTAATGTTGTCAAAATAAATATTATGCGGCCGCACTTCGCGTTCCGGCGTCTGGAAACCACGGATCGTGGAAACCGGGAAATCGCCGTTCAGTACCGTGATATTCTCGAAATGAATGTCATCGATCATTCCCTTTTCCCACTGCATCGTATATTTGCAAAGCAGCGTCTTGATATCAAACAGCTTCTGCTCCGCCTGCTCGATGCGAATATTTCTGTAGTGAATATCGTGGATATGACCGCCGTCCGCCTGGTGGATGGAAATCGCAGCTCCGCCCATGTTCCCTTCGTACTGGCAGTGAATGATATCATTTTCTTCAAACAGAAGATCATGAACCTCGGCCTGCAGACCGTAACCGATTTCAATGGCATTTCCGGGCTCTGCATTCCAGATGACGTTATGATGCGCATGCACCTTCGTCACCTCTCTGACCGTCGAGGTATCTCCGATCAGAGCATGAGATTTGATGCAGATGCAATCATCCGTTGCACGGATAAAGCAGTTCTTAATCTCCACAAAGCGGCTGCTCGTCACATCAATTCCATCACCGGTCACAATACGTGACATTACATTGATGTTATCAATCAGGACGTGATCGCAGGCCGCCGGAACGACATGCCAGGACGGTCCGTCAACCGCCGTGAAACCTTCCAGTCTGACATTGTTGCACCACTTCAGATAAATGAAGAACCGGTGTGCATTGCTGTCCGGAAGATGCCAGCAGGCACCATTGATTATTCCGTTTCCTACGATGGAAATATTGTCGCAGTGGTCTGCGTACACACAGCCCGAAACAACAGCCCCCTCTTCCACATAAACCGTGTCATTCGGCTTTAAGGTCAGCACACCGACGTTGTATGCTTTTCCCTTTTCAAAATAAATCGTTGTGTTCTCCGGCTTCGGAATTCGCCTGGAGCAGAGCACAAAAAGCGCGTTGTGGAGTCCGCCGTCTGTCTCAATCGTAAATTTCATCGGCTGATCCAGGTGAATATGAAGCTTGTTGCCTTCCTGCTCAAAATGGATGCCATAGCTGGTCGGGCGAATGACAACTTCCTGAAACTCATCATGGATCGTAACCGTAATATCCAGCTCTTCCTGCTCATCCACGACCACAGGAACATAATTGAAGGAATCGGTCCAGTATACCGGGCGCTCCGTTCCGTTGCAGGTCAGTGAGAAGCGCTCCGACTTCGGAAGATCCTCCACACTCTCCATCTGAAATCTCGGCTCTGTGATCGGAGCCGGATTCGGATCATAAATCAAGTCATTCAAAAAATCTTTCATAAAATGTAACCCTCCACTGATTACTCTAATTACCTGGACCTCTTTTGTAAAAAAGAGCCTGTGTCTCAAAATAACACAGGCTCAAAACACACTGACTCCATTAACCTTTGACAGCCCCCGCCGTCATTCCGCCGATAAACTGTGAAGAACACTTCAGATATACGAGTACTACCGGAATCGTAGCAATACAAAGACCGGCGCACAACACTCCGTAATCGGTATTGAACTGTGAATTGAAATTCATAAGTCCGAGCGGAAGCGTCTTCAGCGCATCCTTCTTGATTTCAATCAATGCCCAGTAGAACTCACTCCAGGTTCCCTGGAAGTTGAAAATCATAACCGTCGCAATGACCGGCTTCATCAGCGGCACCGTCAGATAAATCAGGTTCTGCCAGATGTTACATCCGTCTATAATTGCTGCCTCATCCAATTCCGGTGGAAGATTCTTCACATAGCTGACCATTATATAAATTGCGGTCGGAAGTCCACCAGCCACATAAGGCAGCAGCAGGGCCCAACGTGTTCCGTTTAGTCCCCAGGCTTTCAGCGTGACGAAATTGGGGATGGTGATCATTTCGGATGTAATAAAAAGGCCGGATAAGAACAACAGCTCAATAAAACCGTGTCCCCAGGGCTGTAATTTGCCGATGGCAAAAGCTGCCAGAATAATGACAACAAGCTGAACAACAAGCGTCATTGCAGTAATAATGACACTGTTCATGAAAAATTTTCCGATCTTGCCTACCTTCCACGCTTCAATATAGTTTCCAGGCCGGAAGGTGACGATACCGAACGGATTTGCCAACACATCGAGATTCGATTTAACGGATGTCATAAGAATAAAAAACAACGGATACAGCACCATGATGGCCAGCAAAATCAGCACGATCTGACTGATTATGGTTCTTCCTGAAATTTTCCTTTTATTCATAGTGGCGTTCCCCTTTTACTGGTATTCATAATTGTACTTGCGTCCGATCTTTCTGCTGAGAACGACCAGCGCAAGAATAATTACGAACAGAATTGACGACATTGCCAAAGCTCTGCTGAACTTGAAATTGACAAATGCCGCATTGTAAATCAGCATTGCTACAACTTGTGTCGTCGTTCCGGGGCCACCTCCGGTCAGCATGTAGAACAAAGCAAAGGACTTCATTCCTCCTGAGATGGAAAGAACGACATTTGTCTCAGTAGTTCCAGCCGTAAGGGGAAGGAAAAAGTAGAAAAAGAGGTCCTTCTTCGTTGCGCCGTCGACTGCTGCAGACTCCAGAACATCCTTCGGGATGTTGACCATTGCTATATAGAATAGCACCATGGTAAATCCGATATACTGCCAGGTATTTACCGCAATAATTGTTCCCAGTGCTGTACTTTTCTCTCCAATCCAGGCATGCGTCAGGAAATCAAGGCCCACACCTCTTAATATTGAGTTAATAAGGCCAGAGTCGTAATTTAACAGAAAGCGCCACATCACAGCGATCACGGAGGCCGGAAGAATTACCGGGAGATACAATGCCACTTTATAAAACTTCTGCCATCCGGATTTAAGATAATAAACCATAAAGGCAAGCAGGAAGCCAAGAATCGTCTGAATTGCAGTTGAAATAACCGCAAAGATCAGGTTCACCTTAATTGCATTCCAATAGTCCTGATTGTGAAATACATCACTATAGTTTTTTAATCCCACAAAACTGAAATCAGGGTTGATCGCATTCCAGTCTGTAAAACTCATGACGATACTTTTCGCGAACGGAAAAAGCGTAAAGCAGCCCAGGAAAAAAAAACCAGGTATCAGCAAAACATATCCCCAGAGCTTTCTGCTGGTTTTATAATTTAAAGACTTTTTCATCGCACGTCTCCTTACAAAAAGGGCTGGCATATCTTCTATACCAGCCCTTTGGAACTAATCACCTGTCGATCAGCCGTTCTCTTCCAGGCACTTTGTGAAAGTTTCTTCTACCTGCTGTCCATACTCTTCCGGGGTCACGCTGGGATCCGCAACAAAATTCGAAGTTACCTTAGCAACATCGCCTCCAACGTCACCAGCGTTGTAGTCATAGTTGATTCTGTAGCTCTCTGATTCAGAGAAAATCTTGCTGAATGCTGCCTGATTTTCATTCTCATAGGAGCAATTTTTATTTGCCATAACAGAACCAGAGCTATTGCCAAACTCCTGCTGTACCTCCTCGCTGGTGATATACTGCAGGAACTTCACTGCCTCATCCGGATGCTCGGTTCCGGAGTAAACCATGAACGAATCAGCGCCAAAGTTGAAAAGAAGCTGAGGATGGCCTTCCGGTGCCGGGAAGCCCATAACGCCGATTTCAAATCCAGCTTCCTTCGCGTTCTTTTCCATATCTCCAAGCTCATTGTTGTTCATGAATACGAACAGGCCCTTCTGCTGATAGAACTGGCCAGAAGCATCTTCACGCGTCATGGAAAGACCTGTTTCATCAATATATCCCTTGTCCATCCAGTCTCTCAGTTTTGCACCCGCCTTTGTAAAAGCATCGCTCACCTTCGGGTCACGACCAGAAAGGTACTCTGGCGTTGTCAGCTGACCGGAATCATACAGGTTATACAGTGCGAATGTCTGAGCGACAGTATCAAAATGATAGCCACCAGGAGTTCCGGGAACAATGAGCGGCTTGATATCTTTTTCCTTAACCTTGTCCATCAGGGCTTCCATCTCGTCCACGTTCTTGGGAACTTCCCAGCCATTCTCTTCCATCATCGTTTTATTGTAGGCAAGGACGGTACTGGTTGTTCTGAAAGGCACGCAGAAAACCTGATCATTAACAGTTCCAACCTGCACCGCAGATGGTAACAGCGAATTTCTCCACTCGCCATCGTTTGCATCCATGTAAGGAGTCAGATCATAAACTCCTCCCAGCGCATTGAAAGATCCCATCTGAGAGGACCAGCAGCATGCTACGTCAGGAGCCTCACCAGCTGCAAAGTCTGTGGTAAGAGTCTGTGTCAGAACATCCCAGGTGATCACCTGTGTCTCAACCTTAATGTTTGGATTTGCCGCCTCGAAATCTTCAACAATCTTTGTGAACGCTGCTTCGTGCTCCGGCCAGTCATGCATAAATGTAATGGTAACCGGATCTCCGGATGCAGCTTCTGCACCATCTGCTTCCTCCGCAGTACCTTCCGTCTCGCTGGAAACTTCGGAACCGTTTCCGGTCTCACCAGAATTTGAGGAACCGCAACCAGCAAGCATGGAGCACGCCATGATGGACGCGATTACCACTGACACCACTTTCTTTTTCATAAAGGTAACCCTCCTTTTTCTGTCATTATGACAGAACTCTTTTGCCTACATCTTCCGCCATTTGCCTGTAGCTTTGATGTGTGAATGTTTGCATGGTTGTATGCTATCACTAAGTCACTGCTGGAATATATTTCATTTGTTCACAGTAATATAACTTTTGTGCTTTATATCCATTTTCTCTCTGCTATTGCAAACTTTTGTTTGCAATCTTACTATCTCAATATATGTAACACTCTATTTTTCAAGCATCAATAATATGTCAACAGCAGAAAAGGAGAAAAGGCAAAAGGAAAGATGAAAAAAGAATATATTGAAAAGATCTATGCCGGATGGCTTGCAAAGGTGATCGGCGTTCGCTATGGCGCTCCGGTGGAAAGCTGGACCTACGAGAAAATCAAAAAGTTTTATGGAACACTGACTGGCTATCCGCAGGATTACAAATTATTTGCGGCAGATGACGACACAAACGGGCCGCTCTTTTTCCTTCGCGGCCTGGAGGATTCCGGACATTATAAGGATGAGGGAAAGGATTTCTGTGCCCAGGATGTCGCCGACGCTTTATTAAACTATGCTCCTTATGAGCACGGCTTCTTCTGGTGGGGCGGCTACGGAATTTCCACCGAACACACGGCTTATCTGAATCTGCGGAACGGAATTCCTGCTCCCAGAAGCGGGAGCATCGAGCAGAACGGGGCCGCTACAGCCGAACAGATCGGCGGTCAGATTTTTATCGATACCTGGGGACTTGTCGCACCCGGGAATCCGGATCTTGCTGCGCGTCTTGCCAGAGAGGCGGCAAGCGTAACGCATGACCGAAACGGGATTTACGGGGGAATCTTTATTGCGGCATGCATCAGCTATGCCTTCGAAGAAAATGACATCCGCAGCATCATTGAAAAGGGACTTTCCTACATTCCCTCCGACTGTGAATACACAAGAGCGGTTCGCTCTGTCATGCACTTTTATGACCGGAATCCGGAGAGCACCTGGGAAGACGGCTTCAAATACATCTACGAAAGCTTTGGCTATGACCGGTACCCCGGAAACTGCCATATCATTCCGAACATCTGTGTCATGATTCTGGCACTTCTCTATGGCGAAGGTGATTTTGACCGCACACTTGCCATTGGCTGCATGTGCGGATGGGATACCGATTGCAATGTCGGCAACATCAGCACAATTATGGGCGTTCGGGGTGGTCTGAATGCGATTAACTACCGGAAGTTCCGTGAGCCCGTCAATGATTTTCTGGCATGCTCCAGCGTAATCGGATCCTTAAACAACATGGATATTCCCTATGGAGCGCTCTATATCACGAAGCTCGCCTATGCTCTTGCCGGCGAAACACCGCCGGAGCCGTGGAAGGACATCATTGACAGCCACATCGATGCCTGCCATTTTGAATTTCCCGGCTCCACGCATGCCATGCATGTAAAGACGGACGACGACGCACTCAAGCAGGAGGGATCCTCCAATATCCGGATTGAGAACTCCTCCGAAGCTGCACATACCGGAGCGAGATCTCTGAAATTTACGGTTACCTCCGTGCCTTCCGGAAGCAATGTTTATGTTTATAAAAAGACCTGCTACTGCCCTGACGACTTCAGCGATGACCGGTATAATCCCTGCTTCTCACCGCTCATTTACCCTGGGCAGACCATACACGGAAATGCATTCATCCCGGATTATTCGGAAGCGGATGCGATAACAGCAGGACTTTATTTCCATGATGGCTACTCCGGAAGAGTTTATTACGGCGATTCGATTGGAATGAAAAAGGGGGAATGGGCGTCCTTGTCTTACTCCATCCCTCAGATGGAGAACGTACTGATTGACGAGATCGGGTTTGTTTTCACCGGAATAAACACACTACGTCCCGCTTTTGAATGCGCAGGCTTTGTTGATGATTTCTATATCGACGGATGCCCGGATTACACCTATGATATGGCCTACAGCAAGGAAGAAAAATGGCCCGGCCTGCACCGCGAAATCAGTCAGTTTACCAGATTGACCGGTCACATGTATCTCGCGGAAAATGAACTGCATTTGTCATGCTCTGATTTTGCCGAATGCTACACCGGAGCATATCACTGGACCGATTATTCTGCAGAGTTTCTCATCACTCCGCGGACCGGAAGCTTCCACATGGTAAATTTCCGTGTGCAGGGAGGCATTCGCTCTTATGCGATCGGATTGCTGGATCATAAGATTGCCCTCTTAAAAAACAGCAACGGATACCGCATCTTAACCGAAGAGTCCTTTGAATGGGCTCCTGACAAGCCGGTCAGAATCCGCATAACCGCCAACGGAAACAGGATCGAGGCGCAGGTCGAAAATGAGGTTCTGCAATATACCGACACCGACCATCCGTACCTTTCGGGACAGATCGGACTTTCTGTCAGAGACGGCAGCCATGTCAGCTTGAAATGCTTCCGCATCTCGCCGATTTCCTGCGAATAGGATGAGAAATCAACAGCATGATATTTGCAATCCCCAGGCACTCATAAGAGTGTCTGGGGCAATGGCATCAACCAGTTTCCAGACTGGGCATAAGTCTTGGCAGGATTCCTGC
>ERZ1026872.551-NODE-551-length-10300-cov-6.941240_pt1 | contig 10300 bp, 8 predicted proteins | sample MGYA00380166_ERZ1026872 | MGnify/ENA primary metagenome ERZ1026872 (study PRJEB33269, sample SAMEA4719802) | human gut metagenome | biome: human-associated habitat; feature: organic feature; material: feces | place: Cameroon | collected 2013-10 ... | reverse complement strand
TATAAGAGACAGTACTTATAGTTATTCCTAAAGTTGAACATTAGCTGTCTCTTGGTTACTCTCAATTAATATTGGTCTTATGAAATAAGCCATAATAACCTTGAGTCCTCCAACGCTGTACACGCTAGGTCCTGCCCTATTGGTCTCACCGAATATCCACCACCGAATACCATAACTAACAGAGAGAGGTAAACCATGAGCATTTCAATTATGTCATTCAAGCAGGTCTCTCGGACCTTAGGCATCACTCGTAAGCGTCTTCTTGTACTTCTTAAAAAATCAGGGATGATACAAACAATAGGTCACGAATTGGTATATCAAAACAAGAAAACTGGAAAGGAATCATTTAGCACTGAGCGTTTCACAGGTAAGTATATTGTCAATAACGAATCCCTGTCTTTTAATAAGGTACATGGCGGTCGGATACCTCAGCAATTTCTAGATAGTCGCGTGATTAATATCTTACAATTAAGTGTATCAAAAGAATAAACACAGAAATATACCAATGGTCTACGCCAAGACCACTATCAATTACAGCTAGCCGTTTAATATAAGTGTCTTCCATTTGCCTGATAGGTTCCTTTGTTGTGGGACTAGCTGGCTTATCAGGAGGCGACTTATAGAGGACGCTTTTATTAGAAGGAGTCACAACATGACCATTGTTAAAAATGAATCAGGCGTTATCACTTCCGTTGTACTCCCGGTCATCGTTGACGGGTACGAATGGGAATGCAACAAGGACCGCATGTGGAACCTTAATGAGTTACATAAAGCACTTAGGCTTGATGAGAATCAGCGACCATCTGAATGGGACAATAAAGTTTCTCGTGAGTTACTGTCTTCCGGAAATTTGCGGAAGGTGGATAAGGTGGGTACCTATGCGACTGAGCAAGCCGCTATTGCGTATGCTATGTGGGTCTCTGTCCCGTTCTATATGACCGTCATTAATGCCTTTATTGAGCTACGCAATGACAACGTTATAAAAGCCTCTAATCTCGCTAAACAGAACCAGACCATTCAACCTATTAGTAACGTTGAGTTCGACAAATTGCGGTCACGTGGTTGGTCTATTACGGATGCTATTAAGAAAGCTGGTATTCCTAATGCGGTCCTTGTTAACCGTATGCTCAAATCTGGTCAGATGCATAACCCATTCTACGCTAAGCGTAAACCGAGAGACCTCTCAGAAGTCGCTAAGGGTGCATGGGGTGCTAACGAGAAAGGCCGCATTAATGGCTACTGGAAGAAACCAGAGGGTGACGGACGGTTTAACAATGATGGCGTTAAGGTCATTGAGAGAGGCTTCGAGTGGTTCAAAGAGCACGCACCTGAGATTAATCGTCAGGTGGCGATCATGAAGGGCAACGCTAAGCGTCGTAGCAGACGATAAGTTAGCTCATAGATAACACCGATCGATAGCTTTCCACTGATCGAAACAAACGATCATCTCACTTCGTATAATTGGTTATCCTTTGGCGACACTCATTGTTGATTCAATTAGGATACTAATATGTCGAGGAATATAGGGACGCTTGTGGTGCTTCTTTTGGTTTTATTGGGAGTTGGCTATCTGGCTGGTTATATCGTTGAACGAACTACAATGCAGACTTACTGGAAAGTAGGGCGAGCAGTGAATGCCTTCTGGATTGCCTCATTGTTACTATTTATCGGTGGGATAGTCTACCGTAGCGTCTTCAATAAGCTGTCACATGTAAACGGTGTGCTTTTATTTATTGTCCTGTCTGGTACTTTATTACTTCAAGGTTTTTACTTGGGTATTATTCCTGATTGGCGCTTACGGTAGCGGGGTGAACCACTTCCCGGAATGAAAGTAGATGTCCTCGGCCCACTTGTGGTATTTAAAGACCTACACACACACGCGCTCTACATTAAAATCTGGAAGGTGACACCCTACGTTATCTCCCAGATTTACCGTAGAGTCGTCTTTTTCAAGGACCATATTAATTCACTATCTGATACATATGCTTCGCTGTGGTCTAATCGATCACTTTATGTTCATTCTCCCTTTCGATAAAACTCCCAAAAAGATCTGAGAATAAGTACCTAGGGTATTCCCTTAGATTGTAGCTGGTCTTTGCTACGTTATACTTTCGGCTGCTCATCGTGCCTCTTAATGAAAATTCTACAGAAATTTGTCTCTGGTCACTATGTGAACTTAAACGGGCAATCTTCCCCATTGGCTTCTGGAGACAACTCTGGTCAATCAGGGAAGGGGGGGTCTCTGTGTTTCTAGTGCAACAGGTATCGCTTGGTCCATGCTGGGCGTGGCTGTTTGTTACTTGCTGCTAGTGATGTTGAGTACCAATTGAGTACACCCCATTGAGACTAGCCAGCAGTATCGTATTGAGTATCATAATGTGATTGTTATAAGTCTAATGATACGATATCGTTAGTGTCAGTTAAATGATACTTAGGGCAGGGAGAGACATAATGAGCAAGACTTTCGGTTACATCCGAGTGAGCAGCAAGGACCAGAACGAAGCGCGTCAGGTGGAAGCGCTTAAGGGCCTTTGCGATGACTTGATGATTGACAAGGTATCTGGCAAGAATGCTGACCGTCCAGAACTACAGGAGCTACTCAAGGTGGTTCGTCGTGGTGATGTGGTGGTGGTCAAGAGTGTGGACCGTTTAGCCCGTAACACAAAGGACCTTCTGACCATCCTTGAGACCCTTGTTGACGCTGGCGTTACGGTTCGCTTCATTGATAACCAGATGATCTTTGATGATACGCCCACCAGCCGCTTTATGATTACCATGTTGGGGGCTGTAGGTGAGCTTGAGCGTTCATTCATCCGGCAGCGTCAGAGTGAGGGCGTGGCGATAGCTAAGGCTCAAGGCAAGTTTAAGGGCCGTCAGAAGGATGACCAGTTAAGGACTGAGGTGGTGAAGCTGTTGGGCCGTGGAGACTTGAGCGCTGACCAGATTGCTAAACTTGCTGGATGTGGGAGAGCTACAGTGTTCAGAATTAAGAAGGAGTTAAGTAATGAGGTTGCTAAGTAAATCTCACTATCTCCCTTGGTCAATCTGTTAAGTCGTCTATCAGTTGTTAACTCAACGTCAGAACTTATTGACCATAAGGGCCTATTAGCTGTAACTTCCCATGTAACCCGAGGGATTCTTCGGTGCTTTAGAATCAAATGGTTAACGATTGGAACTACTGTCAGTTCGATTCCCTTCGCCCGCTCCAATCTCAACGCTCGTGACGTCTACCAAACGCAATTTCCCCTTGATAAATCAGCATCTGTAGCATTCTACTGGTCGCTTGAATTAAGTATTCCCCCTTAGATCAATCGTGATATGCGGTTTTCATCCCGTGATATTCAGCATTCCCGTTGTCATCGCTGCCTTCAGAGATATCGACGTCAGAGCGGCAATCGTCTGGCGTTCTACACATAGCGACCTTCTCAGGTCACATAATCAGTATGTCGGGGATCTCTAAAAACGAAGTGTTCACCTTGGCGGGATACTTACACGGACACGGGCTGCACATAAAGGAATGCATTATTCCGAATGTAATTGCATTGGCTAACTCAACTCAATAATAACCTCACCTGCTTTTAGAAAATTGAATCTATGTTTAACATCACATTTTTCGCGGATAAATTTCTTTATCTATTGAGTCGATAAATGTGACGTAATTCGCACTATTCTAAATGTTTTTGATCCAACTCGCCATTTTCATCCCCTGTTATTAATTCGTTTCCTCTTCAAAGAGGAAACTGCCTGTCTGTATAGAAATAAGAAAAGGCTTAGTATCTTACTCAACATAGTTGAAGTAACACGCGGATGGAGATGTACGCATATGCTCATTGCTCGTGACAATATTTTCTTGAATCAAACATTTAGTGATAAAAAAGATATTTTCTCTTTTCTGGCAACACACGCTGTGGCACAGGGGTGGGCTGAGGATGCTAATAAAATTGAAGCCGACCTATGGGAGCGTGAGAATCAATACTCTACCGGTTTTGAAAGCCAAATCGCGATTCCACACGCTAAAACAGAAAATGTCATCCAGGCAGGAGTGATTTTTATTCGACTGGCTAAACCCATTGACTGGGAAAGCCTGGACGATCAACCCGTACAAATTATTTTTGGTCTGTTGGTACCCGCATCAGGGGCCAAAATATTGCATTTGCAAATCATTAATAGTCTTGCGAGCCAGATCGTTGATGATAGTTTCAGAGAGTATTTATTCACAGTCAACGATGAAGAAGAACTATTTCATTATATGAAATCCCGTATCGAGATTGAGGAATAAACATGAATATTGTTGGCGTCACATCATGTATTGCTGGTCTGGCCCATACGCCGATGGCAGCCAAATCCCTGGAAAAAGAGGGCGCACGTCTGGGTCATCAAGTAAAAATTGAGCAGCAGGGGGCGATGGGCATCATGAATAAAATTACCGCCGATGACATTAAATCGGCTGATTTTGTGCTAATTGCTGCCGACCGCACCATTGAAGAAGAAGAACGCTTCGCCGGAAAAATAATTATTCGGGTAAAGATTGGCCAGTGTGTTAGCCACGCGTCGGACGTTATTACTAAGTGCGTCACAGCTATTGAGGCAAGACTGAAAAAATAAAAAAGGTGATGTCATGAAAAAATTAATGATAGATATCAAAAATCATCTTATGACAGGGATTTCCTTTGCACTGCCTGTCATTATTGCTGGTTCTCTGATGGTGGCGGTTGCTAAAATTATCGGCCTGGCGATAGGCGAGTCTGACCTTGATGCCTTCGCCAATAGCGATGGCCTGACAAACTGGCTGTATCTAACGCAGGACATTGGCTTTAAAACCATCGGGTTAATGAACTATGTTCTTGGCGCCTACGTTGCCTATTCTGTTGCGGGTAAAAAGGGGCTGGCTTCCGGGTTTACAGCAGGCTTAATTGCCTCGGTAACCGGGTCGGGTTTCCTCGGTGCGGCGCTTGGCGGTTTGCTCGCAGGTTATTCTTCTGAGTGGGTGGCAAAGAAGATTCAAATAACGGGTTCGGCGTCAAGCTCCGTCCCTCTAATTATTCTGCCATTTATCACCGTGGGTTTGCAGGTGTTAGTGATGCTACTGTTGCTGGGCGATGCGCTTAGCTGGCTGAACACGTCACTAATGGCATGGGTCCAGCGCATGACGGAAGATGGTACCAGCACCGTCGTGCTGGCGGCTGTGCTTGGCGGAATGATTTGTTTTGATCTTGGTGGCCCAGTCAATAAGGCCGCATGGGGAACGGCGAACGTTCTATTTCTTAGCGGCGTATATCTTCCAGCTATTCTGGTCAATGTTGCCATTATTATTCCTCCGCTCGGTTATGCTGCCGCCCGTTTTATTCGCCCGGATAACTATAGCCAGACACTGAAAGAAGCGGGTAATGGCTCGGTTATTATGGGAATTCTAGGCATCACCGAAGGGGCAATCCCATTTACGTTGCGAAATCCGGCGCGATTAATTCCTCTCAACGTTCTGGCGGGCATGTCGGGAGCGGTGACGGTTGCCTTCTTTAAAGCTTACCCGATTATGCCGCCGCTTGGTGGGTTATACGGTGGGTTCACTGTCGGGAATCCCTGGGCCTATTTTATGGGGGCGCTGGTGGGTGCGGCTGTCATTGCTTTTGGCGCCAATATGCTGGTGAATTTTAACGATGAAGAATTAGCCGATAAATCCACTGACCATATGAGTGAAGAGATTGAAATAAAAATTGATTGAATTTTGCACTTTGCGTAATGGGAGGTTGGAATGAAAAACAAGGTTGTCCATATTTACAGTCATACCCACTGGGATCAGGAATGGTATTTTACTTCATCGCGCTCTCGTATTTATCTTTTTAATCACATCAAAAATGTGATTCGTATACTGGAGAATAATGATGACTTTCCCTGTTACCTGCTGGATGCGCAAAGTGCGTTAATTGAAAGCTATTTACAGTGGGCTCCGGAAGACAAAGACATTTTGTATAAGCTTATTGCTGAAAAGCGTCTGCTTACCGGGCCATGGTATACCCAGACCGACCAATTGGTTATTCACCAGGAATCAGTGGTCCGCAATCTGTGGTATGGCATTAAGGTCGCGAATGAAGCAGGCAACTGCATGGCTCTGGGCTATGTTCCTGACTGCTTTGGCCAGGGCGGCAATATGCCACAGATCTATAAACAGTTCGGTATCCACCACGCGCTGTTCTGGCGTGGTATCGCAGACAACACATTGCGGGAAACCGAATTTATCTGGCAGGGTGAAAACGGCGATCGTGTCTTTGCGGTGCAGATGCCATGGGGTTACCACTATGGCGGGCTGATAGATGAAAATCCGGAAAAAATGGCCGCTTTTTTGAATGAAAAAATGTCTCCGATTGAAGCTCGAAGCTTTCGCCAAAATTTACTTTATCCGCATGGTTTTGATCAGGCTCCGGTGCGTGAGAATTTGCCGGATCTGGTGAAGATGTTTAATGCCTGCGATGACGAACGGCACTACCAAATCAGCAGCCCTCTGGAGTTCATCACGGCGCTGGAAAAAGAGTCTGTCGGTGATGTGTGCGTATTGCAGGGGGAGCTGACTGAGGGCAAACACTCCCGCGTACACAAGACGATTTTCTCATGTCGGGCCGATCTGAAGTTACTGAATAACGAGATTGAATCGCTGCTGGTGAATACGCTTGAGCCAGTGCTGGCAATCAGCCGCAGCCTCGGGCATGAGTATCCGGCGAAAATTATCGCAGAGATCTGGAAGCTGATGTTTTATAACGCCGCCCATGACAGCATCGGCGGCTGTAACAGCGACGATACGAATCAGGATATTTTCTTCCGCTATAAGCAGGCTCGCGATTTAGCCATGAATTTGCTCGAGCTGCATAGCCGATTAATCGCCATTCGTACCCCGCGTGAGCACGATTACACATTTACGGTATTCAACCCACTAACCAGTCGCGTTGCGCCGCAAATCACCTTCGAAGCCTGGTTGCCAGGTATTCCATTCACGTTACGCGATGCGGCGGGTAAAGCATTGCCTTATGTGATTGAAGAACAAACCGATTTGACCCGCTACGTATTGAACCAGACCATTCGCCTTAATCCGGGCGAGCCGTATCATAAACCGGAGAAGGTTTATCGCACGAAAGTGACGGTCAACAGCAGTGACTTGCCTGCGCTGGGTTATACCCGCTGGTATCTTGATTTTGAGGAGAATGGCTCAAGTCAGCGAGTTACGGACAACACTCCGGTCATCGAAAATGCATTTTACCGTATAGAGGTGGAAGAGAACGGAATGCTCACCATCCAGCATAAAGCCACGGGTAAACGCTACGAGCGTCAGATGCTGTTGGTAGAAAACGGAGATGATGGCGATTCCTACAACTATTCGCCGCCGCGTGATGACTTGATTGTGACTTCGGAAGATTGCCTGGTTTCCATCTGCCGGGAGGACAACGGCCTGAGTCAGTCATTACAACTCGAATATTTACTTAACGTGCCGGGGGATCTTGAAGAGAGGGCGCAGCGTATTGCCACCTCTGCACTGAAAATTATCGCGCGCGTGACGCTACAGCGTGACGACATGATCCGCTTTACGGTTGACGTGGACAACCGGGTGTTGAGCCATCGGTTATGCGTGCATTTCGCGACGGACATTCTGGCGAACGTCTCTTATGCCGATCAGCTTTTTGGCGTTGTGTCTCGTCCGGTGCAGTTAAGCAACGCCCTGAAAGTATGGGAAGCGGAAAACTGGCATGAAAAACCGATTTCGATTGAGCCGATGCAAAGCTACGTAAACCTGCATGATGACAATCACGGTTTCACATTGCACACCAACGGCGTGCGCGAATATGAAATTGTGGGCGACAATTTCGAGACCATTTCCGTGACGCTGTTCCGTTCGTTTGGGTACATGGGCAAGGAAAACCTGCTCTACCGTCCGGGCCGCGCGTCGGGTGAGTCGGTAGTCGCCACCCCTGATGCGCAACTTTCCGGACCTCTGTCTTTTGCATTTGGCTGGCGAATTTACCACGGTGCGTTTGATAACGCCCAGCATGCGAGAGTATCAAAATCACTGCTGACATCGTTTCCGGTGTATCAGGACAGCGATTTCCTCAATGGTCGACTGCGTTTTTGCCTGAGTGATGAGCAACGTACTTATCCGCACGAATACAGCCTGCTGACGCTTCCTGATGGTCCGGAAGATGCCCTGGTGAGTGTGGTGAAATGCGCCGAAGAGGGGGAGGGACTCATTTGTCGCTTCTATAACCCAAATCTGAATGCGGTAGCGACTGTTCCTGCGCTGAGTCATGCTCGCTACGTCTTGCTGGACGAGAAGACCCCCTCGCCGGAAAGGGCTGTCCTCAAACCCGGTGATGTGCAGACGTTGTACTTAGAACTGGCGTAAAGGGTGAGACATGAGACTGTTTACCAATAAGCGAGTCAGAGATATTTTCATCCAGATAGCCGGGGGGTATGTAACGCAAACCTCTCTGGCCAGAGAGATGAATGTGTCCACGCGAACTATCCGCAGTGACCTGAAAGCGCTGAACGATATCGTTAGTCGGTCTGGTAACAGTCTCATTCACGATCGTAAGAAAGGGATCGCGATTCGGGTGGATAATCCTGCCGGGTATAAAATGCTGCTGGAACAGTCTCAAAGGCCGTGGAAAGAGAGTCATTCACCCGCAGAGCGCCGCCGCAATTTACAGGTTGCTTTGCTGCGCCAGGAGGCAGATGTCTCACTTGAGGAACTGGAATCGTTATGGTTTATCAGCATCTACAGTCTGAGAAACGATATTGCTCTTCTTAAGCGCCACTTTGTGCTTTATGACCTGAGTATTGTTTCCGAAGGGACGGATAAATTTAAACTATCAGGCGATGAAATCGCATTGCGCCGTTGTATTTACGATTACTTGTTGCGTTCAAAAGAGGTGGAAGAGGATTACCGCGAAATCTTTGATTCACTGGCACAGCTTTCCGATATCAAGCTGGCGCTGAGCGAGTATTTTGTTCGCCATGGACTGGTGGTGAGCGATGTTAATTTGCGCTTTTTTACTCTGGTTTATGGCATCGCCTGTGAGCGAATCCATCGCGGCAGTTGGCTGCTCGATTTTGAGTTTGAAGCCTGTGAACCGCACTTAAAAACAGTGGCTCGCGATATTCTTCACTTGCTGCTGGCGGATGAGCCAACACCTCTTCCACAAAGTGAAATCGATTATATGGCGATGAATCTAGCCGCATTTTGTGCCACAGCGGAAGAAAACCCCCTGGACCATCAGCAATATGATGCCGGGCGTGCAGTGATGAACCATTTTTTGAGCTATGTAAGCTCATCCTGGTTTTGCGATGTTCGCTACGACGAGCTGTCCCGCAAGAATTTGCTTAGCCATATCACAGCCATGTGCGTTCGGGTGGATAATGGCATCACCATTATCAACCCGCTGATTGAGCAAATTAAGCGGCACTATCCATTGATGTTCGAGATGACGCTGGCTGCTTTTAGCGAGCTGGAACACTGCTTCGCCAATAAAATCAGTGAAGATGAGATTGGTTATCTGGTGATGCACATTGGGGCCATTCTTGAGGAGACGCACCTGCAAGATGAAGGCAAAATTATCAGCGCGCTGGTCGTCAGCGATCAAGGAGGGGCCTCAACTCGCATCGTTTGCCAGAAAATTGCCAGGATGTACCCCAACATTGAGGTATCAAGATGTATTTCGGTCGAGCAATACAAAGCGATGGTCAGCGTGGATGAAAGTATTGTCATTAGTCTGGTGAGCATTGAAGAGAAGAACAAACGGGTTATCACGTTGCCTCCGTTGCCAGAAAGATGGCAACTGGAAAATATAAAATACTTTTTAGCGGCTGAAAATGCGCCACCTGCGGCGATCGTGAATTATTTCTCTGCAGATCACTTTTTTGTTTTTGAAAACCATACCCATACTAAAGAATCGCTGATTAAATTTCTCTCTACTCAATTAGAATTAAAAGGACGGGTCGACCAAAATTATTGGGAGTCGGTTATGGAGAGAGAGGCAAGAGCATCAACATTACTGGATGATAAAATTGCTATCCCGCACCCATTGGGGCTCGTCGCTTTAAGTACTATGGTGACCGTGGCTATATTCCCAGAGGGAATTGAGTGGGATGCCGGGAAGAAAGTTAAGCTGGTCTTTATGCTAGCTATTAGCGAGGATGCTTTTGTGGATAGCATGATTGTATATGATTATCTGACGAATATTCTCGATGACGATGTGATAGATAGTTTAAGCCGGTGCCATAGTTACGCTGAGTTTATATCACTATCGCAGAAATACTT
>ERZ1026872.547-NODE-547-length-10390-cov-6.303725_pt1 | contig 10390 bp, 14 predicted proteins | sample MGYA00380166_ERZ1026872 | MGnify/ENA primary metagenome ERZ1026872 (study PRJEB33269, sample SAMEA4719802) | human gut metagenome | biome: human-associated habitat; feature: organic feature; material: feces | place: Cameroon | collected 2013-10 ... | reverse complement strand
AAAAAAGGCGCTTCCCCATGCCGAGTAGCGCCTTCAAAATCAAGCAATTAACTGACTAGTATCAGTTCATGCCGTATTATCAAAACCTACGTTTTTTGCAGTTTAACATGGTTCGTTAATGTTCATTCAATATATTGAATATAAACGATAAAGTTACTTTTTCGGTTTGTCTTTGTTCATTGTCGTTCATAGAGTAACATCGAGATGTGCAGTCAGTGGTGCAGTCAGTTTGACGCGCCGAATGATATGAACTGAGGTTTTCATGGCTGGTGGAACGAACAAATTAAGTGATGCTTCGCTGCGTAAAATGCTTGGCCGGGAAAGTCCAGGAGACAGTTTTTACGCTGACGGTGATGGGCTGAGTGTAAAGGTATCCCGGGCGGGGATTTTAACCTGGTATTTCACCTTCCGAATCGGCGGGCGGGGGTCTGCATCGCAGCGTATCAAACTGGGTAATTATCCCGACCTTTCCCTAAAGGCTGCTCGCGAGAAACGCGAACAGTGCCGGTCATGGCTGGCTGAAGGTAAAAATCCAAAGCACCAGTTAAACGTGACGACACAGGAAATGCTCAAGCCGGTGACGGTAAAAGAAGCCATGGACTACTGGATCAGAGAATACGCTATCCACAAGCGCGCGAACGTTGACAAGCACACTGAGCAGCTAAAGAAGCATATCTTTCCCTATATAGGCGATTACCCGTTATCGATGTGCGAAACCCGGCACTGGTTGGAGTGCTTCGCCCGGGTTAGGAACGAAGCACCTGTGGCCGCCGGCTACCTGCTGCAGATGTGTAAGCAGGCACTGAAGTTCTGCCGCGTACATCGTTATGCGGTGAGCAATGTTCTGGACGATCTGACTATCGACGATGTTGGCAGAAAACAGAATAAGCGTGACAGGGAACATACCCGCCAGGAGCTGGTGGATATCTGGCTTGAATGTTCAGGTAAGAGATTCAAACCGTACTATTCTTCACTGCTGCGTCTGCTGGTGGTATTTGGCTGTCGAACACAAGAGTTGCGATTGTCTCGCGTCACGGAGTGGGATTTAAAAGACTGGATCTGGACGGTACCAAAAGAGCACAGCAAAGGTGGGGAGAAAATTCTAAGGCCAATCCCCGAAGCTATACGGCCATTTATTGCGGGGCTGATCGAACAGCACAAGGATAGCGGATTGCTGCTTGGTGAAGTTAAGAAGCCGGAGGCGGTCAGCCAGTGGGGGAGAGGGGTTTATAAACGTCTTGGTCATTCTGAACCGTGGACGCTACATGATCTTCGCCGCACGTTTTCTACCACGCTAAATAACATGGGGATTGCTCCACATGTGGTTGAGCAACTATTAGGCCACACACTTGGTGGAGTTATGGCAGTCTATAACCGTAGTCAGTATTTACCGGAAAAGCTGGATGCACTAAATAAATGGACTGAGCGTTTGGAGCTTCTATCAGATGAAAATTCGAATGTTACTATTTTGAAGGTGGTCAAATGAACGATTTAGAATTACCAGCTTTAGAGTACTGTTCTTTAGAGCGTGCCGCGAGGTTCATTGGCTCTGGATGTGAAGCTGAGGATTTGCTTCACTGGGCAACCATTGGAGCAATAAATCTATCGCATGAGTTTGGTGTTGATGAACATGTAGAGGCGTTTATAGAGTTTAATGGTGAACTTATTGATGTGGCTACAAAAATATTCAATTCTGGGCAGTGTACTGATTATTATATTAATGTATCTGAATTTTCATTTATTGCTACTGCTGCCTTCGAAGAATGCCTTACAGTAGATGATGTTATTGCGGTGCTTACAAAATATGGCGATAGGCCCCGTACCAAAGCTTATTTAAAGGGCGTGTGGGATGTGTCATTCTTTACTTGCGACTTTAATAATTTACATCCCTACAGAGTGTTTAAGTTTTCTCCTTTAGGTGATGTGTGCATTGATTGTGAAGCTAGCATGAATCATGAGATTCGATACTCAAAAGATAATCTTCTTGTCTCAAGAACTGCGGTTTCAGTCATTCTAGGAAAGAGTAATGGATTAAGAAGATTAGTCTCTATGAGGGATAAACCATATTTACTAGTGAGAGATGAAATTACTACTAAAGAAAACATAAGTAATACTGTGGCAAATAATCGAGCATCAATGATAAAAGCGTTGCTTGCAATCCATTATGGTCAAGATGTTGCTGATAGCCCTAGGAAGTTTATTGAAAATAAAGATAGTGAGATTTGTAAGGACTTTGATGCTAAAGGTATTTCTTTACCAGCAGGAAAAACGATCGCTGAGTGGTTAAAGGATGCTGATATTGATTTCCTTTTATAGGAATTTCCGGCGTCGGCATGGAAATTTCCAATATTTGAAATAGCTAAGTTTTTAAATGCCCTCGAACTTTAATGAACGAGGGCGTTTTTATATGAATCAATTCAAACAACCCCCCCCGCTTGCAGAAAGAGTCATCCGCGAGCCAGAGTGCAGACAATTAACTGGGATCTGCCGTACTACCCGATACATGATGGAAAAGGAAGGGCAATTCCCTGCCCGGCGTAAGCTGGGCGGGCGTGCCGTTGGCTGGCTTCTTTCTGAAGTTTCTGAGTGGCAGCAAAGCCGCTGCAAAGCAGCTTAAGGGGGAGGTATGGCACAAAAAACAAAGGCGACCATGCCGGGCCGCCAGTGTAGTACCGAAAACAGAGAACAGGATCAGCATACCAGGCCTGTCGCTGGTGGTCAAAGCGTGAGCACAATGTATTTTTGCATTCTGGGAACCGCGCCAATGGCGCAGTTAAATCACAACATGCTGATATCAAAGCAAAGCTCAAATTTGAGTTTGGCTGCTCTGGTTAGCTCAAAGATAGTCGGTTGTGTTCTCATCACCCGCCAACCAGGGGGGGCTGCATTGCAGCATACCCAATACTTCCCCCAATGGGGGGAGTGTGAGCCGGTGGCGCATACCCTACTTTTGCGCACCTCATTAGGATGTGTACAAATCCTTCCTTTGTGCTCGCCCGTTTTGGCGAACTCAAATATTGAGTGTCGAGGCCAGCGCAATTTTGCGCCCGCTGTTTTTACTCATGATTTTGTGGATCTGACCTACACAAAAAATGTAGGTCAAACTCCAGATCTGGCGTTTGCTCAACCTTTTGACTCTATGCCGCGCTTATCCAGTTCGCGACGCAATAAGCGTTTTATCCAACCAGATTTGTTATCGTCGCCATCTTCTTTCATGGCTATGGCTAGCCTTTCTGATAATTCTTTATCAAGCCTTAACTGCACAACATGGCGTTCTTTGTTTTCGCTTGTTGACATTGTCAACTCCTGTGATTTAGTCTGTAGTGGAGTTGACAATGTACTACATTGCATGACTTTAAGTAAAGCAAAGCCCGGTAGTGCGCGAACACTAACCGGGCCTCTAACCACCAACGTTATCGCAAGTAACGAGGCAGCTATGAAAGATCATATCACACACCCGCAAGGGCGGGATTCTGACAACCAAAAATTAATGCCAGCCTACACATGGCTTTTCCTCGGCACACCAAAAGGCCAGACCTGCACACCTGTAGTTATCCGTACTGCCGCCGACACGGAAGAAGAGGCCCGCGCATGGTATCCCCGTTGGGAGCTGACGTTCGCCGCGAAGATTCGCTCTGAATGTCCTCTCTATCAGCATATTAATGGGGCTTATGAGCTGACCATTACCGGGCTGGAGGTGCGCCATGATTAAGAAAATCACCGATCTTGATTTTGAAGACGAATTTCGTCGCTTGAGTGCCCTTTTAACAGCCAGTGCAGAACTTCATGGCGAAGACCCTGATGAAAAAGAGCTCTCATTCGAGCTTCTGGATAAGGCGCTGGTTCGTGTTCGAGAAATTAATCAAGCTTTCCGGTTGGCTGGAGGGCGTAAAAATGCGTGATATCTACCATCAGGTTGTAATGCATGCGCCGGACTTCAGAAGGCATTCTGATGAGGCCCTAGCTGAGGTTTCTGACGTTTGTGGCGAAGCTGCTCGCGCAATCAGTAACACACTGGCTCTTATTGGCAATCTGACGCTTGAGGCTTCACAGAGTGAGGAATATAGCGATCAGAATGCGCGTCGTGACTTGATGTTACTGGGGGAAACTTTGCGGAATCTTCCCCGGCTTGCGGAGGCTCTGGATCAGAACCGGTGTACAGCAAACTATGTGCTTAAGCAGCGTCGGGAGGTTTTCAAATGATCAGCAATATCGAATTTAACGAGCTGGAAAAGCGCGTTGATCTGCTGGTGGATAAGGTGCTTTCCCTTGAGCTGCGGATCAAATCGCTGACTGATAGCCAGGGTGGGGAGATTCCTCCGGGCATGTCTCCGGTTTCGTCTCTGGCTGCCGAGTATGGCATTTCCACTAAGAAGGCCGAAGAACTGGCAAAGAATACGGGCGTGATGCTGGTGAAGATGAAATCGGGTGGTTTCGTCGCCCCGGCTGAGAAATTCAGGGAAGAGGCCCGAATGGTGCTTAGAGCGGCCAAGCGGAAATATGGATCGGCGTACTGGTATCACCCAATACTGGGCAAGTTTCAGATGAGTGGGGGGATCCCGAAATGAAAAGCGCTCCGAACCTGAAACACCTGCCAAAGGAAAAGTTCACAGAGGCGGTTATTTTTGCCGGTGCTGATGCCTACGCCCACGCCAAGGGATGGGAAGAGGGACTCGGTAAGCAAATTGCCGAAGATACTACGCCACCTATCTATCTGGGGCCAAAGCAGCTGGCAGAGCTGGATAACCTGCAAATTATCGATAAAGGGCGCCGTAGTGCTCGTGTGTATCTGGCCGGGAGCATCGAACCGATACTGATTAACGCCATTGGTGAGAAGCTGGCGCGGGCAGGAGTGCAGGATGCCAGGCTGTACAAGGGGATCCCCGACCGGGAGCCGGAGGACTGGCGAGACTATCTGAACCGGCTGCGGGAACAATCCAAGGATGAAGCCAGCAATATTTGCCAACTACCAATCACGAAGAGGGAGCGGGTTCAGGAGTTTGTAGAAGTTAGCCCAGCGCTTAACCAGATGGGGGCCAGCCAGCGCGGTGAGGTGTTACTGGCCCACTATGATGGTGATCTGGCTATTCATGCCGACTCTGACACGGTTCATCACTATAACGGCGTGGTGTGGAATCCGTTGCCGGATAAAGAGCTGCAGCGTGAAATGGCACAGATTTATATCGATGCTGAGGTGGCCTATTCGCAGAACGCCATTAAATCAGCGGTGGAAACCATGAAACTGAGCCTGCCGGTGATGGGCGTGACGGCCCGAAACCTGGTTGGGTTTAGCAATGGGGTATTTGATACCCGAACGGGGCAATTCCGGCAGCACAGCAAAACAGACTGGCTGCTGATCGCCAGTGAGCTGCCTTTCAGTCCACCAGCCGAAGGGGAAACGCTGGCCAGCCATGCGCCGAACTTCTGGAAATGGCTTCGCCGTTCCGTGGCCAACAACGACCGCAAGACAGATCGTGTACTGGCTGCGCTGTTTATGGTGCTGGCTAACCGGTACGACTGGCAGTTATTCCTGGAGGTTACAGGGCCGGGTGGTAGCGGTAAGAGCGTGATGGCGGAAATCTGCACCATGCTGGCGGGCAAGGCCAATACAGTGTCGGCCAGCATGAAGGCGCTGGAGGATGCGAGGGACAGGGCGCTAGTGGTCGGCTACTCGTTGATCATTATGCCGGATATGACCCGCTACGCTGGCGACGGTGCCGGGATAAAGGCTATTACCGGCGGTGATAAGGTTTCTATCGACCCCAAACACAAAGCGCCGTATTCAACCCGGATACAGGCTGTTGTGCTGGCCGTCAATAACAACGCTATGACGTTCAGCGACCGCAGCGGCGGTATTTCGCGCCGGCGGGTGATATTCAACTTCACCGAAGTGGTGCCAGAAAACGAACGCGACACACTGCTGGCAGAGAAGATAGAGGGCGAGCTGGCCGTGGTGATTCGCCACCTGCTGACACGTTTTGCGGATCAGGATGATGCCAGGCGTTTACTGCACGAACAGCAGAAGTCAGAGGAAGCGCTGGCGATTAAGCGTGAAGGTGATTCGCTGGTGGACTTCTGCGGCTACCTGATGGCGTCCGTAGTGTGCGATGGGATGTTTATCGGCAATGCCGAGATAGTGCCATTCAGCCCGCGCAAGTACCTGTATCACGCTTACCTGGCATACATGCGCGCCAATGGCCTGAATAAGCCTGTATCACTGATGCGGTTCGGTACTGATATGCCGGGTGCAATGGCTGAGTACGGGAAGAAATACGATAAGCGGAAAACCAAGCACGGTATCAGGTCCAACGTAACCCTGCATGATGACTCTGGCGACTGGATGCCATCATGTGCAGCGACTACTGAGAATGGAGGGGTAGAGTAAAGTTATAGATAAAGTGTTCACCAGTATTCACCCTGTTAAAAATCCGATTAATAACAGAGTGTTAAGGGGTGAACACTTATTTATTAAGTATTCACCAAGTATTCACCTGTTCACCTTTTGATTGTTTTTTGCCCTAAAGGGTGAAGGGTAGGGTGAACACTAGTGAATACCTGAAAGAATGGTGTTCATCATCTAACTAACTGAATTTAATTAATAAAATCGTAAAGGTGAATGGGTGAACACTTAAAGGCATATTTTTTAATTTTAAAGCTGTGGGTATGGTGATTTTCACCATCCTTTTGCAAAACCATTATGTTGCGAAAGGCGAAAAAAAAGCGGGCTGCAACCAGACCCGCTTGGGAAAACATGGATTTTTAACGAGCGATGTTATTTGGAGGAAATAACAGTGAGGACGATAACAGATATTTAGTGGCCCATATCACCGGGGATTAACTTTATACATTATTGCACTCTATTGCACATGGTTGCATTCAATCATTCTGCGTTTTTCAGTGATACCATTATTTCTGTGATGAACTTTGTATTCATTTTAATGAGGTAATATATGCCAGATTTATATTCACCTGCGGCGCTGGCTCGGGTTGTTAGCGCTGAGGATATTCAGAAACAACTAAAAACCCTGTTCACTGATTTATTCTTTACCCGTGCAGTTACTTTTGAAACGCGCGATATCATCCTGGACACTATCGACGATCCAAATATTCCGATCGCGGCGTTCTGTTCGCCAATGGTAGGCAGTAAGGTGGCGCGTGATGAGGGTTACGAGTCCAAGTCTATCCGTCCTGGTTACATGAAGCCAAAGAGCAGCATTGACCCGAATAAACTGGCTGTTCGTCCGGCGGGCGTTACACCTGAGCAATACAGCACGCTTGATACCCGCAATATCAAGGTAAAACAGGCCATCCTCAAACAGTCTATTGCTATTCGTGCGCGCATTGAATGGCTGGCCGTTCAGGCTGTCACGACCGGCAAAAATATTATTGAGGGCGAGGGGATCGAGCGTTACGAGCTGGACTGGAATATCAAATCACAGAATATAATCACTCAGGCTGGTGGCGCTGCCTGGTCAGGTAAGGATAAAACGACGTTTGATCCAAATGACGATATTGAAACTTACTCAGAATTAAGCGAAGGGGTAACAAATATCATCATCATGGGCGGTAACGTCTGGAAGAAATACCGTTCTTTCAAAGCGATTAAAGATGTACTTGACACCCGCCGTGGCTCCAACGCACAGCTTGAAACAGCACTTAAAGACCTGGGCGATTCAGTGAGCTTTAAAGGCTATATGGGCGACGTGGCAATTGTGGTTTATAGCGGCCGCTATACCGACGAAGACGGCACCGAAAAACATTTTCTCGATCCTGATTTGATGGTGCTGGGAAACACAGCCCTGCAGGGCATTGTGGCCTACGGCGGCATTCAGGATCCAGAACTTATCCGCATGGGTATTACCAAAGCTGAGCTGGCACCGAAGAACTACATTGTGCCGGGCGACCCAGCTATTGAGTACGTTCAGACCCACTCCGCACCGCAGCCAATCCCGGCTCGCATCAACCGTTTTGTCACCGTTCGCGTGGCTTAAGGAGCAATCATGACGACGCATTACACTGAGCTGGTTGCCGGTACTGAGGCGCTGGTGTCAACTCTGGGTATCTTTGCTGGAGCAAAAGGCGTTATTCCCGCGCTGACTCCACTTATGCAGGATGCTACCAATGGGGCTCTGGTGGTCTGGGATGGGGCGCATGCTGGACAGGCTGTCTATGTATCGTGCTTTGCCGTTGATACAGCAAGCCAGACACAGGCTCAGGTCTACAAGGCTGGTGTGCTGAATGTTGATGCTCTCAACTGGCCGGAGGATGTGACCACGCTTTCTGCAAAAGTGGCCGCATTTGTTGGCTCTGGTATTTCTGTTCAGCCGCTGGCGCTGGTGTAAGGAGACATCAATGAAAGATAAAGATAACAGCCTGATGGCTATGGCAGACGCTCTCTGGCCTGATGCTGAGGCCAAGGCGCTGCTGGAAATGGCAGACAAGATGAACGTGAGTGAGCGCCTGGTGGATATGAATCAGGTTATTGAGCTCACTACGCTGAGCCGCCGTACGTTGCTGAATCTTGAAGCCCGTGGTGAGTTTCCCGTACGCGTCCAGGTCACCGAAGGGCGCAAGGCGTGGTATCTGAGTGAAGTTATTGAATGGATCAATAACATCCCCCGGATCTCTGAAACCTGTCAGGTTCCTGTACCTGCTAAGCCTGATGCATCCCTTTGCCTTAAGGCCGAGCGTGTGCGCCAGCAGGCTCGAGGCGGGAAAAGCACGTTGATTGGCTGACCGACAGGCCCGATTGACCCGGCGGATCGGCGCGGGTCCTTTCGGGCAATTCGGCCTGCTACGGGGCGGCGACCTCGCAGATTCTCGCTATTTATGAGAATTTTTCTATTTTAGCCGTTTCTGTTCTTCTTCGTTGTAACTGTATGTTTTTAATAAGAACACCCCCTAAAAAGAAAGGAAATGGAAAGCACCATTTTGGCCTAAAAATGGCATAACCGTTTCCTTTCTCCTGAAACTGGCTGCATTGGCCACTTACTCTACTGTAGGAACACAGAATGCAGAACACTGAAGTAATGACGACGATTAAACTGAGCGGATCGCTGGCTATGAAGTTTGGCCGCGCTCATCAGCGACTGATAAGCACGCCGCGAGAGGTGTTTCGGGCGCTGTCGGTTACTGTTCCGGGATTCGAAAAGTACCTGAACACCAGCAAGGCACGTGGCCTAACGTATGCCGTCATGGTGGGTAAGAGAAATATCTCCGAAAGTGACCTGGATTTTCCCAATGCAGGTCAGGAAGTTCGGATTGTACCTGTCATCATCGGCAGTAAGCGAGCTGGCTTACTACAGACGATACTCGGTTCTGTTCTGATTGTTGTCGGTGCTCTTGGCTCTACAATCGGGCAGGCGTGGGGTGGTGGAGTGTGGGGGCCTGTCGCCTGGAAACTTGGGGCGGCTATGGTTGCTGGTGGGGTTATACAGATGATCTCTCCTCAGCCTGGTGGGATCTCGAGTAAGCAGGATCCAGATAATAAAGCTTCCTATGCTTTTGGGAGCGTGACCAACACAACTGCTCAGGGAAACCCTGTACCACTTGGATATGGTAAACGCCGTATCGGCGGAGCTATTATTTCTGCGGGGATCTACGTCGAAGATAAGATGTGAATTACGCTATTTTTACAATTGGGGCTGCATTAACTGCAACCCCACATGGTGTTTATGCCAATTTTGTTGATACGCAAATCTTATGAGTTGTGTGAGAGTCAGGGACTTCCCAGAAGATGTGCTCAATTTTTGTGATTTTCACGCTTTTTTGTGATTCAGCCAAGTTTAATGAAAGTCCATTGATCTCCTGACCTACATGCAATGCACCAAATGCATTGTCACTCTCATATAGACCCGCAACGCACGAGTCATCTTCTGGTTCGTAAATTTCCAAAATGTATTTAGTTTTCATTTCTATTCCTGTGTAACAACTAACTTTAATGGGCTTTCTATCTGATATGTAAAGACTATATCCCTTATACAATAACGTATTAACTACGGAGGTTACTGTGATCGGATTAGAATGTGTTCCAATTTCTATGTATTGCACACAAACAGGTGAAAATTTAGAGGCGATAAATAAGCGAATACAGAGAGGGATCTGGAGGGAAGGCACTCAGATATTGAAGATTCCGGGCGTAAAAGAGCGTTGGGTGGATCTGGTAGAAGTAACAAATTGGGCGCGGCGCTATTCGGTTCCATTAACTGATAAGGAACTTGGTTTCAATCTTGAGGCTTTGGATAAAATGAATTTGGGAGGTGCCAGGAGGAAAAAATGAGCCTTATTTGTTCAGTAATGTTCAATCAAACGTGCAGTCAGTGGTGCAGTCAATTTAATAAAAAAGGCGCTTCCCCATGCCGAGTAGCGCCTTCAAAATCAAGCAATTAAC
>ERZ1026872.542-NODE-542-length-10477-cov-4.718864_pt1 | contig 10477 bp, 7 predicted proteins | sample MGYA00380166_ERZ1026872 | MGnify/ENA primary metagenome ERZ1026872 (study PRJEB33269, sample SAMEA4719802) | human gut metagenome | biome: human-associated habitat; feature: organic feature; material: feces | place: Cameroon | collected 2013-10 ... | reverse complement strand
TATGCCTAGATTCTTCGGGCGACTTCACGCTAATTTGACAATTTTCGATGATTAGCGTGAATGGATTTCCGTCCATGTCCAGTTTCGTTGTAAGATTACTCGTTTGCAAAAAAACTGATGAAAAAAGTTCACGCTTTTTGAAAGGAAAGGCTCTTTCAGCGTGAACCACGGATGGCGGTAAGTGACGCTGCAGAATTAGAATTCCGCAAAAGCGGCGAATTGCATTCACGCTAAATCGTCGTTTGCTGGCAAAAAGCGTGAATCGCCTTCGAAATTCTAGGCATATGAGATTTTATATGAAAGCTGGACGAATTAATTAGACCTGTGCAGCCGTCAAACCAAAAGGTTTGACGGCTGTTCGTAATTGGAGTATAATAAGCGAGTAAGTTTTGCGGGTGTAGTTTAATGGCAAAACTCGAGCTTCCCAAGCTCGCGTCGAGGGTTCGATTCCCTTCACCCGCTCCATAGCAAGTGAAGAAGTAAAAAGGTGGTGCGCGGCACCACCTTTTTACTTCTTCTTTTTTCTCGGAAATTGTAGCAACAAGGGCGCCGGCAAGCCGGGAGAATCCGGGCCATGTGGGCGTGGCTCTGCGAAGGACAAAGGCTTTGCGGGGAACAAGGCGCCAACAAGGGCACCGACGGACCGGGGAAAACTGGGCCATGTTGGCGCGACCCGACGAAGGATAAAGGCTTTGCGGGGAACAAGGCGCCAACAAGGGCACCGACGGACCGGGGAAAACTGGGCCATGTTGGCGCGACCCGACGAAGGATAAAGGCTTTGCGGGGAACAAGGCGCCAACAAGGGCGTCGGCAAGCAGAGAAAACCGGGCCGTGTTGGCGTGCCCCGACGAAGGAATAAGGGCTTGCGGGGAACAAGGCGCCAACAAGGGCGCCGGCGGGTCGGGGAAAACCGGGCCATGTTGGCGCGACCCGACGAAGGACAAAGGCTTTGCGGGGAGGTCGACGTCAACTTCACAAAAGTGTATAATAAAACGACTGTAACTGAAGCGACGGCAGGAAAAACAATTTGGAGGAACCCCATGATAAATCTGATTCTGGCGATAATCTGCAGCAGCGGAAATTCGCTGATTATGAAATTCCACGAGAAGCACAGCGAGAACCGGGTGGCACTGTTGCTGATGAATTACGTGATGGCAGTGATTTTCGGAGGGGCACTTGTGGTGAAAGAAATTGCCCGCCTGAATTTTCACCGGATGGGCATGACGCCGCTCCTGGGAATGGTGAACGGATTCTTTTACGTGTCGGCTTTTCTTTTATTGCAGCTGAGCATTCGGAAAAACGGAGCGACGGTGTCCGCGTCACTGAGCCATATGGGCTTGCTGATTCCGGTGCTGCTGTCCATCGTGCTTTTTCGGGAGTATCCGGGAAGCACTCAGTTGGGCGGCGTGATTCTGGCGGTGGCTTCCTTGACGGTGGTTTCCATCCCAACCGCCGGATTTTCTGTCGGCAAGGGAAGCCGGGCGATCGGCGCATCGTCCGCAGAGGGCACTTCCTACCGGTGGCTGCTGATTCCCATGCTGGTATGCAGTGGGATGGCGGATACCATGTCTAAGGTGTTCGAAGCCTTCTGTCCCCACGAGATGGAGGACTTCTTCATTTCCATCACCTTTGCGATGGCGCTGGTTCTGTGCATCCTGGCGTACTTCTTCAGCCACGAGCATATGAATCGGGTGGACTTGATGTGCGGAATGCTTCTGGGAATCTCCAACTACCTGTCCACCAAATTCCTGATTCGGGCTATCTACGACATCCCGGCATTTATTTCCTACATCGTGTTCGGGCTGGGGGTGGCGCTGTTCATCAACTGCATCAATTGGACGGTGCTGCACGAGAAACTGACCCGACGTGATTATATCGGAATGCTTTTATCCATGGGGGCAATTGTGCTGCTGAACCTGTGACGAGGTACTGTTCAGATTAACAATTGAAATTCTCCACCTCATGGAGTATTATACTTAGGTGTATTTTTGTTAAAGACAGGAGACTTATAAATATGTGGCATTACATTATACCGCCGCTGATCGGCGCGATAATCGGATACTGCACGAACTACATCGCCGTGAGAATGCTTTTCCGGCCGAGAAACGAAATCAAGGTGTTGGGGCACACACTGCCTTTCACCCCGGGTGCCATCCCGAAGAACAAGCCGCGGCTGGCAAAAGCCATCGGTGAAGTGGTGGAAACCACTTTCTTCGGAGAAGAGACCATCTCCGCCCAGTTCCTTTCCGGGGAAGCGGAGGACAACGCGGTGGCGCAGATGGTGCGGGGAATGGACCGTCCCATTGAGGATTTGGGCATCAGCGTTCTGGGTTCCGAAGAGAAATACGAGAAGGGACTGGATCGGCTGAGTGAGATCATTTCTCAGCAGCTTTTGCAGAGCTTGCGCAGCGGAGACACCATTCGGGCGGTTTCCGACACCGCCATCGACAAGCTGGTGGACCAGTTCCGGGGCGGCATGCTGGGCATGTTCATCACCGACAGTTTCGTGGAATCGGCGAAACAGATGGTGGAGGCCGGAATCCAAGGTGAAATAGAGGATAAAGGGGCGGAGTTCCTGAATCGGATGGTTCGCAGCCAGATGGATACCTGGAGCCGCGACACACTGTCGGAAATTGCCTTTGAAGCGGGATATTCCGACGAGCGCGTGGAGCGAATTCTGCGGAAGGCCTATCGCGGTGCGGTAAAGTCCGCGGTTCCGGCGCTGATCGACCGCATCAACGTATCGGGAATGATTGAAGAGAAGGTCAACGACATGTCCAACGAACAGCTGGAAGAGTTGGTACTTTCCGTGATGAAACGCGAGCTGAACCTGATTGTCAATCTGGGCGCGCTGATCGGATTGATTCTGGGGTGTTTGAATCTGCTCTTCTAAAAAAAGAAAAACGACACGGATAAAGGAGACCGAAAATGACATACGAAGAAATAAGGGATTACTTAAATCACAAGAATCCTTTTCCCAACAAGCTGGGTGTGGTAATTACGGAGATTCGGGAAGGATATGCCACCGCAGAGGTGCCGGTGCAGGACTATATGACCAACGGCGCATCCTCGGTGCACGGCGGCATGCTGTTCACCCTGTGCGATACCACCTGCGGAGCGGCGGCCGCGTCTTATCAGTATAAGACGACAACCGTGGACACTTCTTTTTATTACCTGCGGCCGGCGCTGCACTGCAGCAAGCTGCGGGCGGTGGCAAAGGAAGTCAAGCACGGAAAGCGGATTATGGTATTCGATTTGGAAGTGTTCGACGACGAGGACACGCTGCTGTGCAAGGGAACTTTCTCCATGATGCAGCTGAAGTTCCCAATCGTGAACGAATAGAAGGTTAAAAACTGTAAGGTAAGGATTGGATTAATGGTGAATTACAATGAACAGAGAAGACATTAAGTATCAGGCCTATGTGCAGATTCTGAAGGAGGAGCTGGTGCCGGCCATGGGATGCACGGAACCGATTGCGCTGGCTTATGCGGCGGCCAAAGCTCGGGAGGTGTTGGGCAAAATGCCGGAGCGGGTGCGCATCGGTGCCAGCGGCAGCATTATCAAGAACGTAAAGAGCGTCATCGTGCCCCACACCAATCATCTGAAGGGAATCCCGGCAGCGGCTTCCGCCGGCATCGTGGCGGGCGACGCCTCCCGGGAACTGGAAGTAATCGCCGATGTGTCGGAAGAGCAGGCGGCGGAGATTGCGGCATACCTGGGACAGACGGAATTTACGGTGGAGCATGTGGATAACGGATGCGTGTTCGACATCATCGTGGATGTTTTTGCGGGAGGAGATTCCGCCAAGATTCGAATTGCCAATTACCACACCAATATCGTGCGCATCGAAAAAAATGGCGAAATTCTCCACTACGTACCGGTGGAGGCGGACTCGGAAGAGGGCTTGACGGACCGGACACTGCTGGACGTGCAGTCCATTTGGGATTTTGCCACTACCGTGGACGTGGAAGATATCCGGGAAGTCATCGGCCGGCAGATTGAATACAACACGGCGATTGCCAAGGAAGGTCTGGCGGGAGACTACGGCGCCAACATCGGCAGCGTGCTTTTGGCCTGCTACGGAACAGACGTGCGTACCCGAGCGAAAGCCATGGCGGCGGCGGGTTCCGATGCCCGGATGAACGGCTGTGAACTTCCGGTAGTCATCAATGCGGGAAGCGGAAATCAGGGAATGACCTGCTCCCTTCCGGTGCTGGAATATGCCAAGGAACGGAAGGCGACGGAAGAGGAGACCTACCGGGCGCTGGCGGTGTCCAACCTAATTGCCATCCACCAGAAGACCGGAATCGGTCGACTCTCCGCATACTGCGGTGCGGTGAGTGCCGGAGCGGCAGCGGGTGCGGGAATCGCTTATCTTTGCGGCGGCGGTTACAAGGAAGTGATTCACACCGTGGTCAATGCGCTGGCCATCGTGTCCGGTATCATCTGCGACGGTGCCAAGGCTTCCTGCGCGGCCAAAATCGCATCTGCCGTGGACGCGGGAATCCTGGGATACAACATGTATCTGAACGGGCAGGAATTCTATGCGGGAGACGGAATCGTCACCCGAGGAATCGAGGCCACCATTCACAACGTAGGTCGTCTGGGAAGAGACGGCATGCGGGAGACCAATGAAGAAATCATCAAAATGATGATTGACGAATAGCACGAACCCTGAAAAATGATAAGTGAAGCAGAAAAGGAGGTGGATATGTTTCTGAAAAATTACAACCGGATGGATCTCCGGAAGGATATTCCGGCGGGAATCATTATTGCGCTGGTATCCATCCCGATATCCATGGGCTATTCCCAGATTGCCGGACTGCCGGCCATCTACGGATTGTACGGATCGGTTCTGCCGATTCTCCTTTTCGGCTTGTGCTCCTCCTCGCCGCAGTTCGTCTTCGGCGTGGACGCCGCACCGGCCGCATTGGTGGGGGGAATGCTCGCCACCTTCGGAATCGCCGGTGGAACCAAGGAAGCCATGGCCTTCGTGCCGGTGGTCACCCTGATGGTCACCCTGTGGCTCCTGCTGTTCGCACTGCTGCGGGCGGGACGCTTCACCAACTTCATCTCCACTCCGGTTATGGGCGGTTTTATCAGCGGCATCGGCTGCGAAATCATTCTGATGCAAGTCCCAAAACTCTTCGGCGGGACGGCTTCCACCGGAGAGCTGTTCGAGCTGTTGCACCATATCCTCCGGGAAGCGATGCAGCACTTCAACCTGCTGTCCTTCCTTCTGGGGATGTGCGCCATCGCCCTCATCCGTTTCTGCGGAAAGCGCCGGCCCAAAGTCCCGATGCCGGTGATCCTGATGTTTGCCGGAGCGCTGATGTCCTATTTCTTTCCGCTAAAAAGATACGGCGTCACGATGCTGCCGCCGGTGGAGCCGGGGCTTCCGTCCTTCTCCGTTCCGGATTGGAGTATCCTGATGAGCGTGGACCGGCACATGGTGCTGGCCAGCATGACCATCGCCCTGGTAATCGTGGCGGAAACCCTTCTGGCCACCAATAACTTTGCCATGAAAAACAATTACAAGGTGAACAACGACCGGGAATTATGGGCCTACATGCTGGGCAACTTGGTGGCGGCTTTTACCGGCTGCTGCCCGATGAACGGCAGCGTGTCCCGAACGGGAATCGCCGCCCAATTCGGGGGAAAATCCCAGATGATGTCCTTGGCAGCATCGGGAACCATGGTGCTGATTCTCTTGTTCTGCACCGGCTTTATCGGATATCTTCCGGTGCCGATTCTCTGCGCCATCGTCATCTGTGCCTTGATGGGCATTCTGGAATTCGATCTGGCGGCAAAACTTCGGAAAACCAATCGGGCGGAGTTTATTATTTTTATGGCGGCATTCTTAGGCGTACTGCTTCTGGGCACCATCTATGGTGTTGTGATCGGCGTTATTCTGTCCTTTATCGATGTGTTCGTTCGGGCGGTGGTTCCGCCAAGAGCCTATCTGGGATGTATTCCGGGAAAGGATGGATTCTACGCCTTGGACCGGAACCGGAATGCCCGGCGAATTCAGCACACGGTCATCTATCGGTTCAGCGGAACCCTGTTCTTCGCGAACGTGGGCACTTTCCAGGAGGATATCGAGCGGGCGGTGACGCCGGATATTCGGCAGGTTATCGTGGACGGAAGAGGAATCGGCAGCATCGATATCACGGCGGCGGAACGGCTGCCGGTAATCTACCGAAACCTGGAAAAGAAGGGGGTTCGCTTCTACATGACGGAGCATCCCGGCGTGGTGAATGACCTCCTGTATAAATACGATGACGAAAAACTCCTGGAGGCGGGCATGTGTCGCCGCCACGTGGAGGATGCTTTGGCGGAATGCGGGCTGGTGCGCCCGTACCCGATTGTGGCTCACGAAGGGGATGAGCAGCGGATTCAGATTCCGTACATCGACGAGAAGGTGGCGGAATACGAGTGGACCTTCGGGGAAGCCGCCAACGGAAAGCTGATTGAGGCGGCGGAAGAAATTGCGGAAGCGATTGTGGAACTGGGCACCTTTGATGAACACCAAATGCTTCGGGATCTGAGAAAACAGGCGGCAGGAAACTGGGACGAGGTGAACGACCGGGAAATCCTGCACCATGTGGCAGAGGTGCTGCACCGGCTGGCAGAGGAGTCCCGGGAAATGCATCGGGATGCCCACGGCATCGAGGAACTTCAGCATGAGGTGGAGGAAAGCCTGGAAGAACACCTGCATCATCCAAAAGAATAAAAAAAACCTGCATGCGGGAGGCAACCGCTTGCCGATGGGCTCGGAGCCCATCGGCAAGCCAAGATTGTACGGGATGGTGCCCGCCATTTCCGCCATGTGCTCCAGGGAATTGTCCGGTCCGAAGATGGTCACCTCATCGCCCACATCCACACCGGGTGCATCGGAAAGATCGATCATGCACATGTCCATGCAGATTTTGCCCCGTACCGGTGCCGGACCTTCCGCCGTCATCAGAGCGTAGCGGTTGGAAAGGCAGCGCAGGAAGCCGTCCGCATATCCGTAAGGCACCACGCCGATTCGCGTGGACCGGGTGGTCTCGAAAATTCCGCCGTAGCTGATGTGCGTTCCGGCCGGATAGATTTTGATGGTGCTGACAACGGTCTTCAGGGACATTACCGGACGAAGTCCCAGCTGCTTCGCATAGTCTCCGTATCCGTACAGCAGCAGGCCCGGGCGAACCATGTCCAGATAGGTTTCCGGATATTTTGTCGTGGCTCCGGTATTGGCACAGTGGCGAATCCGGAACTCATGCCCCCATTGTTCTTCCGCGCTCCGAATCACATCGGTGAACAGCTGAAATTGGTGCCGGGTGTATTCCAGCTCATCCGCACCTTCTTCATCCGCCACCGCAAAATGCGTAAAGATGCCTTCCGCATCCAGGCCCGGAAGGTTGCAGGCATGAACGATGCCGTCCACACCGTGCTGAAAATAATCCCCCTCGCAGAGGTATCCCAGCCGAGACATGCCCGTATCCACCTTGATGTGAACCTTCAGGGTGCCGCCGTATTTCACCGCCTCCTCGCTGTACTCCAACGCCTTGGCCTCGCAGGTCACCGCCTGGGTGATATTAAAGCAGATCAGCCGATCCACCTGTTCCTTCGGCGTGTGTCCCAGAATCAGAATCGGCATGGTGATGCCGTTGAAGCGAAGCTCCAAAGCCTCGTCGATGCTGCTCACCGCCAGGTAATCCGCTCCCAGCTCCTGCAGCTTTGTGGCCACCTGCAGGGAGCCGTGGCCGTAGGCATCCGCCTTCACCACGCCCAGGAAGCGCACATCCGGCCCAATGTGTTTCCGAATCGTGTGATAATTATATGTGAGGGCGTCTAGATCGATTTCCGCCCACGTTCGTTTCAATGTTGATTTCATATTTTTGCTCCTGTGAATCATATAAAAAAATATTCTTTTCGCCAGGGCACTTCCGATCGTATCTACAGATCGGGAGCACTCAACAACAAAATATTTTAGCACGGGAATACCGGGGCTTCAAGGGACGTGATGAAAATCCTGCATCCGGTCCGCAACCGCTTTCCGATAGGAAGAAAAACAAAGTTTCATTGGGATAAAAGACACGATTTGACGGAAAATGTGGTATTATAGGGGAAGTGTTTTTAGTGTAAAGTAGGAGGAAGATTGTATGACGATTTGCGATTTAGAAATCGGACAGTCTGCAGTAATATCGGCTGTGGGAGGCGAAGGCGCCCTTCGGCAGCATTTTTTGGATATGGGTTTGATTCCCGGAATTGAAGTCACCCTGATTAAATACGCGCCCATGGGCGATCCTATGGAACTGATGGTATCCGGCTATTCCTTGACCCTGCGCCTGGCGGATGCGGCGCGGATTGATATCACCAACGTGCACGAGCATCCCGGCGGCCGGGGAGAAGTGCTGGAACCCATTCAACCCAGCAAGGACATTCCTCACCCGGGAATCGGTGAAGAGGGCAGAGGAAGAGAACGAGACCGAGATGTATCGGAAGATCATATCGTTTTCGCATTGGCGGGAAATCAGAATTGCGGCAAAACCACCCTGTTCAACCAACTGACCGGGTCCAATCAACACGTCGGAAATTTTCCGGGGGTAACAGTGGATCGAAAGAGCGGGGTGATTAAAGGATATCCCGGCACGGAAGTGGTGGATTTGCCGGGCATCTACTCCCTTTCCCCGTACACCAGCGAGGAAATCGTCTCCCGACAGTTTATTCTGGAAGAGAAACCATCGGCGATTATCAACATCATCGATGCTACCAATATTGAACGGAACCTGTATCTCACCATGCAGCTTCTGGAGCTGAACGTTCCCATCGTCATCGCCCTGAACATGATGGATGAGATGACGGGAAACGGCGGTTCGGTGCTGATCAATGAGATGGAAGAAATCCTTCAGGTGCCGGTCATTCCAACCTCGGCGGCGAAAAACCAAGGGGTGGAGGAGCTGGCCGAGCACGCCGTGCGCATTGCGCGTCTGGGTGAGACTCACGGCCGGGTGGATTTCTGCAATCCGAAGGATCACAACGGTGCCGTGCACCGGGCGATTCACGGAATCATGAGTCTGGTGGGCGATCACGCAGAGGCGGCCGGCATTCCGGTTCGGTTTGCGGTCACAAAGCTGATTGAAGGGGACCCGCTGGTAACGAAGGCGCTGGCGCTTACAGAGAACGAAGAGGAAATGGTGGAGAAAATCACTCGCCAGATGGAAGAGGAGTGCGGCATGGACCGCAGCGCCGCCATGGCGGATATGCGATATACCTTTATTCGCCGGCTGTGCCATCAGACGGTGATTAAACCGAAGGAAAGCAAGGAGCGGATTCGAAGCCAGAAACTGGACAGCTTCCTCACCGGCAAGTGGACCGCCATTCCGGCTTTCGTGGCCATCATGGGACTGGTGTTCTGGCTCACCTTTAACGTCATCGGGGCTTTTTTCCAAAACCTGTTGGACGAAGGGATCCAAATAATCACCCACTGGACGGATCAGTGGCTCACCGCCATGGACGTGGCGACGCCGATTCATTCGCTGATCATCGATGGTGTTTTTACCGGCGTGGGTTCGGTGCTGTCCTTTGTGCCGATTGTGGTGGTGTTGTACCTGTTTCTGTCCCTGCTGGAAGACAGCGGATACATGGCGCGGGTGGCCTTCTTTATGGATAAACTCCTGCGCCGGGTGGGACTTTCCGGGCGCAGTATCGTGCCGATGCTGGTGGGCTTCGGCTGCAGCGTTCCCGCTATCATGTCTTCCCGCACCCTGCCGTCGGAGCGGGACCGGAAGATGACGCTGCTGCTGATTCCTTTTATGAGCTGTTCCGCAAAGATGCCGATTTACGCATTCTTTGCCAACACGTTCTTCCCGAAGTACGCGGCGCCGGTGATGATTTCGATGTATTTTATCGGAATTCTCATGGCCATATTGATTGCCCTCATCGGCAAAAACACGGTGTTCAAAGGGGAGGCGGTTCCTTTCGTCATGGAGCTGCCGAACTACCGGATGCCGGGGGCGAAGAGCGTTCTGCAGCTTATGTGGGACAAGGCGAAGGACTTCCTGCAGCGGGCGTTCTCCGTCATCTTTATCGGCACCATCGTGGTGTGGTTCCTGCAGAACTTCAACTTCTCCATGAACATGGTTTCGGACCCCCAGTCCAGCATGCTGGCGGCACTGGCGGGATTCCTGGCACCGCTGTTCATCCCGCTGGGCTTCGGGAACTGGCAGATGGTAACCGCCTTGATTTCCGGCTTCCTGGCGAAGGAAAGCGTGGTATCCATGATGGCGGTGGTATATGGCGGAACCGCAGCCGTTCGTTCGGCCATCACTCCGCTGGCGGCGTTCACTTTCATGGTGTTCTGCCTGCTGTACACTCCGTGCATTGCGGCGGTGGCCACCATTCGGAAGGAGCAGGGCCGAGGATCCGCCATCCTCATGGTCATCTTCCAGTGCGTCGTGGCCTGGCTCATTGCGTGGGCGGTGCACCTGAT
>ERZ1026872.540-NODE-540-length-10491-cov-5.030951_pt1 | contig 10491 bp, 9 predicted proteins | sample MGYA00380166_ERZ1026872 | MGnify/ENA primary metagenome ERZ1026872 (study PRJEB33269, sample SAMEA4719802) | human gut metagenome | biome: human-associated habitat; feature: organic feature; material: feces | place: Cameroon | collected 2013-10 ... | reverse complement strand
CCATATGGCGTTGAAGGCTATAAAATTGAGGACGACGAGAGATGTCTTCGTACCTTTTCTCGGATCGGCAAAAAAATGGACGCAGGTGATGATACCGCAGCGGCGATAGCCAAAGACCTGGAACGCGCCATCGCATCCAAAAACAGGACCATGTTTATCCCCGGCCAAAAGAAAGGGAAGGTTCATGGGCCGAGTCTGTATCGCCTCAACATGAATGATGACCGCGTGTTCCGCCAGAAGGACGAGAAGCGAGCGGTTAATGCGTGTGTGCAGCTGGCGATCGATATGTCGGGCTCAATGTCGGGCGAGCGCATCCATATGGCGGCAATGGCAGCATATACGATGGCAAAGGCGCTGGATGCCATCAAGGTTCCTTGCATCGTTGCTGGCTTCACCACTGGCACAATGCCAAGAGGGAGTTGGCATAACGAGTCCGCCAGCAGACCCTTCACACGATTTGAATCGCTTTTCCTTCCTATCCTGAAAGGATGGAATCGCAAGGCAGACTCTCTGGAAACTCGTCGTAATTTGGGCCACGTTATGAAAGGCGTACCACTGCTCAACAATGTCGACGGTGAAAGCATTCGCTCTCTTTCGCGTCACTTCAATGATCGCAAAGAGGACCGCAAGATAATGATTGTGCTCAGCGACGGTGAACCACATGCAGTTGGTCGCGGATTCGCCAACGACTTGAGGAAAGCGGTTGGCGACATTGAGCAAACTGGCATCGACCTGTATGGCGTGGGCATCCAGACCACTGCACCAAAAAGGTTCTACACAAAGTCGGTCGTTATCCACAACCTACCAGACCTTGGCAAAGAATTAATCAGACTGATTGCGGGATCTCTGATCGAGTAACGTTCCTTTTCCCCGCCTAAAAATATGTATGTACTTACTTGCTTACCTATATCGAGTAAGTACAATTCATATAACTAAACGACATTACTCAAATAACGACGGAGATACGCATGGATCAGGTTAAAGAAGTTGCTGCGGAAAACGAAGGTTCTGAGTGCATTCAGTGCTCGTGGTGTGGCGAGTATAGCCACCACATAGGCCAGCATCTTCTTAAAGGTCGCTGCAACAACATTCCTGCGGAGCTCGTTGGTCTGGAGCCAGCCGAACTGTTCAAAAAGTACAAGGCGATGCATCCAGACGCCCCAACCATGAGCCAGCTGGCGGCGGCGAAGATCCGCGAAGCGTACAAGAAGGCAGATGGGAAAGTGCCGGCGAAGGATGAGGTTGTCAGCTACGCCATTGCCGAATTTAAAACAGAGCTAGTGCCAGCTCACGGGGTGTTTGGGTTAAAGCTGTCGGCACTCTCTCGCAGCAATGGCGAGCCGCTGATGGTCAACGTAAACGTCAATACGCCGTTCCCAGAACTTATCCCGGAGATCCGCGAGGACTATGTCTTCGGTGATGTCGAGTTGCTGAAAGATGTCCTGATGATGCTGGAAACCGGTATCCCAGGCTACATATTCGGCCACGCTGGTACTGGCAAAAGCACAATTATTTCGCAGGTTTGCGCTCGTCTTAATCGTCCGATGATCCGCGCCCAACATACGGCGTCGACTGAAGAGTCGCAAATCGTCGGCCAGATTCTGGCGAAGAACGGCAGCACTTACTTCGAGCCTGGTCTTCTGTCTCTGGCTATGCGCTTAGGTTGGGTTTATCTGGCGGATGAGTACGACTTTGCCTACCCACAAATCCTCGGAATCTACCAGCCGGTTCTTGAAGGTGAAGCGCTGACGCTGAAAGAGGCCACTCCAGAGTGGAGAACCGTTAAACCACACGCCAAGTTCGCTTTCATCGGTACTGGTAACACCAACGGATCAGGCGATGAAACCGGTCTGTATCAAGGTACGAACATTCAGAACGCCGCCAACTTCTCACGCTTTGGCATCGTGGCTGAATCCCAATACATGAAGGCGGCGCAGGAAATCGACATGCTGGTCAATATCGGCGTCGACTTCGATTCGGCTAAGAATCTGGTGAAGTTCGCGACGGAAGTTCGCTCCGCTTACATCTCAGGAAAGGTATCGCAGCCAATCGGTCCGCGTGAGCTGAAGCTGGCAGCCATCGTCGGTCTGGCACGAGGCAATCTCTCTCTTGGCATCAACAAGGCATACGCCAACAAGATGCCGTCCGTCAGCGCCCAGGTCGTCCGTGAAATAGCCCAGCGCATCTTCGGTGTCTAATCCATGAATAAAGGCTGCTTCGGATCATACGTCGTGGCGTCTGAAGTGAATGAGGTTTGTCTGGCTTGCCCAGACAAGCCTCTTTGCCACGAAAAGGTAAAAGAGACGCTGAAAGAACATTTCGGGGATGTTGAAGGCTTCCCCATCGACAACATAGGAAAGCGCAGAAAAAGCGCTAAGGCTAAAAACACATGAAAACTTTACTCATTCGCACCGACTTTTCTTTGGGTGAATCGTCTCTTAAGGCGAACAGAGCGCCCATCGTTGCAGCGGAGAAAGGTTACACCTCGATCATTGTCGCAGATACCAACAATATCGCAGCCATTATCCCGGCCCAACAGAATGCGCCTGAAGGATTCGATGTGATCGCCGGCGTTCGGGTGCTACTCGTTGACGACGTGGAGTATGAGCATCGCTTACGTGAAGAAGGGATCGCCAAGAAGGATGCGCCAGCGCCAGTGAGAAAGCGGATGTATAGCTTTACCATTCTCGTGAAGAACGACGCAGGGTATGGCGATGTGTGCGAGCTACTGACTATCGCCAATATGCGCGAAAACTTTTATATGGTTCCTCGACTGTCCATCGACCATTTGGCCGCCATCTATGCTCGCGGCAATGTGATCATCATGAACAGCGATCGCGACAGTGTTTTCCACCGCGACGACTTCGTTAAAATCATTTCTGCGTTGGTCCGTTCCGGCGGCACAGAGAACTTCTACAGCGTCGTTTACCCGATCGCCACTCCATTGTATGACCAACTCAATTCACGCGCTCTGAAGGTCGCACAAGCGCTTAAATTGAATCCTGTGGCCATGTACCCCGCTTACTACGAAAGTGAGGGAGATGCTGACCTGAAAGACGTCGCGCACCTCGTCATCAACAACATCAAACTCGATCAGGACTATCGCTTCCGCTTCCCGTATCAGCGCGACAACGGCATTCAGGATCGCAAGCATTTACTGACCCGGCTGAAAGAGTTTTCCATCCGCATGGGCGTACCGGTTCATCCTGATATGGTCACGGTCAATCAGGACAAAATGACGGAGGCATGTGCGTGGCGGTGGAAGCCAATGCCGGTCACGCTGCCAAAGCTGGCAGACAACGAGGCGAAAGCGCTGACGGAGCTGGCCATCGCCGGCTTGCGTAAGCGTTTAACGACAATCCAGTTTGGATACAAGCCGGATACAAAAGACTTCGGCATATACACCGCTCGCCTGAAGTACGAACTGGAAACGCTTATCAAGTTGGGTTTCTGCGGTTACTTCCTGATGGTGGAGAATCTGATCAGCTGGGCGCGGAGTAACAACATTCCGACCGGGCCGGGTCGTGGTTCTGCGGCGGGTTCGTTGGTGGCGTGGGCCATTGGTATTACTAACATCGATCCGATTCGCCACGGCTTGCTGTTTGAGCGATTCATCAACCCGGAGCGTCTCGACTTACCGGACGTCGATGCCGACTTCAGTCAGGTCCATCGCCCACGAGTTCTGGAGTATCTGGAATCCCATTACGGCGAAGAGTATGTGGCCGGCATCCCCAACTTCACCTATCTGGGGATGGCGTCGGCATTGCGCGATACAGGTCGTATCTTTGGCGTCAGCGCGGATGATTTGGCGGTATCGAAGCAACTCAAGCCGTTTGACGACGAAGGTCTGTCTCTGGAAGAAGCCAGGGAAGAGTTGTCGGCGCTCGACAAGTATGCAAAAGCGAATCCGAAGGCGTTCGAGTCCGCGACCAAAATTCAGTCATTGATGCGTGGGTTTGGTAAACACGCAGCGGGTGTGATCGTGTCTGGCGTTCCACTGACAGAAAGGACTCCCGTCGAAAGACGTGGTGATTCGCGCTGTATCGCGTTTGACAAGCGTTACTGCGAGGCAATGGGTCTTATCAAGCTGGACGTGTTGGGACTGGCTACGCTCGATTTGCTGGCTTTATCACGCCAGTACGTCAAAGAGCAGACCGGTCTGGAAGTGGACCTCGATGCAATCCCACTGGACGACAAGAAGGTGCTTGGGGAGATGGCGGAAGGTCACACCATTGGAATCTTCCAGTTGGACGGCGGAACCATGCGCAAATTGCTGAAGAACATTGGCGGCGGCATCGAACCATTAACCTTCGAATCTACCGTCGCAGTAACCGCACTCCATCGACCTGGCCCAATGCAATCTGGCATGGAAGACACTTACGTCAAGGTGGCGATCGGTTATCAAAACCCAGAGTCGATTCACCCCATGATTGACCACGTTACGGAAAGCACAAACGGCGTACTGGTTTACCAGGAGCAGATCATGAAGTCCGCGCAGATTCTGGCCGGATTCACGTTCGCAGAGGCGGACAACATCAGGAAAGCGATTGGTAAAAAGGACGTCGAGAAGATGCACAAAATCGGTGGCGAGTTCGTGCAACGCGCGACTGAAGGGTGGATTGAGGTCGAGATGGACGACGGATCGGTTGTCCAGGTTCAGAAGACGTCGATGCATATGTGTTCCGACGGCAAGCGTCGGACCATTTACCAGGCCATTGACGAAGATGCCGATATTATGATGTTGGACGCCGCGCATTAAACAATACAATTAGTAACGCAGTAAACAATGTAATTAGTAGCGCAGTAAACAAGGTGTTTGCTGCGTCACATGGAGAAAATACACATGAAAGTCGCAAAAATAGTGTCCGAAAGACCGGGCTTATCAGAAGAGAAGGCCAAAGAGATCTGGGACGCATTCGAGAAGTTCGGCGGCTATGGATTTAACAAATCTCACTCCGCCGCCTATGCCACCATCTCCTACCAAAGCATGTACATGAAGGTACACCATCCGGCAGAGTTCTTTGCGGCCGCGCTATCCATTCTCGGCGAAGACAAACACCAGGCGATAGTGAAGGACGCGGCAACTTATGGCGTTCGCGTCATGCCGCCGGACGTCAACATTTCAAGCGGACGCATCGAAATCGGAAAGCTACCTTCTGGCCAGATAGCGTTATTCGCCCCCTTCTCTTCCGTTAAAGGTTGCTCGGACAACGGATGCGCTGCCATCGTGAATGCGCGGCAGAAGGTCGGTGGGAAGTTCGAAACCTATGAGCAGTTTGAGATGGCCGTGGAGAAACGAGCCTGTAATGCTCGCATACGTGAAGGACTGATGCGCGTCGGGGCGTTCGCTTCCATTCAGCCAGGCACATCGCCGGCAGACGCTGAAGACCGCAAGAAGGATCAGGCGGAGTTGATGGGTAGTCTCTTTACCGGCACCGTGAAGATCGGTCGCGTGTTCGAGTCGACGCCACGGAAGACGGCGGAGCTGTCCGTTCTGATGGAAGAGATGCGCAGCAAGCTGGGCCTGGGCGAGAGTATGGTGACGCCATATATCGGCCTGAAGCCAAAGGTCATGATCATCCTGAACAACGCCAATGGCAGTGATGCCAAGAGCGGCATATTCATGAATAAGGGGTATGAGGACTTCAAGGGGCGCATTGCCAACACTCTGGGCCTCCGTATGGGCGATCTTTATGTCACTGGCGTCATGAAGCGAGCAAAGGGGAAGGATGAGCAGTACACCAAGGATGAAGAGGAAGTGTTTATCGAAGGTATGCGTCGTGAAATCGAGATCATGAACCCAACATACATCCTTGCGTGTGGAGCTTACGCTTCAAGGCTGTTTAACGAGAAGGACAAGATGGGTGATTTGACTGGTCGCAAGGAGTATTTCGCGGACAAAGACTTCACCGTTTTCCATGCTTTCACACCGGGCATCCTTCACTTCCGCCCGGAGGAAGGTGAAAAGCTGGATGAAATTTTGAAAGATCTCTGCGACGCGATTGAAGGCTAACGCAACTACCAAAATCCGCCTTAATTCAGCGCTTTACCCCCTTCCCCACTGAGATAAAATCTACCAAACAACGAAACTACTTGTTTGGTAGATAACTCATAAGGCAGTCAAAATGAAAAAAACTCTGGTCGGTTTATTGCTTCTGGTTCCAGCGGCCGCGTTCGCTGAATGCACCACCGTTGGTGAATACACATCTTGCATGTACATCGACGGCAACCATGTTCGCCAGGTGACAACCGGACCTGGCGGCCAGCGTATCGAGCAAAATACGCGACTCAATTCTGACGGCAGCATCGACGGCTACACGACGGGCGACTTGGGTGATCACACCACCTCTATCCGCCGGCTTCCTGATGGCAACACCATGATCAAGACTGACGGCAAAACGCAGATCTGCAACGAGCTTAAATGCTACTGACCACAAGGGGTGAAAGCCCCTTTTTTTTGCGATAACATATATGTACACACTTACATATACAGGCAGCACATGAACAAATCTCTCATTGAACAAATCCTGGAAGACCTCAACTTCGACAAAAACAATCTCGATGAGGTCTGGCGCGAACAACCACGCCTTCTGATGCAGTACGGATACAAGTTGGCCGAAGCAGAGCGATCGATGGCCGACGCCAAGCGAAAGCTGGACGTCACGGAGGCGAGAATCTATCGAGAAGCTCGTTCAAAGCTGGGTTTTGATGGCGTCAGGATCAGCGAAAGCACACTGGATTCTCGCGTAAAAAGCGACCCTTCCTACGTCACCGCTCGCGCTCTCTATGACGACAGCAAGTATCAGGTGGATGTTTATAAGCAGGCTGTATCAGCGTTTTCTCACCGCAGAGACATGATCGTTCAGGCGTCAAAGGCATTCATCATCGAGATGGAAAGGTTGGGCGATGGGCGTTTTTCTGGCCCCCGCAGTTAATCCTTCTTCCCGCATTTTGTATCTTGCTTATATGCAAATACATAACTAATATAGCTCGTGTCGAATACGACCAGAACGCCACTAACGCTAATGCGCAGCCGGCCATATAAAAAAAGAAAATCGAGGATTTACACATGTCAGTTCAAGCACTGTTACGCCGCAGTAAGAAGGCTCTCGAAGAGGCACGTCCTACTCGTGGACAGGATTTGGAGAAGCTGAAAGCAGGTGAAAACTATCTGCGAATCTTCCCGAACAAAGCGGACCCGGAGAACGGCGACTTCTTCCACCCATACGGTTTGCACTATGCCAAGCAAACTGGACCGGATGGCAAAATTCAATATTCGGCGGTCCTGTGTCAGCACCATACCCACAACAAACATTGCGCCATCTGCGACATGGTTGAAGAGGCAAAAATCTACCATCGCGGCAACGAAGCGATGAAAGATATGATCAACGATGTGCGAGCCGGTTTGCGCTATGTCGTTATGGGTATGCTGTCGAACAATGAAAACTTCTCTGGCTGCGAGGGTCCGAAACTTATCGACCTGCCTCAGACGGTATTGGATGACATCATTGCTCTGATGGAACAGGACTACGAAGACGAAGTCGGTGAACCACTGAGTCGTGAGCGTGGTTTTGCATATCTGATCAAGCGTACCGGCACCGGTCGCGACACCAAGTATGAAATTACGCCTAAACGTAAACTGAAGTCTCCGATCACCCAGGCTCAGCTTGACGCACAACCTAACTATCTGGATTTCGTGAACCAGAACGATTCAGCGAAAATTCCGCTGACTACCCGCATGGTATCCGCAACTCTGGGCATCGCTCCACCAGCAGGTTTGGCGGACAGTGCCGGCGCTCTGCCAGGTATGTCCGCTGGCGCACTGCCGGGCATGTCCGAAGGCTCAACCTATCTTCCGAAAGAAGAGCCGGTTGGCAAAGGCATTGATAACGAAATCCTGAACGAAGAGCTGGAACGCGCTGAAGAGGCGGTCTATGAAGAAGTGAAGGAGTCGAAGGCAGCTGAAGCAGCTCCGGCGCAAGAAGACAGTTTCGAAGATGAGTTAGCAGCACTCGCTGCGCTCGGAATGTAACCCACCCTTCCTGCAACTAACGGGCGTCTACGGACGCTCGTTTCATTTGGAGAGCAAGCCTATGAATTATCTCTTCGTCGACGGCAATGGGTTGGGTTACTACCACCATGAGTCTGACAAGCTGAGTAACGGTGACATGGAAGTTCAGGCCATCTTTGGCTTCCTGAAAAACGTTCGTCGCTATGCGTCCATCCTGAGAGCGCGACCGGTCATCCTGTGGGATGGTTTCTCAGATAAGCGCCGCGAATTTTACCCGGAGTACAAATCCAATCGCGATGAAGACGCGAAAATGAAGGCGATGAAGGAAGGTTTCGCCAAGCAGAAGCCTTTCATTAAAGACATTATGCGTGTGGCCGGCGTCAATCAAATTACCGCCGTGGATGGCGAGGCAGACGACCTGGCTGGCATGTTGGTGGCCAAATACCGCCACGACGACAACGTCGAAAACGTCTATCTGCTTACCGGCGACTCTGACTGGAAGCAGCTGGTTAACGAGAAGACGACGTGGGTCGCCTTACGTGAAGATGCCAAGCATAAGCGCATCAACATGGAAATGTTCGCAGAGCTGACCGGCTACCCAACGCCAAAAGCGTTTCTTGAAGGTAAAGCGCTGCAAGGTGATAAGTCGGACAACATTCAGCAGGTGGGCGGCATTGGCGAGAAAGGTGCGCAGGATCTGCTTCACGAGTATGGCTCAATCGTCTCTCTGGTTCGCGGCATCAACGATGGCTCAATCGTCATTGACTCCGGGCGTAATAAAACAGCCGTCAACAAGTTGGCTCGCAACGAGTTCAATGAGAAGACAGGCTGCAAGATGCTGGATGCTTTTCTGCGAAACATCAAACTGATGAACCTCATCCAGACGCAATTTGCCCCAACCAAGCTGGATATCGTTCGCGGCGAGCAGGACTTTAAGGGGCTGGAAGAGTTGTGTAATCGGCTGAATTTCCGGTCCATCGTAGAGGACTTTGAGGTGTTTGTGGTGCCATTTGAGCGCTACTGCGGGGCTTCCTCATGATTACGTCCATTGTACGTTTGGGAGAGACAACCACGGCGAACAAGCTGGCTATGGAAATGGCGCACCAGTTTGGCACGTACTCGATCAACGGGTTCAAAAGCATTCTCGAAACCAACGGGTTGAAGCTGACTTACCGCGAAAAATTGATGGTTGTCGATCATTTGATGACCGCATTAACCCGAATCACAAAACTATTTTCATCTGGCGGTCTGTCATTCGACGCAGAGAAGGCGAAGACATACATCGTCCATCAATTAAACACAGGGGTAGAACAAAATGGCTAAAAGTCCATTGGCATTGGCGTTAGGCAAGAAGCTGGGTAAAAACGACGAAATCCAGAAGGTTGAGCAGTGGATTGATACCGGATACCCGCCGCTGAATGAAGTGGTATCAGGAGATCTGGAAGGCGGCTTCCCATGCGGGCGCATCGTTGAGGTGTTCGGTCCTCCGTCGGCTGGTAAGACGTTCCTTGCCACCAAAGCGATGATTGCCGCTCAGAAAGCGGGTGGCGTCTCAATGTTCCTCGACCACGAGAACAGCTTCGATGTTGGTATGGCTGTCGGTATGGGTCTGAATGCGGATGAAGACGAAGGTCAGTGGATCTACAAACAGCCAGACACTTTTGAAGACGCGATCGACTTAACAGGCCAGCTCCTTTCAGCGATCCGTAAAGGAGAGTTGATTCCAGCTGACGCGCCAATCGTCATCGTTTACGACTCGCTTGCCTCGATGGTTCCGCGCCAGAAGTTCGAGAAGTTCGAGAAGATGGCGGATGGCACGGCCAAAGAGAAAGACGAGCTGAATATGAACGACAACACGGCGCTGGCGCGAGCGACCTCAGCTAACCTGCCGACGCTGGCTAAGTGGGCGCAGAAATATAACGCCTGTCTCATCTTCCTGAACCAAGTTCGTACCAAAATGGGCGTAATGTTCGGCGATCCGACCACGTCACCGGGTGGCGACTCTCCGAAGTTCTACGCTTCCGTCCGAATCAAGTTGGGCGGTGGCCAGCTGAAAGACGGTGGTGATCGCGTTGGTCAGCGTGTTACCGCCGAAGCCGTGAAGAACAAGGTCGCGCCGCCATTCGGCAAATGTGAGTGGAACTTCTACTTCGATCCGTCCCGCAGCCTGGACGTTATGGAGTCGATGGTGGAATACATGCTGGAGAATGGCTATCTGCCTAAGAGCGCGACCGGGCGCATCGAGATCGACGGCAAGAAGTACACCAAGTCCCAGATTGTCGATTTGTACCGTAAGCAGGATTTGTCGACAGTCGTGAAAGCGATCAAGCGTATTCAGGCGAGTCGAGTGAAGGAAGAAGTCGAAGAGGCTGAGGAAGCGTAGTCGACCGACAAAAACAATCAGGCGTCCATTGGGCGCCTTTTTATTTTCGTTGTTTGTATGTATGCATTTACTTAGAATATATATAAGAAATTAACTC
>ERZ1026872.538-NODE-538-length-10502-cov-21.530870_pt1 | contig 10502 bp, 10 predicted proteins | sample MGYA00380166_ERZ1026872 | MGnify/ENA primary metagenome ERZ1026872 (study PRJEB33269, sample SAMEA4719802) | human gut metagenome | biome: human-associated habitat; feature: organic feature; material: feces | place: Cameroon | collected 2013-10 ... | reverse complement strand
ATTAAAATCAAATTGGAAATTGTCATCTTCCTTTATATACTTTCTTATTTCTTCTTCTGTTCGTCCTTCAAGATTTAATAATAACACTCTAGGTGAATTTATACCATCTACCCAATATACCTTTTGTATATCTGAAGTTTCATAAATTCCTATACTTTCTATGGGATGTGAAGCATTGAAACCTAGATTGCCTCTATATAATAGAATTTCTTGTTGCAAATTACCATCCACACTTTTTATATTATATATAGCATCAGGTTTAGTATCACCTAAATTAGTTACAAATAGAATAGCATTATTATTTATTACTTGAATACCAATAATAGTACCTTGTATAGTAAGTATCTTAGAATTACTCTTTTCATTGACAAGACATAAGGAAGTATCTTTACCAGTAGTAACTATCCTCATGTTCCTAATACTATATGCAGTATCAGCAGGAAATTGACTAACTGCCAAATCCTGCTGCATACTTTTAGGTACTATAGATATTTGTTTCTTTTGCATATCATTGTATTCTTATAAATTCTCTTTTTCCTAATGATTTCATGCCTTTACTATGTTCATTGGTTCTTTGCAATAACTGAGTCCACATATTACTGATGGATTCCATCTGGTCTATAGTAGGCATATTTAAATCTCTTTGTGCCTGAGCGACGTACCACGCATATTCTTGCTGGGTATTTTGTAGTACAGCATTATTTATTTTACCTTGGTCAAAGAGAATGGTAAATACTTTTTTCTTTATATAAAGTTCCAATGCCTGTATGAAACTACTATTCTCAGGTATCATAGGATAACCTTCATTATCTACTTTAATAGCATGATAGGCAACTTCTACAACCCCTTCCTTAAGAGAGGTATAGATAGCATTATTCTGTAACTTATAAGTTAAGTCCCCAGTATCTGAGTTCCCATTAGGCTCCTTCTTAGAACTATAGTGGAAACTATCTGAAGCATATCTAAATACTTTAGGACAATATTCTCCTTCCTTATAAGTCCTCACTTGTATCATATCATAGTAGTCACAAGGCAAACACCCCCTGTAGTTTTCTATGTTAACTAGAGCTGTCTTTTCTTCAAACTCATTAGGTGCTCCTATAATTTGTATAAAATGAACAGCATAGTTTATTGCTCTTTCTAAAGATAGGTCTTGTAATAGAGGATGGTCTAACAAGTCATCCAAAATTTGCTTAACACTTATGTATCCAGTCATCTTTTTACTTCTTATTTTTATTATAAAACTGTAACTCTCCCTCTACTCTAGGTCCTATTCCATATCTCCTATAGTACTTGCCTATATTATCTCTTATAAAATAGAATGGAGAGCCATACATCGCCTTCATATCAGCCTTATTCTCAAATAAGGTATTTGCTACTCTGGAGCTGCCTAAGTTATATATGCCACTGATAATATGGTCTCTAACTTGGTTACTGGGGGATAGATTAACATCTAAAGTATTGAATAAATGGGGCAATCTTTGATTCTCATAAGCATTTATGGCATCATTTATTGACTTAAATCTAGCCTCTCTTTCATCTTCCTCTGTGATGTATTCTCTCCCTTTGGAGTCCCTTTTTATTTTTCCTTGTATATGGGGATTATTATTTATGTCTACGCCCATGCCCAAGTTATTTTTGTCATATCCAGGCTTAGTAGGTCTATACCATCTTCTTGTATTTCTATCAAAACCAATACTATCTTTATTTTCCACAAAGTTTATAAGCTGCCCTACCCTAGTTTTGTCATAGTTTGGTAATCCTCTCCAAGTGCCAGGGTTTCCATTTTGCCTATCAATCCACTGTTCTTTTGTAAACTTTGTTACAGTACCATCCGAGTTATATTGCACATATCTCTTAGCGCCATCACTCCAATAACCTCTACCTAGTGGCATTCTTTGTCCCTTTGGATTATACCAGCGTCTCTCTTCCCTATTGTATGTAGGCCCAATCTTGCCACCCTTGGCAAACTCATTATATACATTTCTTATAGTGTTCAGGTTAGTAACACCTTCTTCAACTCCTAACTTTATATAAGCTGCTCTATCACGCATAGATAAATTATTCCAACTCATACTAATTTCTATTTAATAGGAAAGCATCTACTTTGCCTTCCTTGATATTTCTTTTAAGAGTTTTCTTCAGTTCCCTATTGGCATTGAACTGGTAGAAAGATTTGTTTGTATAGTCTGCCTTAGCCTTGTTGTAATGAACCTTGAAAATCTCTTTTTCCTCCATTTTAATGAGTGTTCTACTCTTATAGGCTTCCTCATCTTCACACCATAATTTAAGTGTTCTATCCCAATCTATTGGGAGATTGCTATGCAGTTTCCCATCCTTGAAATTAACATAAGTACTTATCTTTCTGAGTTCTATAGTGCCCATCCTATGAGGAAGTTTTATATCCCCTCCTGTAGATAGGCTGAGAGCAAGTTCATTGTTTATCTTCCTAATTATACTATAAAACTCATGCTCAGTAAGCCTTTGACCTATATCAATCCATTGCCTCTTTCTAAGCCACTTGTAAGCATCATATACTCCCAATGACTTGTTTACTTTATGGACTCTAGGCTCATTTAATTTAAGAAGTTCTTCCCTAGTCATTAAGATTCAATTTGCTTCTGTAAGTTTGATTTAGCATTCCTTGCTATGAAGTTAGCTAGGTTAGCCAAGTCATCCATAGCATTGTTCTCAGAATCTTCAGGCTTATATATAGCCCCTGAAAGTTCCTTGGTCACTAGCTCTGTTAAAGGAGGAATAAGTGCATCTTCAAGAGGAAACTCCTTGTCAAGAATATCACAGCTCTCTGATTGCTCACACTCTAATTCTGAGGCTTCTTCTGCATCACTAAATACTCCAGTAAACTTTATTTCCTCTAAGTAATAGAGCTGTGGGTTTGAAGACTTCAGATATAAATATCCATCAGGTCCTTTAGCAGCATAAATTATATTCTGAAGCCATTTATTGTGTCCTATATATCTCAGCCTATCCCTAGATACATAAGTTATCTCTCCATTGAAGTAGTCATCTGAATGCACTCTGGATTGTCCTATATTCATAGTTTCAGGTATCTTCTTAGTACTCCTCATATAGGTACCTTCACAAGGTATTCCCTCTACTCCTTCATGCTCTTCTAGGTCTAAGCACAGAGTCTGATAGTTGGATAATGGAACTTCCTTCCTTACATCAGAGTATCTTTGCTTTAAGAGAAAAGCCCTATATTTACTTAGCAAGAATATAATATGGTCTTCAGTAAAAGATGAATCATCACTCATAAGTTTTAGTTCATCTAATACTAAGTACACTAATTGTCTGTATGTTCTCATATTGATACATATTAAAAAAGTTCTTGTGACAAAGATACTAAGAATTTATCAATGCCACAAGAACTTTATTGTTTTAGTTATTGTTCTTACAAAATTTTATTAACAGGATACCTTAGCATTCAATTCAAGGAAGTAGCTCATGTCATGCTTTGCAACCTTAGTGAAGAAATACTTCTTAAAGCTAGCTAACTTATCATAGTTCTGCATCAACATAGCTTTAGCAGCATCAAATGCCGCATCCCCAATTCTCTTTCTAAGATGTTCCTCATATACAGGAATCTTATCATCAGAAGAGAATAAATGTATGAGGTATAGCTGATTATGGTCTACCTGTGTAGTAGTTACTACATAATTACCTCTTTCTCTATAAAGGTGTCCTACTCCCCAATTCTTGATAAGAAGAACTTCACCTCCTGCAAGCCATGTCTTGATAGACATCAGAGGTTCATCTAATCCATACTTTATAAGACCAGTAAGTCCTCCAATCTTGAACCACCATCCTATACTTGAAGCATATACTGCTCCTAATACACAAGAGCAGGGAACTACTTCTGCATCAGGATTTTGGTCTAGTAGCTTATCTGTCCACTTAGCTGTGTATTCCCATCCATCCTCTGTCATATTAACAAATGAGGCATAAGTACCAAACCTTTTTCTTCCTATATGTCCATCTTCATTACTATAGATTCCATATTCATCTTTACCAAAGTAGACAGTGTTAGAAGTTATTAGTCTATTAGGGTTTTCATCAAGAAGACTTACTAGTCTCTCATCCCAATTAAACTCATAGAATCTCATATGGGCATCAAGCAGCACAAAGTAAGGAGTAGTGCAATGGAATACACCAAAGTTCCTAGAACCTGCTACACCTAGGTTAGTATCATTCCTATAATAGTCACATCCAAAGATTTCAGCTACTTTCTTGTAATTATACCCATCATTGCTATTATCATCAATGAGCATAATCTTCACATCCTTGGCTGTAGCTCTTACAGAAGTAACAGTTTTCTCTACCTCACATCCTTCATTTTGGAAAGGAATAATTACAGTTAATTTACTATTGCTTCCCTCAATATGACCTCCATTACCTACATTAGCATGACAATAAGCATTATGAATCATGGTAGCACCATCAAAGGGGCTTGGTCCCATTGTAACCTGTTTATCATGCTGTCTGTAATAGTTTACTACTTTAGGAACATTGAATATCTTCAATCCATGAGTAACAGCAGTTATCCACAGCTTTTGGTCTTCAGCACCATCAAATATCTTTTCATACCAGAAAGGAAGTTTTAATAGTGAAGATTTTCTCATCATAACTGTAGGATGTCCTATACAATTATGATGGCCCAAATACTCTCTTATAACCTCACCTGGCCCAGGTTGGAAATATTCTTTAACTGCTTTCCCATTACCCCATTCAAATCCAGCACCCATAATATCTACATCAGGGTGTCCCTGCATCCAATTAAACTGATATTCAAGTCTGTCAGGATACATCATATCATCAGCATCCATCCTAGCTATGTAGATTCCAATAGCTCTTCTAATACCTAGGTTAAGTGCTTCTGATATACCATCATGCCTCTTCTTTATATAGACAATCCTATCATCTGTATAGGATTTGATTATATTCTCTGTATTATCTGTTGAACCATCATCAACAATGATAAATTCAAAGTCAGTGAAAGTTTGTGCAAGTACACTATCTATACACTCCTTAAGATATGTTTCACCATTATACACAGGCATAACAACTGAAATCATCTTATAGTGAGAAGTCATGCCTAGATGAATAGCATGAGTGTCTTCAGTAGGATGAAATTCATCTATAGGATAGAAATACATCTTAGGGTAAATAGTAAGCCCATCAAACTTCTGTAACAGATTCACATCAGGGCTAAAGTCATATATCTCCTTTACACCTGCTGTTGTAGCATAGATACTATTGCATATATTAAGAGAACCATCCCTCTTAATATAGTGCTTATTCTCCATCTTATCTAAGAGAGCCTTAATAGTTGGATTACCTTTCTCTGCTCCTACTAAGCCCCATCCTATTTCACCAGGGTTTATCATTCCTACAAACATCTTGTTGTCTAGGAATGGGTCTAGGGATTTAGTAACCATTTGGTCTGCATCTAGGTATATGCCACCATAGTTATAAAGTACATATAGCCTCATATAGTCTACTATGTAACCATAAGAGCCACATCCACATTCATAACATTCTTTTACCCAAGGAACAGAATTAACATCAAAAGTTTCTTCATTCCATAATCTTATCTCATAATCTGGCAGAATCCTCTTCCATGATTCAATACTTCTCTGAACTGCTTTGGGTAATTCCTTATTTTTGTCTTTGCTGAACCAGCAATAATGTATTATTTTGGGAATCATACTGATAAGATTTTTAATAAAGTAAGTACTGGATAATACCAGTACTTACTATTTTGTTATGTATTAGGCATCCACTAAAGGAGCATCTTTCATATCAATTACTACACTTGACTGAGTAGTACCTGCTAGACTGACTTTTTTAGGGTTAATGCCATCAGATGTAATCTCAATTACAGTACCACCTGTATTAGATTGTAACTTAAGTACTGCTGGTGCTGCTGTTGTAGTTGTAGTACTAGTAGTTGTAGCACTTGCTAAAACTGCCTCTACTATAATATTGCTACCTGGAGTAATGGCATCTGTAGTATAAGGTAATGCAACAATCTGACCATTGACTTTCAGCTGTGGAATCTTCCAGTCAGGATTAACAACTGTAGCAGAAGTAAATCCTATAGTGATAGTAGGAGTAACATCTGTTGGGAACTCTAAGGTCTTTACAACATCATCAGTCCCAACTGGGACTGTACCAAAGGTACCTGTAACTGTGTAATTTGTAATACTACTACCCTTGAAAGTAACAATAACAGGCTTCTGTGAGTATCTGATATACAACTCTTTAGTTTGTCCAGCATTCAGAGTGAAATCATGGACCTTACTTGAGGTAAGTAAGGTTTTATAGTTTTGGTCTGCATATATACCCTTAAATACTTTACCTGAAGGGTCAGCAGAGGTAACTTGAACTTTTACTTGTCTTTGTCTAATTTGTGCCATATTTTTAGAGAATTAAAACTTTTGTACTAGTTGAAGTAGTGGTTGGGGTAGAATTAGAACCCTTAAATTTAATAGTTATATGTGACATACCATCAGAAGGAGTATCAAATTTATATTCTTGCTCATTTGATAGTAGTTCACCTGTCTTGCTGTCATAGAACCCAATAACCTGCTCATAAGTAGAAAGAGGAAGGCTAAGAGTAATTTTGCTGCCTATTGTGCCTCCCATGCCTGAATAAGAATAGTGAACTGTATCTCCCTTTAAGACAAAGGAGGTATTATCTCCATTAGAGATATTTACATTAACTGTTCTTGAATCTTCAGGTAGGCTCACATCCAGGTCTCTGGTATCTAGTTGCAGATATGCTAACTGACCTGGAGGCTCAGTGGATATAGTACCAGTAGTTGATGTAGTAGAACTACTACCTATTTCAACAACTTCTCCATCAGATAGAGTAACTTCTACCTTAACATTATCTGCATTAGCATGAAGAATAACATATGTAGAAGTGTCTACAATCTTTGTTAGTGTAGAATAGAAATCATCTTTTGTTTTATCGCCACTATTAGACTTATAATTTTGATAAGTACTATCAGCTTTCTCAACTAGGTTAGAATCTGATACTCCATCCTTAAACCAGTACTCAGTAATAGAATCACCACTTTTGACACCAATAGTCAAACCTACACATCTTTTAGATGTGGTAAGTGCAGTCAAAGCTGCACTTACACTATTATATGGTCCATATCTCTTATCCATTTGAGGATAAGGATTAAATCTACTATCACTCCCAGTGAAGTTCACAATATCACTTATAGTTACTGCCATCTTTATTTATTTTTAGCTTTAACATTTATAAGTTCAGGAGCACCACCATAGTTGTTATAGATGAAATACACATCATAGTTTATGCCATTATAGGCCCCACCCTGATTAGCATTTACTCCTCCCCTTGTGTACTTGGAATAGAAAATGCCATTATTTGTATCATCAGGGATATTTTCCTTAGTATTATCATAACATACAGTAGTTATTCCACCTGATGTGAAGGCTGCATATTGTAACTCTACCTTATCTACAGGAACTATCAGATATGTGTAATACCCATTCTGTGGGATAGTAAACTTATTTACCTCAGCACCTGTTATGGTTTTTGACTTTGTGCCTTCCCTCTCCATTAGAGTATTTATAGGAATATCTACAAAATCAAGAGGAGACATATAATCTTTTACTACACCATAATAGACACTATTACCTACAACAGGTGGTTGAGTACTAGTACTTGTAGTAGTTGCATCTACAGGAATAAATACTGGGTCTATAACTGCTGACTTATTATTACTATAAGGAAGCTCAGTAGCAGTACCATTTATTATAACTTTGTCAACTTTCCATCTGTCATCAGCACATACTATTTTATTGATAACATAGGTTACACCGCTACCTGCCTCAGCAATTGTCTTAGAAACATCCACATCAGTTACTGAGACTGTTTGATTTGTATTATAAGTAGCTGTATAAGGAATACTACCAGACTTAAATAAGAGAACAACAGGTGCTGGAGTTGATGTCGTTGTAGTTGTAGAGGAAGTTGTAGTACTCACTTCTCTATACCTAAGCTCTATGGTGTCAGTTCCTGTTGAAGGTATAGTATATTGTAAAATATTACTGCTACCAATTAAAGACCCTGCTACATAGAAGCCGCTGAAAACAAATCCAGGAACAGCCTGGGCCATTATAGTAACTTTGCTACCTACTTCTACCTTTACTGGAGTTCCTATCTCAACCATCTTGTCATCTACATAGGCAGTTCTAGCTACTGTAGAACTAAGTATCAGATAAGTAGGCTTAATAGGAGGCTGAGTAGTTGTGCTTGTAGTAGTTGTTGTTGTGGTTGGTACAATTACAGGTGGAGGAGTAGAACTCCCTCCATCACAACATACACATTCACAGCAAGGTCTATTAGTTGGTAAAGATACTTCACAAGTGGAACCAAAGAATTGGTATAATAAATCTCGCATCAGCTTAATATCTTCGTTTGTTATATAATATCTTAGCTCAGTGTGAGTGATTTCATAAATGAAGTCCATGACTAGCATCTTGAATACTACATCATAGCTTTTATAGCCTGTGTGAGCTAAGGTCTTGAAGTATCTTATCAAATTATCATACATTAACTCATCCATTGCATCCACATCCATTACTAGGTTTAGTACTAATGGAGTTAGTAAACTTCTTCCAATATGTTATGGCTAATGGGAAGTCCCTAGTTTTAAGACAGATTTGGAATGCTTTATATCTTAGGATAAAGTCAATAAAGGCTCTTGGAATATCACACTTGTGATAGGTCTCACTAAGGTATTTCAAAGCCTTTCTATAGATGGGGTAAGCGTCTACTCCAACTCCTAAAGTAATAGGAGAGTCTAAACCACAAGGCACATCACAAGAAGGAACTCCTTTTGTAATCACATACACAAAGAACATATTACCCTCCATAGTAGGTACTAATAAATCTGTGGCCTTGATAGTCATTTGCACCCTCTTCTGGTTGCCAGAAATAGTGTAAGAGTACACTGGATATTTACTTACTCCATCCTTGCTAAAAGTATCTTGTGTATCTACTACTATCTTGTCTATATAGACATTATTAAAGTATGGCATATCCAACACAGAACAATCTATATAGATTCCCTTATTACAAGGGATAACAAATAATTTATTAAATTCTACCATATCAAGTTCTTTGATTAAAAGAAATAAGGGTGAAGGTTATAAAACCCTCACCCCTTTTTATGTCTCTAAGTTAGAGAGTTGCAATACTGAGACCTGTAGCAGTGTTGAGGGCTGCAATTACCTTATTAAGTTCTGCCTTATCAGCACATACAATTGTAATAGTCTTTTCAGACTTTTGTACTGATTCATTGCTGCCAACATAAGCATAATGAATATCAAATACACAGTATGTCTTAGCTGGGTCTACAAGATAAGTAGTAGGTATGTTGTGAGGCCATCCCACTTGTCTGTACATATCTCCTCTCTCACCCATACAGAAGTATTCAAGGTCTGCAATAGTCTTACCATTGCCAATAGAACCACTTGTACTTTCTGTTAGAGTAGCCCAATATATTTCATCACCATTTACAGTAACAGGTACTGATTGTACTGTGAAGTAAACAGGGGTTTGAGCCATAACTCCAAGTCTCCAAGGTTGCTCAACTTCAGTAATAACTACTCCAGTGTAAGTACCTGTGAGGTCTGCTACCTTAGTTGTAGGAGTTACCTCTGTAGTTGCAGATGCAGTCTTAATCTCAATCTTGATAAGAGGAACTACTTCTCTGCTGAAATTCTTAGCCAGAGAGACTGCAAGAACCTTATAGAACTCACTTGCATCCATGCCAGCATAAGCATGTACCATACCATACTTGAAGTACTGGTCTTCATCTGACATACCTACATATTGCTTGAATGCAATTCTTAGGATGTAATCCTGTCCTGCAACAGGAGCACCACCATTGACATTTGAATCAAGAGCTATAGTTACTGACTTAAGGTCATGTGCCATAGCAGTTGCATCAGTAGCCTTTGCATAAAGGATATTCTTTGTGTCAATTAGGTCACTTCTCATTAAGTTATCAGCACCCTTGTACTCAAAATACAGATGGCTCTTGGCAGTATCATTCTTTACTGCAATAGAACCAGCAGCATCTGAAGCAAGCACATGAGGAGTCTTGAATGCTGTTGCTACATAAAGTTGTCTTACTTGATTTACACTAAATGTCGCCATTTTAATTTGAAATTAAATTATACAATAGATTTTATTTTCCTGCACTTGGAACCCTACTTATGATGGCAAGCCTAACTGCTCTCTCAAGTATTGCTCTATGTATTACAGGGTTCAGTCCACATTCTGTTTTTTTATTGATACCGTTGATTGACAAATCATTTGGTAAGTCATTCAGTATAATTGGGTTTGGTCTTGAAAGGTATCTGACAAGATAACTAGCCACGTTATACTTTGAAACTATTTCAACTGCCTCTTCATTAAGGTCAAGCCTTAAGGCTCT
>ERZ1026872.536-NODE-536-length-10504-cov-6.534597_pt1 | contig 10504 bp, 16 predicted proteins | sample MGYA00380166_ERZ1026872 | MGnify/ENA primary metagenome ERZ1026872 (study PRJEB33269, sample SAMEA4719802) | human gut metagenome | biome: human-associated habitat; feature: organic feature; material: feces | place: Cameroon | collected 2013-10 ... | reverse complement strand
ACCCACTGAAAACGGCCTGCTGCGCGGGAAATCCGCGGCAGCAGGAAATAAGCAGTCAGCAGTATTGAAATAAACAGAAAATATTGTAATGAGAACAGTTCCATAATAGTCGTATTCTACCATAGGAAGTGATGAAAGGAACTACCGTACCTCTTGCAAAACAGAAAGAAACGCGGCATAATATGACTGAATGAACCAAAGTAGTCATATTTAAGGAGACGCTGGCTTGGCTTTTACCGATTACGAAACCGAACAGCTCCGCAAGGCGTTGCTGAAGGAAACGAGACATTGCGCGGTCACGCTGGGAATGAAGAAAACCTCCGTGGATCAGCTGACGAAGGCGGTCGGCATTGCGAAGGGCTCGTTCTATAAATTCTACGAATCCAAGGAAATGCTTTTCTTTGCGGTTTTGGAGAACATTCACTCCGAGCTTTACGGAGTGGCTGACCATGCACTGAGTGAAACTGACCGCTTACCGCCGCCGGAGCGCGCGGCAAAGGCGGTTCTTGCCGTCTGCCGGCGACTGTCTGAAACCGGCGACATGGTTTTCATTGAAAACGATGCAAAGCTGCTTTTGCAGAGGCTGCCGGACGATGTCAAAAATGTCCATTACCACGATGACGAGACACACATCCGTCTGCTTTTGGAGAAATATGACCTTGTGCCGAATCGCGGCATCTCTTTGGCTGCCGCTACGGTGCGGGGACTGATCTTGACGGTTTCTCACAAGGAGCAGATTGGAGAACTGTATCCGCAGGTGCTGGAAACGCTGGTGTACGGCGCTTGCCGGGAGTTATTTAAATAAGCGGAAGGCCGCAGAGATGCGGCTTTTTCGAGATGCAGCGGTTAGCTTCTTCTAACGTCGTGGCTGTGTGTATCGGTTAGATTAATCTAACACCGAAAGGAATGATAGCGATGCAGGAACACAAGGACTTCTGGGACAAAAATGCCAATCGGTACGACCGCTTTATGCGAAAGGATCGGGCGGCGTATGAGGAGATGTATGAGCTGATCCGGCCGGTCGTGAAAGGGAAAACGGTGCTGAAGGACGATGGCGTGCTCATCGCGCCAACCTTCACCCATGCGGAAAATTCCTTTTCCGGCAAGGTCAGGGCATTTTTCATGAAGCTGGCGGGCTTTCCGCTGCACAGCAAGTGGACGAGCGAAGAATATCTGGCATTTCTGCGGCAAAACGGCTGGACGGTGCGGAAAAGCGCTGTGCTGAAAGCCTCATTCCCGCTGGCTTACACAGAGTGCGTAAAATCGGAGGGATGAACCATGCAGATATTGGAACACGGGCAGGAACATGGGCGGACGCTGCTGTTTTTCCCCTGCACGGCAGAGCCGGTGTGGGCTTTTGCCGACACGATCGCACAGCTATCTCAGAGCTGGCACGTTTTTCAGGTGGTGTATGACGGCCATCAGCCGGAGTACCCCGGGGACTTCACCTCCGTGGAGCAGACTGTGGATGAGGTGATCTCTTACCTGAAAAGCTGCGGCATCTCACAACTGGATGGGGCATATGGCTGCTCCATGGGCGGGGCTTGTCTGACCCATATGCTGGCACTGGGGAAAATACCCATCGGCCGAGCCATCATCGACGGCGGGATCACACCCTACCAGCTGCCCTTCTTGATGCGAAAGCTGCTGCTGGCGCGGGATGTGCTGTCTTTCAAAATGGCGGCAAACAGCCGAAAGATACTGGAAGCGGCTTTTCCGCCGGAGCGGTTTACCCCCGCAGGGCACGACCCCAAAAAGGAGTACGATGCCATGGAAGCCTATCTCAAGACTTTCTCCGACCTGACAATTCGCAATATATTCTGGTCTGCCAACAACTATGCGCTTCCGAAGCTCCCAGCGAAAATTGGCACAAAGATCACCTACTGGTACGGCGACGACGAAAAGAAGGATCGCAGGCGGGATATCCGGTTCATCAAGGGCTATTTCCCCCAGACGCGCATTCAAGGCATCCCCAAGATGGCTCACGCGGAGCTGGTGATGGTGCATCCGGAGAAATTCTGCCGGTATGCGGAAAAATTTCTGACTTTGCAAGCGGAGGAAGTATGATATGAAAGAAAAAATCAAGCTCTCCGGCGTGCCGGAGACCATGCTGCAAACCGTTTACGCAAGGGCAAAGGAGAGCGGCGGCCGCGGCAGCATTCACGATGCAAAAGCGGAGGAAATCATTGAAAAGCTGGACTACGATTTTTCCCTTGCCGACAAGGATACTGCCATGCACAGCGGCGTCATTGCCCGGACCATTGTGCTGGATAAGCTGACAAAAGCGTGGCTTGCAAAGCACCCCGGTGCGGTGGTGGTCAATATCGCCTGCGGGCTGGACACCCGGTGCTATCGGATGTCGGGTCACGCACATTGGTATAACCTCGATCTGCCGGAGACGATGGCGGTGCGGGAGAAGCTCCTGCCGGAAAGCGGTTCGATTTCGCAGATTGCCATGTCGGCCATGGATGATTGGGGCGGTGAGATTAAGGAGCAAAATACGCCGGTACTCATTATTATCGAAGGATTGACCATGTATCTAACGGAAACAGACGTGCAGCAAATTTTCACGGTGATTTCCAACCGCTTTTCCAAAGCCACAGTCTTTGTAGAAACGATGAATCCGATGATCGTGAAGCGTTTCAAGGAAAAATCCATTGATGCGAACAACGCAAAATTTACATGGGGCGTGAAGAATGGTGAAGCCCTTGCAGAATTGCTGCCGGACTTCCGATTTGTCGAAGAACATAGTCTTTGCGAAGGAATGGCGGTGTTTGCACCGGTTTATAAGGTGTTGGATAAGCTGTCTATCGTTCGGAATATCTCGAATAAGCTCATTGTTTTGGAAAAAGTGTAAGGAGGCGGCAAGATGTCATTTTTTGAAAACACCCGCAAGCCTGTAGGGCTTGGTGGAAAAATCATGGTTGCCATGATGAATCTGGGTCACAGCCCTGTGGCGCAGTGGGGGCTTCGATTTTTGGAGCTTACGCCGGACGCCAAGGTGCTGGACTGCGGCTGCGGCGGCGGTGCGAACATGAAAAGACTGCTGAAAAAATGCCCGCAGGGGATCGTCAAGGGCATCGACTATTCGCCCGTCAGCGTTGAGAAAACGAAAAAGGTCAACGAGACCGCCATCGCAGAGGGGCGCTGCGCCGTGTTTCAGGGCAGTGTGGAACATATGAATTTTACGGATGCGTCCTTTGATGTGGTCACTGCCTTTGAAACCGTCTATTTTTGGCCGGGTCTGCCAAAGTGCTTTCAGGAAGTCTACCGGGTACTGAAGCCCGGCGGGATCTTTCTCATCTGCAACGAGAGCAACGGCGACACGGATAAGGACGAGAAGTGGACGGAACTCATCGGCGGCATGACCATTTATCGGGATGTGGAGCTGAAAGCGGCCATGCAGGAAGCAGGTTTTATGAACATTCAAATACACAAAAATCCAAAAGATTGGCTTTGTGTTATAGGACGGAAACAGGAGAAGTAATCCTATCGGATGAGGCGGGATTTAGGAGGAATACATCATGTTGCTGCAAGTGATCTTGGAAGGATTAGGATTGGGCGCATTGCTGGTATTGGTCTGCGCCATCGGCATCCGCAAGGGCGCTGTCGGAATGGTGCATTTTTATAGTGACAAGGTGCAGCAGCGATGCATTGAACTGGGACTGACTACGAAAGAAAGAATCAGGCGAAAAGCCATCGTGCTGAAAATTGTTTGCCTGCCGATTTATATAGCGTATGCGTGGCTATGCGTGTATACGCTCAATGGCGCAAGTGGATTTTTAACTGTATTCTGGCAGTGCTTTGTGATCCTGTCCGTGATGAACCTCATCGACCGGCTTGGTATTGACGAATACTGGGTCGGTCACACCAAGGCGTGGGTGATTCCGGGAACGGAGGATCTGATGCCGTACATCTCGAAAGCAGACAAGCAAAAGAAATGGCTGTTCGGAACCGTGGGGATGGCGGTGATCTCCCTGATTCTTGCGGCGATCGGGCTGCTGCGGTAAGGGAGATCAATATGGAATTTGCGGAATACGGCAGCAAAAATGCCCCCACTCTTATATTCATTCACGGCTCATGCACCACAGCCGAGACCTGCTATTCAAAGGTAGCCGAAGCACTGAAAGACAATTATCACTGCGTACTTTGCAGGCTGGACGGTCACTATGACGGTTCGCCCGACTTTGTTTCCCTTGATAAAGAGGCGGAGCAGATAGAGGAGTATGTACAGCAAAACCGAAACGGCAGCGTATATGCCCTTATCGGGCTGTCCCTCGGCTCCACCATATGCGTCCATCTGCTCACAAGAAAGGAACTCTCCGTCAGCAAGGTGTTCATTGATGGCGTGTATGTGCAGAACAAAGGAGCGCTGTACGCCAATATGTGTGCGCTGATGTGCAATATCGGCATCGGCTATATGCGAAAGGGTGGAAAAGTCCCCGACAAGCTGATAGAAACGGTTTTCGGCAAGGGCAACAGAAGCGTTGTGGATATGATGTACAGCGGCACATCAAAGATAACGGTAAAGAACGTGTGCAGGCAGGTTTATGAGTATAAGCTTGGCAATATCTCCGCCGATGGCGTTGATATAATCAGCCTGAGAGGCGAATATGAGCCTATACCCACAGCATCATTCAAGCTGCTGAAAGAACATATCCCCCATATCCGTGAAAAAGTCATACCAAACTGCGGTCACACCCAGTTTCTCAATGAACAGCCTGATAAATATATCCGTCTGCTGACGGAATTTCTGAAAAACTGATGATACAAAAAGGAGAAAGAAAAATGGAGATCAAACGGTTCGGTGATCCGAAGGGGAAAAAGATTATGCTGCTGCACGGAAATCTGATGTGCTGGCGGCAGTTTGAAGATGTGATCTCGCTGCTGGAAGAAGAATTTGATGTTTATGCCGTCAGCTTTGACGGGTTCGACGGTACCGGAGAAACGACCTATACCACGGCGCAGGAACAGGCCGATAAGCTGGAAGAGTATCTGATCCAGAACTGCGACGGTACGCTGGATGCGCTTTATGGGGCAGACGGAAGCGGGAATGCAAACTATGCTGGATAGGATACCGGATCATGTCAGTCTGGAATCCGTTTATGCCACATGGAAGGTTGGCCTGTACCTGTACCGCTGTATGCCGGAACCTCAGCCGGATGCAGAGGTGGCCTGCTGGTATGGGCAGCGGGAGGGACATATGAAGAAAGCCATTGAAAAGCTGCGGAAGGTCTACCCAAAGCTGACCGTTCGGTGCTTTTCGGATTTTGGACACGGGGATATCCTCAACCATCCGGCGCTGCTTGCTGAGAAATTGAAGAATGAGATGATTTGAAAATAGATTTGCGTTAAAAAGTGAGGAGGATGCGCCATGTCGAAGAAAGCGACCAAGTTTCAGAGAAAAGCCATGAGCAAGATGTACCGGGGCAAGGAGATCTTCAAGCCCCTGAACACGGGCTGGATCAATGAGAATGTTGCCTGCGTGCGCGAATGGGTGGCAAACATCTTCTTCTACCGCAAGGGCGATACCACGATTATGATTGACGCCGGTTACAATTACGACCGTCTGGAAGAAAAAATGGGCTGGCTGGGCATCGCCCCGCAGTCCATCCGGCACATCCTCATCACCCATCAGGACACCGACCATGTGGGCGCGGTGGAGGCAGACAGCCCCGGCCTGTTCCGGAGCGCAAAGCTCTATATCGGCGAGATTGAAAACCGCTATCTTACCGGTGAAGTCCGCCGCAAGGTGATCTATCACCTCTATAGGCTGCCGCAGGTGACCATCCATAACGAAAAGGTACTGCTCACGGATGGGCAGATTCTTGACATCGACGGCATTAAAATCGAGTGCTTTCTGGTCCCCGGTCACACCTGGGGACATATGGTCTATCTTATTGATGACAAATACCTGTTCACCGGTGACACCATCTGGTTCGGCGCGGACGGTGGATACAGCTTCATTTCCTCTCTGGCAGAAAGCAACAAACTGGCGGTGAAATCGCTGGCGGCGCTGGAGCGAAAACTGCAAAGCCATAATCTGCATCCGCTGTTCCTCACCGGTCACACCGGCTGGACGGACAACTTCGCGTTCGCCTTTGCCCATAAAGACAAACTTTGCTCACCGTTCCAAAAGCGGGTTCCCGACCCCGCCGCGCCTTATGACGCTTATGACGAATCGGACGACACGGAAAAAATGGCAAAGAGCGGCTTCCTGAAGGGGGTGGGGAGATGAAGGTTTATTCCTTCGGCGCAGAAAATGCCCCGGTCATCCTGCTGCTTCCCGGCACCTGCTGCCACTGGAATGGAAATTTTGGACGGGTCATTCCGTTACTGTCGGACAGCTATCGCGTTCTCTGCGTCAGCTACGACGGCTTTGACGAAACGGAACGCACGGAGTTTCCTACTATGTTGGAGGAAACCGCAAAAATAGAAGCATACGTCAAGGAAAACTGCGGCGGGCATATCCGCGCAGCCTATGGCTGCTCGCTGGGCGGCTCGTTCGTTGGACTGCTGGCGGCGCGGCAGAGGGTTCATATAGACTATGGCATCCTCGGAAGCTCCGACCTTGATCAGGCATCCCCGTTTGTGGCAAAGCTGCAAACAGATTTGCTGCTGCCGCTGATCTATCCGCTGCTTCGGGACGGGCAGTTTAAGAGCCGCCTCCTCCAAAAGTGCCTTGTGAAGCGAAAGGCGGAAACGAGCGGCTACGTGCAGGCGTTCATGGATATGTTTGGCGGCGCACGGCCCTATGTGACCATGCAAAGCTGCAAGAATCAGTTCTATTCCGATCTCGTCACCCCGCTGCCGGACAAGATCGACGTTCCGGGAACAGAGATTCATATTTTCTATGCACTCAAAATGGGTGAGAAATACCGCAAACGCTATGAACGGCACTTTGCGAACCCGGTCATTCACGAGCAGGACTTGCAGCACGAGGAGCTGCTGGCCTGTTATCCGGAGCGCTGGGCGCAGTTGGTGAAGGATATCATGGAGGGAAAGCAATGAAACACCTGCACTTTGCTGTGGGCTTTAGCATCATCGTCTAAGGAGGAAACTGATAATGAGTATCTCTGCATCCCTGCTTCGCACCGTTTACAAGCTCTCCGGCGCGAAAAAGGCGTTCGCTTTGCCGGAGGATGCGCTGCAAAAGGAAATCGAAAAGCAGAACCGGCACCGCGGCGTTTTTACGCCCACTGACCGCAAGGCGTATTATGAAACAATTCCGGTGAACGGCTTTCCCTGCCGATCTTCAAGGAGGCAAAAGAGGACTTTGCGAAAATCGTGGAGATTTTGAAGAAATGAGGCCGGAAACGGTTTTCACGCTTTTCCAGACAAGGAGGCCGCCTACCGGCGCAGCCTGCAAAAGGAGAAAACATGAAAGATAACGAGCTACAATTTGACCGCAGCTGCCATGCGCTGTATTCCAAAGCCTGCAAAAAGCAGATTCGATCGAAGATCGCCCTCCACTACCCGGAAGCGCGGCAGGAAGCCGTTTGGGAACGGGTACAGCGTCAGTATGCGGAATTTCTTTCGGACTGGCGGACGGACTTGGGCGGCAGCAAAAACTTCCACAACGGCGCAGGCGGAACATATGACTGTATCGCCATTATGAGCTATTACGCCGTCTGCCGGGATGTTGTCTCGTTCCGCGAAATTGAAGAGATCGAAGAAAATCTGATCCTGCCGGCCTTCCGGAGGCTGCGCTTTGTTGACATCAACAAGCCGTTTTGGAGGAAGCTGATGTATCGGGCGTTTCAGAACGCCGAAAAGCAGTGCGCCAAATGGCACGACTATGAGATGCACGTTGCACCGTTTGAGAAAGATAAGCCGATTTGTTACGAATTCACCGCCTGTCCGGCGGCGGAATTTGCTATCAAGCACGGACTGACGGACATTATGCCCGCTCTGTGCAACGTGGACTTTGCTTCCATGGAGCTGATTCACGCAAGGCTGATTCGGAAAACCACCTGCGCCAACGGCTGTAAGTGCGATTATACCATCTGCGGCGACCAAGACCCGTATGTAAAGGAGCATCCGGAATACCGGGACGAGGCGGGATACCGAAGAAATCGCTGATGAAAAGGAGAAAGTGGCTATGAAATTTTTGGTATTCGGCGCGGGCGTTCTTGGCTGCAATCTGGCCAACAATCTGTTTCGCGCAGGAAAGGATGTCACGCTGCTGGCAAGGGGCCCATGGGCGGAGGAAATTCGGAGCAATGGGCTGCGAATCAAAAATACACTTTCCCGTCGCACGGCAGTCAACCGGATTCCAGTGGCAGAAGAGCTTTCGCCGGAGGACGCCTATGATGTGATTTTTGTGGCTGTGCGGTATACGCAGATTGAAACAATCCTCGAAACGCTGCGGGCGAGTCGTGCGAAAACGATTATCTTTGCAGGGATGATTATCTGAAAGAGCAGCCCGAATATGTGGATAAGGCTGGATTTAGGAGGAATACAGAATGAAACACATCCATTTTGACGTTGAAACCGATGGCTTTTACGGCGCATATTGGGCGTGTAAAACGCCCTCTGACTGCGCCATGATCGCCATGATTGGGGATGATCCGGAAGATTATATGGCTCGTTCCTGTGTGAAATGGCTTTTGAAGCAGGGCGTCCATGCTCTCACTATGTCCCCGGCCAAAAAGGATTATGGTCATCACAACTATCCATTGGAGCGTGTGGAAACAGCAATTCACTGGCTAAAAAACCACGGTATCCGCAAAATCGGTATTGTGGGTGCCTCTACAACGGGTACACTGGCGTTGACAGCAGCATCCTACTTTGCGGATATTACCCTGACTATCGGTATGACGCCCAGCGATTTTATCTGGCAGGGCTTCATGCAAGGCAAGAAAGACGGCTGCAAGGAATGGCCTATTGAGGGTGAATCTCTCTTTTCCTACCAAGGAGAGCCTTTGCCCTATATGCCGTTTGTTTATCAACACCCGCAGTATTGGCAGTGCATTGCCGCCGAAACCAAGCGTACCGGCGATATGGTCAACTCGTGGAAGCTTTTTGACGATTCCGAAAAGGCACATCCTATTACAGAAGCCGAGTTCATCAAGGTAGAAAATATCAAGGGGAAGCTCCTGCTCATCGGCGCAGAGGATGATGTGCTGTGGGACACAGCGAAATACATTCGGCGCATGGAAAAACGATTGGCAGAACGCCCACACACCTGCGAGGTAGAAACAGCGGTATATCCTTATGCTACGCACTTTGTTTTCCCCGAAGGACTGATAAAGATTATGCTGCCGGTTGGTTCGGGTCTGTTTATGAAAATGGCATTTCAGAGTGCGAAGAAGCACCCGAAAGAATGCAAATCGGCTCGTGTGGATATTGATCGGCGTATCACCGCCACCATTGAATCATGGAAGAAGGCTGCGATATGAAATACATAGGAATGCCCTTCGGTATGTGGACGCTGTTTGCGCCGTCCTTCCGAAACCAGTTGACAGCGGTATTCGGCTATGATACGGACACCGCAAAAGCCATCACAAAAAAAGCAAAGCCGAAATACAGGGAAATTATCTCCGAGCTGCCCGAATTTGAAAAGGGCGACCGGTTCAAGATGAACCTCGTCAACTGCGCGATGATCGGTGCGTTCATTCTCTCCATGCCGAAGCGCCCGGATATAGAGCAGCTGACCGTCTACTACGCGAACGCCATGATGACAAAGCCGATGAAATGGTTCTGCCGCAAGAGCGGAAAGAGCAAATTTGCCGAAAAGGACATTGCCGGCATGAAGGCGACCGCAGCGCTGAGAGCCGCCGACCGAAACCCCTACTCGTGGAATATGGACTTTTACGAATACCCCGACGGCAGCGGCTACGAGGGACGCTTTACCCAATGCGGCATCTGTGTGCTGATGAAAAAGCTGGGACTGTACGATTTAACGCCCGCACTGTGCCGTCTGGACTACACGATGAGCGAGGCAGGCGGCGCAACCGACTTTGTGCGGCAGTACACGCTTGCCTCCGGCGGCCCATACTGCGACTGTGGGTATAAAAAGAAGGGCTTTGTGAAAGCTGGGACGGAGGCAGGACGATGAAGGAAACCTATCTTTCCCGTGATTTTCGGGAGACTGCAGCACAGTGTTTTCCCTCGCAGGCCAAGGAGCTGAATGCATTTTTTGATGCGCGGTTGAATGCGCTGCTGGCTGAAAATGCAGATGCAAGCAAGGAAAAGCAATACCACCTCAAGCGGCAAATCTTGCCGGGCATTGCGGCCTACGAGACCTTGCAGCGGGTCATGCCGAAAGAGGAGGCACTGCAAACCGTTCACGGCTATGTGGAGCGGCTGGCGAGAACGAGCCACAAACAGCTTGCCGCCCTGCTGCACATACCGGGGCTTTACCGCCTTGTTCCCGGCGTTTTCGTCAAATCCACCCGGAGCGTTTTCGGCCCGGCGGCGGGCTTTGCTCCAAAAGAACTGCAGACCGGTAACGGCGTCTGGCGTGTGGATATGATGAAGTGTCCCTATCACGACACCTGCG
>ERZ1026872.535-NODE-535-length-10510-cov-21.857389_pt1 | contig 10510 bp, 10 predicted proteins | sample MGYA00380166_ERZ1026872 | MGnify/ENA primary metagenome ERZ1026872 (study PRJEB33269, sample SAMEA4719802) | human gut metagenome | biome: human-associated habitat; feature: organic feature; material: feces | place: Cameroon | collected 2013-10 ... | reverse complement strand
GCTTTGAGGGTATTTATGAAGTTGTTTTTCTCGGGAGGAACTGTCAAAGATCCGGGCTCTGGGGGATTTCGGGTTGTCAAACTTTCCGGCCTGCGGGGATTTTCTACGCTATGCAACTGTCAAACTACCGAGGCAGAAAATAATCTGAAATTTACAATTCTGTCGTTGCTAAGCGACAGAAAAAGAGCTATACTTAAATTGAGAAATTATACTCAAAGGAGGTATGCTCTATGAGTGGATATAATATTGACATTGCCGATATGCAATGCTGGGTCTTTCGGATGGCTCAATCCAAATGGAAAATGTCTCCCAGCGACTGCGCAGAACTGTTTAAGAAATACGACATTCTCGGATTTATCGCTGACTGCTATGACATTCTTCATTTGAATAGCTACGAATGTGCTTTGCATGATGTTGAAACCCTGCTCAAGAATCGAGGTGTTACCGTATGATAGGACTTGAAGATGGAATGCTGCTCTACCACGGAAGTTATGTCAGTATTCCTGACATCGCCTTAAACCGCTGTATGGGTGGTCTCGATTTTGGTCGTGGTTTCTACTTAACCTCATCTTATGAACAAGCATATAACTATGTCCAGCTTTCTGTTCGCAAAGCAAAACACATCGGTGCTGTTCCAAAAAACTTTGATCCAGCTGATGGACAAATATCCGTCTACAAATTTCACTATGACCCAAACATTCTCGCTTACTTTTTTCAAGAACCCAGTATCGAATGGCTGCATTTTGTAGCGGCCAATCGAAAGAAAGACCTCTTTCCTCAGCTTCTGAAAAAATACAGCGTAATTGATATCATCGGTGGAAAGATTGCCGACGACCAGACAGCCCGTACCCTTCAGATTTATATCAGCGGTGAAGGTGCTGGTGAGCCTGGGACTCCAAAAGCTGACAAAGAAACGATTGAAAAACTTTTACCGAACCGTCTCAAGGATCAATTTTGTTTCAGAACTCAGGATGCCGTCGAGCATCTTGAATTTATAAGGAGTGACCGCTATGGCAACATCAAATTGTGATAATGCTATAAACTATAAATCTACAGATTCTCAAAAGGAATGCTGCGCAATAATTGCGATGCGCGAAGCTGTAGAAACCCTTGCAGCACGAGAAAAGATTTCTTACGAGGAAGCTCTTCTTCGTTTCACAAGTTCTCGTGCGTATGAAGCCCTCTTTGATTTTGACACAGAGATTTGGAAAGAAGGCTCTGATTATCTGCTGAGTCTTTATGACTACTGCACTTCCAAAAAGACTGCATAAAAGATAAGCACCAGGAGGTGGGATTTTTTATACCATCACCAGACGATTGTGCTTATTTCGTTCACAACATAAGCACGGTCGCCTGTTTTTTTGCTATAGAATCGATCGAAGTCCGACTGGCTTGCCAGCTCTTTGTACGGATAGTCGTCGTTCTGCCGCTCAGCGAACACGCGATGTCCTTGTTGCCAGAGCTGTTGAACGCATGAGGTTATTCCAGATAAACCGCGTAGTAAGCAGCAAAAGTACGTCAAGGCATAAAAAACTCCGTGGCACACCACCACGGAGAAATCTAAACATATAGGAGGACACGCAAAATGAAAGCACATAAGTATTGGTCACTCGGAGCACTTGCCTGCATGGCAGGATGCTTCTACACGGGCTGCAAGAAGCTGATGCAGGCGCACAAGTATTTCGCTTGCGGCTCTCTGGTCTGCATGGGCATGGCAATCTACTCAGGCCACAAAATTGCACCGAAGAAGAAAAAAGCTGAAAAGCCTGAAAAATAAGGACACACGCCCCCGCCGTAACAAGCGAGGGCTTTTTTGAACTCCAGGAGTTCAATTTATTTCCGTTATAAACTATACGCTTCCATCATGAGCTGAATTCCGACTTTCAAACCTTCTGGCCTCTTCTGACCCTACATGCATCCTAAAAATGCTTCAGGCTCTCTGAGGGATTATTTTTCTACCACAAAAGCATCCTTGTATGAGCATTCTTCCAAATTGAGATGCTTTTCTCCGATAAAAATAATCCCTGACTGAAAATTCTGCCGAATAAAGATGCTTTCCATCACCATAAAGTAATCCCTGTACGAATATTCTTCCAAATCAGGATTACTCCATCACCGAAAAGTAATCCCTGCCCGAATATTCTTCCGAATCAGGATTACTCCATCGCTGAAAAGTAATCCCTTGCAGAATGTTCTGCCAAATAAAGATGAATCTTTCTTAACTTCCAGCCTTTTTGACACTCAACCAATCAGCAGCCAGTAGCGGTCTCACTTACACATTACTGGCTGTTTTCTTTATTCTGTCTCCGGAGCGCCTTTAATAAACGCCATGATCTCCGCGTAAGAGCGATCACTTTTTATAACAGCTTCCATCCGTTCTTCCTTCCGCGTGCCATCTTGCTTTCCCTCCTATGTCCTGACCTTCCGCACCTTCGGGTTCAGCTGGTCGCTGATCTCCTGGGCTCTCCTTTTTACATAGTTCGTGTCGATTCCAAACGCTTTCAGTATCGTTTTCTGTGTTGCCGTGACTGCATGATCAAGCCGGTACACGCCGTCTGCCTGGCGGATCAGTTCTATCTTTTCAAGCTCCCGTATGGATGCCGGCACGTTCATATCGTTCGGCTTTTCCAGAAGTTCTTCTTCCTCATCTTTCAGCTTCGTGTACATACGGTTCCGGATGATCAGCGCGACAAACGCAATCAGCATCTTTCCTTCAAGAGATTCACCCGTATATACCCCCAGACTCCGGTTGCCCAGGAAGCTCTTATCCACTTTGAACAGCTTTTCCGAGGCGTCCCTGCTCTTATAGAGATCAAGCGCTTCTTTTGCAGACATTTCAGCTGAAGTAATGATACAGAAGTATCCGCACATCTTCCGTTCTTCTTCTATGACAGAAGCCTTTTCTATCCCGCAGACAAAACACTGGTCATCTTTTCCTTCGTGATCATACTCAAGGCTGAAGTACTTCTCATAACTCTTATCAATGATGACCGGCTGTCCTTCCTGCTTTTTCAGGTATGCTGCGATCCGGTCGATCTTTGATTCCAGGTCTTCACGCTCCGAAGCGGCTTTACTGTAGCTGTAATAAATGTGCAGATACCGATCCTTTTCATCCGAATAGAAGACCTTTGTCTTTACGGTCGTACCATTTACCTGGTACCGGCGGATCGTATACTGCCGTTTCTCCTCAAAGCTTCCCTGGACTTCCCGGATCTTATCGTTCACAAAAGACTTCATCCCCTTGACCATGATTACGAAATCATAGCCCAGATGATCCATGTACCGGATGTCCTCTCTGGAAAAATACCCTCTGTCCAGGATAAAACCGGCATTCTTATACCCATACGATACGGCCTTGTTCAGCATCAGCTGAAGCTGAGAGATATCGACGATACTGCCCGGATAGGTCTCGTAGAACAGCGGCTCCCGGTTGTTGCAATCGTACGCTATGGAATAGTTGAAGATCGGAAGCCCCCGGTCTTCCCTGGCATGTCCGAATTCAACGATCTCGATATCACCGGCCTGGCAGTTCTTATTGGTAGAATCATAGGAAATATAGATCTTATCCTGCTTTTTCCTGACCGCGTTCCATTCGTGCTGGAAAGAAACGCTGTCCTCCACTGAGATCTGGCTGATGAAGGTCGATACGGTGGAGTCGCTGCAGATCTTATACTCTGGCGTGAAAAGCGGATGGTTATAGGCATAATCCGGATAGTACTGTCCGGCATTATTCTCTGTAGTGAGATAATACGCTGCCAGATCAAGAAACAGGCCTGTGCCGCGGTCATCGCTGTAAAGGCCGCTGATAATCTTGTCAAGAAGACTTTCCACCATCAGTTTTTCGATCACGATCCATGCCCCGATGCGCAGGCAGCTGCTCCTGGCATCCCGTCCCTGATCCTCCGGCAGTTCGGCGTCCGGAAAGTAAGTCAGAAAGTTTGGATTCGGATACATCATTTCCGGATCGTCTTCACATTTCTTACCGATCGTTGTGCGTTTGGGGATGTTGTATTTCTTGTCCGGCTTATAAATCCGGTCATACTCGTAATTGATGTAGACGACCCCTTTGATCGTCCGTTCATAAATCTTACCCTTGACCTCGGGTATTCTGACCTTGAAATCGTAGTACATTTAGATCGTTTAACCCTCAAAAATAAAGTATGTATAACTACTCAATAATTATACTAAAGATAGCCAGGAAAATCAATAGAAACGTTGATTTTCCTGGCTTTTCAAAGTCTTTTATTCGATTGAGTGCTAACCCTCATCGGAAGTTAAGAATTCATCAATTCTACAAGCTTCTTGTGGTCGATCAACCCAATTCCCAATTTCTTTGCTTCTGTCTTGGCATCGGTTGTAAAATATGACGATGTAACTATTACTCCTTTGTCTATCCTATCCCTTTCCATTACTGCAAACAATTCTCGAACAATCTTCACATCAACAGGCCGATTTGGCGCATACTTCTTGCATTCAAAATAAGTATTATAAAGAACTCCTCCTATTTCAATGGTAGCTACAATATCTTTTCCGCCATCACGTGTTTTCTGAGTTACCGTTAAATTGAATCCTTGTCTCCGAAAGACATCAGCAACACATTCTTCAAATTGCCAAGGTTCTAAGTCATACATAGCCTGTGGATCATTTAAAACTTGCTCATAAACCGATAGTATCGGTTCAGGAAGATCATAATCCATTATTACATCAGGCTCTTCGATTATATGGCATCCCTGTGTCTCACTGTCTTGATAATTAAACCCTCCGGGCGGGTATTCAAATCCTTTAACCTTAAAAAGAAGTTCTTGTCCACAGTGACAAGCTAATCCTCCTTCAAAGTCATGCTCTATCTCAGCGCCCATATCTCCTTCACCGATAATAAAGGCATCATCTTCAAGATCTTCTACGTTGATTTTATATTTTCTGCCGCAGTTGTTGCACTGTACTCTCATCCGGCCTTCCAGATGCATTTAATCACCTCATTTGTTGTCTAACATCTCCAGATGCTTCAAATCTGTTAATTTCGGTTCAAACAGCTTATCAAACAAAACCTTATTTCTTTGTTTAGCATCTTTTAAAAGCTTATCATAGGATATGACTTCTATGTACGTCCCAACTGTGGGGTTGTATCCAAAGAAGCCCTCACCATCCTGCGTGGTTATAAGGCCAGCCCTGCCAGCGCTTTTTCTTAGAGTCGGTGTAATATCTGCGACGACGTAACAATAAAATGCTATATTTGCAACATTACCGACGTCTCTACCGTTCTTCTTTTTTACCTTGCCCTCTCTAATATCCGTAACATAATCATAAACCTGTGTAATAGGATCTGTATCTTCTTTATCGAGATCATTCCTTTGAGGCCGTTTCAGTTCAACAATTGTTATTGAACTAATATTCTCTGGATCAGCTGTATACGACAATGCAGCATCAAAAACGGCGATATCCATTCTCTTGTCAGTTACGTTGTCTAACACAGGAATAGTTTTTATCTTTTTATCTGAAGCAAGAAAATGATGATAACTTAATTTATCGTCTACGAGCCACAAATTCATATCATCGTATGGTATCTCATCTGAGGTAGATTGCATGGGACAAATAATACTATGGATTCGATTTTCTTTGCTATATTTTCCATTAGCATCCGCCTCTAATGCTTCTTCTAAAAGATCAATCACAGCCTTTCTATGCGCAACATATTCTGAAAGACTTGCACGACTTAAATCTGTGATACTCTTACAATACTCATCAAACAATTTTTGAAAACCAGCATCAGAGGTTGCATTCTGCTTAACCTTTTTCTCTATATCATGCTTTTTCTGAACTGTATCCATCTCCCATTTTTGCTGATGCTTATATAGCTCAAGATCAATTCTATCATCTGGAAGTCCTGCGGGAATCTCATCATACACCTCTGGGCGTTCATTAAGAAGAAGCCTATACTTAGGATGCTGAGTTTTTACAAGTCTATCGATTTGTTGTTTCTTTTCACTGGCAACTTTAGAAAGATCATCGTCAAGATAAGTACGAATATACTCTATAGTTGCCTTTAGGATATCAGCTTCACCAGCCTTGCCAAACAGTGGTTCATCAAGAAAATCAAAATCTGATCTTTCTGTATTCACCGTCTGATCAAGATAACTTCCAGCAAGATAACCTACATAATAATAGTTTTTTGCGCCATCCGACAGCTTCCGCTGCATATTCGGAATATATTTTGCAAGATCGAAGGATTTCACTTCCCGGCTATTTGCGCAGAAATGCAACTCATGCTTATCTGCTCCTTCGGATAAAAGCATATGATAAAGTGTGTATTCATCGCCGTTGACCTTCAAAGGATCCTGGTTTAATGAGTCTTTATACTGCTTATCGTAGTAATCGACAAGATTGAAAGAATCCCCACGATTATCTTGCAATATAATCTTCGGACACGCTCCCGTGATAAAATATGGAAGGCAATGCTCTATAAGTTTCTTGGCCAGGCTTTCCAAGTTATATGCAACTGCATCACGATATGGATTCTTAAAACCTCTTAGCGATACTATCGTCTGTCTGGGAGTTTCTTTAATGTCAAGAACTTTATCATTTTGTTCCGGCTTCACACCATCAAGAGAAAAGTCAAATGACCTTTGATGCCATTTCTTGTCTTCAATATATGTGCTGTTAATTGTAACTTTGTCAAAGGCCTTTAACCAAAGAAATCTCCCAATACCTTTGCAGCCTTTCTTTACCTTCAATTGAGAATATGCTTCAAGGAAAGATTGATAATTTGATTTATCAAAACCGTTTCCGTTATCAGTAACCCGAAAGTCTACAAAATGTGACTGTTCCTCGACTATATTGCCCTGAGCATCTTGACGAGTCTGTACTTCTTCCGACCGAAGCGCATCAATTACAATCTTTTTTTCTACAACAGGTATGTCTGTGTCTTCCAAAGATTGAATTGAATTAACCACAGTTTCAAAGAGCGGCCATAATGCTTTTGAAGATGACAATCTAATTTGGCCAACTTGTCCTGCCACGTTCACTGTAATTGGCATTAAGATCACGCTCCCTTCCTTTTATCTATCCCAAAATTTGCTACTATGTTCCATTCGAATCTGAGTAACCCCAATTGTCCGAATCATATTCTCCATATCAGTCTTTTTGTCCTTATCATAGTAATAAACAATCCATGGAGTATCGGAACCAACACGCTCTAAAATATCTTTAAAATATGGCATATCTACATCGCCCAAAGAATGCCCGATAACTTCTATAGAATCCACATCGTTAATACGATTGAAAAAGCTCAGATTCATAAGCAATGCTTTGCCCGTGTCTTTGAACGTTCTTTGATAAAAATCTGCTATTGCCTTGTTCTTACTCGAACGGCCCTCATCAAAGAGCTCTTCGCACTCATGTTGCCATTTTCTCCTCTGTTCTATAGCTTGTTTATTGCCATGTCCTATAATCGGAGCGACAGAACAGTACGGAGGTTTTCCGCCATGAATGTGACAAATATTTGATGGATCAATTTTATAAACTCGTTCCAACGTAGGCGTATAGTTAAACGTTAAAAAAAGATCAGTAGAATTATTTAAAAGCTCATTCTTTTTAACGATTGCTTTATTGAGTCTTATCTGCTTTACCCATTTCAGAAGATAGCCTTGCAACTCCTGTATAAATTGAAATTGTTCTCGAAAGTATGCATTCAGCGTATCCTCAATCTGAACCGGTCCAGATTCAAGATTCTGTAAGCTCCCTATTGCAGAGTCGCACACTGAATCTATTTCTGTCTCATCCGGATGCCCTAATTGTTCTTCGAACGTCTTCCACAATTCATCATAAAGAACGTCATCATGTTCCCTTAAGGCAGATCTCTGTTTTTCCTTTGGGACATGATATTCATCTGGATCGTAAGGCCAATAGCCATATGACTTTTCTAATTCAATCAGAAAATCCTCAGCATATCTTTTAAGATATGTTCTGAAATCCCAATATGAGGTTTTTAAATCATGTGCCCGATCAAATCCATTTCCAATTATATATAACTTCATTTCTTGTATATCATCCAACTATTTCAGGCATAGCTTCGCCATCCAGAAGAAGATGATCACATTCCTGCTCCTTCTGGTTCGCTCTGCTTTATCCTCACGCTACTATCCTTACCACGCGCCGGGCGATGAGCAGAAAAAATAGTGTGTTGTCTGGTAAAAACATTATACCAGAAAACTGATATTGCTTCTATCGGTTTCACTCCGGACCCATATTCAAATCGCTGTGATCACGGCTACACTGTGTCAAACACAGGGAGAAAAAGATATCAATTCTTCCCGAACAGATCCCTTGTGTACACCGTATCCTTCACATCGTCCAGCTTGTGATCGTACCGGTTGGCGATGTGCATATTGCGAAGCTAATCGGCCGAGTTTGCGAAGCAAAACGGCTGCATTCCGTTTCTGAACGGCCGGTACGAGGTAAGCGTTTAAATATCTGGTATCTGTGATTCAGTAGCTTTTTTCTCCATAATGGTAGATAGTAGCAATTCACTACATTCGCTGCCACGAGGAGGACTACCATGAATCACAAAATCCATCGCTCTGATGAAGAGTGGATGCAGCTTATCACTTCCTGCAGGCAGAGCGGTCTGTCTGACAAAGAATGGTGCGTATCCAACGGTATTGTTGTCAGCAGCTTCTACAATGCGGTCGTACGGCTTCGCAAAAAAGCCTGCCAGATCCCGGAACGTGAACAGAATGCGGAAAGAATTTATGATCTTACAGCATCCTCGCTTCCGGATGTTGTTCCGATTTCCGTCATTCCGGAAAGCAAAACATCCCATGCCGCTCCTGCCCTGCAGGACGCGGCTGCGCATTATGACAATTCACATATGGTTCAGATCACGGCCGGAAAGTTTTCTGTGCAGCTGCGCAATGGAACAGATCCGGCTCTTGTCGGGCAGATCCTGTCCTTTCTGGTGAACCGGCCATGTTAGCGGATATTTCGAGAGCCAGCCATATCTACATTGTCTGCGGTTACACGGATATGCGCAAATCCATTGACGGTCTGTGTGCTGTCATCCAGGATCAGCTGCAGATGAATCCGTCCGGAAGTTCATTGTTTCTGTTCTGCGGAAGACGCTGCGACAGAATCAAAGCTCTTCCGAAAGAACCGGATGGATATGTTCTGATCTACAAACGTCTTACGGCACAGTACGGGAGATACCGCTGGCCGAGAAACGAATCCGAGGTCCGAGACCTCTCCTGGAAGGAGTTCGACTGGCTGATGTCGGGGCTTGATATCGATCAGCCAAAGGCAATCCGCAGCAGTTAAATGCGCTCCGCCAAAGGCGATTATCTGTGCTCTGGCGATGCTGGAAAACGTTGATTTTCCAACGTTTTCTGATGATTTCTGTTCCTGTTTCCGGTATCATAAACATATCAGAAACAGGAGGAAAAACCGTTGCCGCAGGATGCTCTGGAGCTTCAGTTCCGCGAACTTCGCGATCAGATTTTAAATGCAGACCGCGAAATTGAAGAACTGAAAAAGCAGTTGAACAGGATCGCCATGGAGAAGGAAGACCTTCTTAAAGAGAAGAACCATCTTCAGGAGCAGGTTGACTATCTGAAGAAGAAACTGTTTGGCACCTCCAGCGAAAAGCGTTCCGGAGAATTAGAAGGACAGCTCCGCTTTCTGATCAACGAGGCGGAGGTTCTTTGCGATATCGTAGAGTCTCTGCCTGCAGAAGAGGAGCCGGAAGAAGATCTTATCTGTGACACATCGGAAAACAATCCATCGAAACCCAGACAGAAAAGAAAAACTCTTGAAGAAACTCTGGAGGGAAAACCGTTCACCAAAAGATACGTTGATCTCCCGGAGGACAAGAAGGTGTGTCCGGAATGCGGAACGCCGTACAAAAGGATTGGTGAAGAGTATCTGCGTACAGAATATGACATCATTCCTTCCGGAATCAGGGTCATCAAGTGGTACAGCATCACTTACCAATGCCCAAAGTGCTCCGGCAACGGAGTTGTTCCGGAACTGATCAGGAGCCGCGACGGACAGTACCACATGCTTCACGGAATGGCGTCTGCTTCTACGGTTGCATGGGCAGCTTTGTCATGGCGGACGAAACCCCTTTTCAGGTTTTGAATGAGAAGGATAAAAAGCCACAGTCCAGGTCTTACATGTGGGTGTTCCGCAGCGGTGAAGATGAGGGACCGCCGATTGTGCTGTACCGGTTATCATGTCGTTCTGGCAGTTCAGGGAACCGCCTATGTCAACAAGCTCTTTGTGATAGAGCGTGACATTCGTTCGGGTCATCTGACAGCGGACGAGATCAAAGAAAGACGCCTTCAGAAGGAAAAGCCTGTTCTGGAGGGCTTTTGGTTGTGGCTTGAGAAACAGAATCCGGAGAAGGAAACGCGTTTTGACAAAGCGGTGACCTATATCCGCAACAGGCAGAACCATCTGGAGAATTATCTTCTGGATGGACGCTGCAGTTTTTCGAACAATGCCAGTGAGCGAGCTGTAA
>ERZ1026872.534-NODE-534-length-10518-cov-5.809233_pt1 | contig 10518 bp, 6 predicted proteins | sample MGYA00380166_ERZ1026872 | MGnify/ENA primary metagenome ERZ1026872 (study PRJEB33269, sample SAMEA4719802) | human gut metagenome | biome: human-associated habitat; feature: organic feature; material: feces | place: Cameroon | collected 2013-10 ... | reverse complement strand
TGGTTGATATCACCGTGGTGCCGGATGATGAGATTATGCAGCATCGCCGCGTGGCGCTGCTGGAGCTGGTGCAGAAGCATATTCGCCAGCGCGATCTGTTCGCGTTAGTCGACCAGATTGCCCAGCTGCTGGTTACGGGATGTGCTACTGACAGCCAAATGAAAGCGTTGTTTAATTATCTGCTGAGATCGGGAGATGCGGTTCGTTTTCACGAGTTTCTCCAGGCGACGGTTGAACGTGCACCAGAACAGAAGGATAAGATAATGACCATTGCAGATAGGTTGCGGGAAGAGGGGCATTGGGAGGGAGTGCAACAGGGGGTACAACAGGGGTTGCAGCAGGGGGTACGTCAGGAGGCGTTACGCATTGCTCAAACGATGCTGGAAAACGGTATTGACAGCGCCATGGTTCAACTTATCACCGGTCTTTCCGCCGACGAACTGGCTGCTCTTCGTCACTAAATTTTAACCCGATAACCGACGTTATCGGGCCATTTCACTACACCGTTTTCACCCTGCGCCGCGAATCCAGTGAAATCAGCACCACCGAGGATAAAATCAGCAGCGTGCCCAGCCAGTCTGGCAGGGTAAAGCTGATGCCGAGCAGCAGCAGCGATAAAAACGCGCTGCTGAGCGGTTCGGCACAGCTGAGAATGCTGGCTTTCGGCCCGCCGATCATCTGTGCGCCTTTCAGGTACAGGCTGAAGGTGAGAGACGTGCCGATCACCACCAGGTAGAAAAAGGCCAGCAGCAGGTTGCCGGTAATCACGATATGGGTGCCCTGACCGGCGTAGAACGGCAGCAGCATTGCGCCGCCGAGAAGCATGCTCCAGCCGACGATCGGCAGCGTACCGTAGCGGGCAATCAGCGTTGAGGGATAGGTGGTGTAGAAGGCGGCGGCAAAGGCGGAAGCAATCCCCCAGAACAGCGCCGCGCCGGAGATAGACAGCGAGGTGGGGTCGCCGTGGGTCACCAGCAGAAAAGTCCCGATTAGCGAGGTGGCGATAGCGGCGAAGACAAACGCGCCCGGTCGTGCCTTACGCACGATGGCAAACCAGGCCACGATGATCGTCGGCGATAAAAATTGTAAAATGGTCGCGGTGGCGGCGTTCGATTTTTCAATCGCCAGCAGGAAGGTCAGCTGTACGGTCATTGCGCCTACCAGAGAAAAAATCAGCAGGCTGAAGGTATCTTTGTGGTTGCGGAAGAGGCGAAAAATACCGTCGCCGTGCAGGAAAGAGAAGGTGAGGAGAATAAAACCGCCGGAGAGCAGGCGGATCATCGTCAGAAACGGCGACCCCATCTGGCTGTGTTCCATAATGTACTGCGCGCAAACGCCGGAACTTCCCCATAATATCGCGGCAATTAAGACGTTAAGCATCCCTTTTCTGGTGGCACCCATTTTCCTCAACCCTGTCATCGTATTTTGTTGTGACGGGCATCATAGCATGGTGGAAAGCTTGCCCCCAGCGGCGTGCCGGGGGCAAAAGGGTTAGCTGAGATCGACGTTTTTGCTGCCGAACAGCCAGGTCAGCAGGAAGCCGCCAAGGTAGGCGACGGCGAGGCCCGCGGCGTAAACCGCCATCCCCGCATAGATGCCGCTGTTTGAGGTCATCAACGGGATGGCCACCAGGCCGGACGGACCGAAGACCGTATTCAGGCCAACCGGCAGCCCCATCCAGGCGACAAGGCCAATGAAGAAGCCGCCGCAGGCACCGCCGAGGCAGGCGGTGATAAACGGCTTCATACGCGGCAGCGTCACGCCATAAATCAGCGGTTCGCCCACGCCGAGCAGGCCGGGAATGATCGCTCCTTTAATCTGCGTACGCAGCAGTGAGCCCTGCTTCGCTCGATAGTACAGCGCCAGCGCCGCGCCTACCTGGCCCGCCCCCGCCATGGCCAGAATGGTAAACAGCGAGTTGAAGCCCTGCGCTTCCATCAGCGCAAAATAGACCGGCACAAAGCCCTGATGCACGCCGAACATCACCGCCAGCAGGAACAGACCGGCCAGCACCGCAGAGCCGAACGGGTTACCGTTGAGGTGCAGGAACAGCCAGGACATCCCGGTAAACAGATAGCCGCCAATAGGCATAATGACCACGAAGGTAACCGCGCCCATGATCAGCAGCGTCACTGCCGACGTGAGGATCATGTCGAGGTTGGCGGGCATGATGCGGCGCACCTGTTTTTCGACCCAGGCGCCGATAATTGAAGCGATCAGTACGCCGATGATGTTCCCGCGCGGGTCAATGGTGTGGCCGAAGAAGTCGGAGATTCCGGAGTAGAAGCCCACCGCCGCTTTGGGGTCATAGCCCAGAATAAACAGCGCGGCGATAATCGCCCCGTTCACGCCCGAACCGCCGAACGCTTTCTGCGCGTTATAGCCAATCAGAATGCTCAGGAAGGTAAACATGCCCTTACTGAACACTTTCATGTAGCTGATGATATCCACCAGCGTGGCGTTCGGATGCGCGTTCTCCAGTACGAACAGCTGTTCGGCCAGGGTCGCAAAGCCGAGCAGCAGGCCTACGGCAATAAAGCCAGGGATCAGCGGCGTAAAGATGGTGGCAAACTTGGCGAGGAATTTCTGTACGCTGCTGGTTTGCTTACCCTTGAGCTCCTGCTTTTTGGCATTCGCGATATCGGCCAGCGATGCACCAGAGTCAGCTTCATGCGCTGGCGTTTGCGGGGCCTCTTCCAGCATCAGGTTCATCATTTCTGAAGCGGTCTGCGCTTTGCCCGGGCCGAGGATAATCTGGAACTGCTCGTTGCTGACCACCACGCCCATGACGCCTTCGACCTGGCGGATGGCGGCGACGTCAGCATGGTCCTCATTGCGCAGCGTCAGGCGCAGACGGGTCATACAGTTACCCGCCTGCACGACGTTTGGCGCCCCGCCTACCAGGGTGAGAATGCGGGCTATCATCTCTTTATTTATTTTTGCCATTCTACGAACCCTCGTCAGTGGGAGGCGTGTTGAAGCGCTTTGCGGATAAAACCGTTGTTGTCGGCCAGCAGCTTTTTGGCGTCGTCGGCGCTCAGATTCGCCAGCACCATCACGATGGCGGTTTTGCAGTGGCGGCCGCTGGCATCCAGCGCCGTCTGCGCGGTCTGGCGATCGCACTCGGTGGCTTCCATCACGATGGAAATCTGTCGCTCAATCAGCTTGGCGTTGGTGGCCTCTACGTCGACCATCAGGTTGCTGTAGACCTTGCCGCTGCGGATCATCGAACCGGTAGTGATCATATTCAGCACCAGTTTTTGCGCCGTGCCTGCTTTCAGACGGGTCGAGCCGGTCACGACTTCCGGGCCAACAACCGGCGTAATGGCGATGTCGGCGCGCTGCGCCATCTCGCCGTGCGGGTTGCAGCTGACGATAGCGACCAGCGCATTTTGCTGATGCGCGTATTCCATTGCTCCCAGCACGTACGGCGTGCGGCCGCTGGCAGCGATACCGACCAGCACGTCATGCTCGTTAAAGCCCAGCGTACGTAAATCTTCCGCGCCCTGTGCGGCGTTATCTTCAACGTTTTCAACCGCTTTCAAAATGGCGGTGTGGCCACCGGCAATCAGGCCGACAACCTGCTCAGGACGGGTGCCGAAGGTGGGCGGGCATTCGCTGGCGTCAAGAATACCCAGACGGCCAGAGGTGCCAGCGCCGATGTAAATCAGTCGACCGCCGTGACGGAAAGCATTCGCCACGCTATCAACCAGCTGCGCTATCTGCGGAATATACGGGGTGATGGCGTGAGCAACCTGCTGATCTTCGTTGTTAATGACCGTCAGCATCTCTTCAGTGGAGAGGGTGTCAATGTTAGCGCTGTTTGCGTTGCGTCGTTCAGTCAGCAATTTGCTCAAGTCAATACTCATAGGAAACCTCATCATTCACAGTGGCGAGCAGTATAAGGAATTAATTATTCCATTCATGTGAAGGTTATCACGATTAGAGGCACGAGGTAATCATGATTTACAGCGGTGGCGGGGAGTTTTGAGGTAATAAAATTGGAATATTTTATTACCTCTGTGAATTTTAGGGCGCGATGCGCGGTTTAAGCAGCCCGAAAAACAGCGCAATTGCGTAGGAAATCGCCATCGCGAGACTCATTTTCAGCATGGTTTCACCGCCCAGTCCTGCCAGCGGCGCGGCAATGCCTCCGCAGACGAACATCAGCGTACCCATCAGCGCCGACGCGGTACCCGATTGCGCGCTGCTGACCGCGCTCATGGCTTCCGCACCGGAGACGGTGCTGATCCCGCTCATAAACGACACCGTGAAGAACAGGCCAATCAGCGCCATGACCGGCTGTTGCTGCCAGGCGAGCAGTAGGGTGACCAGCGCGCACAGCACCGCCAATAATAAACCCCGGCGCAGCAGCGTTTCCGCGGCGACGCGACGCGCCAGTTTTGAAAAGATCAGGGCGGCAATAATCAGCCCAATCCCGTTCAGGCCAAACAGCAGGCTGAACTGCATCGCGCTCATGCCGTATTCGCTCTGAATGACGAAGGAAGAGGAGCCAATGTAGGAAAACAGCCCGGCCATCATAAAGGCCTGAATCAGGCAGTAGCGCATAAAGCGGCGGTTTTTGAGAACCGGCGTTCCTTTCGGCTGCGTCGCTGCATCGGGGCCGTTGGCTGGCAGGGTTTCATGCAGTACGACAAGGCTTAAAAGCAGCAGCACCGCGCCGATTCCCGCCATCGTCCAGAACAAAATTCGCCAGTCAAACGCGGTGATAATATAGCCGCCGAGCACCGGCGAAAGCACCGGCGCAATGCCGTTAACGGTCATCAGCAGGGCGAAGAACTGAGTGAGCAGCGTGCCCTGATAGCGGTCGCGGGCGATCGAGCGTGATAGCACTGAACCACCGGCACCGGCGAAGCCCTGCAAAAAGCGCCAGGCAATCAGCAGATGAATATCGTGGGTGATGGCGCACATAGCCGACGAGAAGATAAACAGCAGCAACGACAGCGCCAGCGGCTTGCGGCGGCCAATGCGGTCGCTGAGTGGGCCAAAGAACAGCTGGCCGAGGCCAAGACCGAGCAGCGCGGCGGTAAGCGAGAGCTGGGTTTGCGTGCCGGTAGCGTTTAGCTGTTCGGTGATTTCCGGCAGCGCCGGGAGATAAAAGTCGGTACACAGTGGGCCAATAGCGGTTAGCAGACCCAGAACCACGACCCAGGAGGGGGAGATGCGCGGCATGAAAGCTCCTTTTATTTTTCATAATCAATGAGGGGAACGGTGCTGGCTGCACCCTCACCCCGGCCCTCTTCCTGGAAGGGAGAGGGGGAAAACCCGCGCCGGTATTTACCTACGACGCCAATCGGTTCCCTCGCCCCTTTGGGGAGAGGGTCTTGTAGGCCTGATAAGCGCAGCGTCATCAGGCATCGCGGGCACATTGCCGGATGGCGGCGAAACGCCTTATCCGGCCTGCACCCCGCCGCCCAGCGACTGCCAGAGCGTAATACGGTTCGCCAGATCCGTTTCCTGTAAGGCAATCAGCGTCTGCTGCGCTGACCACAGGGTGCGCTGCGCCGTCAGCGCGGTCAGGTAATCGCCAACGCCCGCCTGGTAGCGTTTCATCGCCACGTCCAGCGTCTGCTGCTCCGCCGCCACGTATTGCCTCTGCGCATCAAGCTGTTCGCTCAGCGTCTGGCGACGCGCCAGCGCATCCGCTACGTCCTTAAACGCGCTCTGAATCGTTTTTTCGTAGGTGGCGATTAGCCCCTTTTTCTCCGCCTCGGCGTAGCGAAGTTGCGCCAGATTGCTGCCGCCGGTAAACAGCGGCAGCGAAATAGACGGCGCGAAGGACCACACGCTCATGCCGTGGCTAAACAGTGAAGATAGCGCATCGCTGCCTACCCCGGCGCTGGCGGTGAGTGAAATGGTCGGGAAGAAGTTTGCCCGCGCCGCGCCGATATTGGCGTTGGCGCTCTTCAGATTGTGCTCCGCTTCCTGAATATCCGGGCGCGTTAGCAGTACGGACGACGAGACGCCCGCCGGGACCAGTGAAATGGTGTTGGCGGCCAGGCTCTCCAGCGTACCCGGGAGCAAGGCATCCGCTACGGTGGTGCCGGCCAGCAGGTTAATGGCGTTTTTATCCTGCATCACCAGCGTTTGGTAGCTGGCGACGCTGGCGCGTGCCTGCTGATAAACGCTCATCGCCTCGCTCACGTCAGTGGCCGCCGCGGTCCCGATTTGCTGCTGACGCTGGACGATTTTCAGCGAGTCGGCGGCGCTTGCCATGGTTTGCTGCGCCAGCGCCAGGTTGCTGTTGTCCGCCGCCAGCGTGACCCACGCGGTGGTGAGCTCGGAAATCATCGTCAGACGGGTGTTCTGCGCGGTGAATTCGCTGGCAAGCCAGGTTTCACGAGCCGCGCGGGACAGACTCTGATTACGACCAAACAGATCCAGCTCGAAGCTGGAGACCGCGCCGTCGGCCTGCGCGGTGGTGCTCACCCCGCTCGCCAGCGTGCGGCTGCGGGTATTGCTGAGTTCGGCGTTAACGGTCGGCATTAACGACGCGCGGGTTTCGCCGTACTGCGCGCGAGCGGCGTCAATATCGGCAATGGCTTTTTGCACATCGCGGTTGCTGCTGAGCGCCTGGCTCACCAGCTTTTGCAGGCGCACATCGTTCACCACCTGCTGCCAGTTACCGACCACGGCGGTCGCTTCACCGTGGCTGCCCGGCAGCGTCGCCGGGATAGGCGCGTCCGGGCGCTGATAGTTGGGGTCCATCGACACGCAGCCCACGCTCAGAAGCGCAATAAATAAAACGGATAAACGGAACATAACTTACTCCAGACGGCTGCGTTTACCGGCGAACAGACGTTTCACCAGCACAAAGAACAGAGGAACAAAGAAAATTGCCAGCAGGGTTGCCGTAAGCGTCCCGCCGATAATCCCGGTACCGATGGCAATACGGCTGTTAGCACCCGCACCGGTCGCCACCGCTAGCGGCATGACCCCGGCGATAAACGCCAGCGAGGTCATGATGATCGGACGCAAACGGGTCTGCGCTGCACGCAGCGCAGCGCGGGAAAGCGAATAGCCCTCCGCCACCGCGGCTTCGGCGAACTCGACGATCAGAATGGCGTTTTTCGATGACAGCCCGATGGTGGTTAATAGCGCCACCTGGAAGTAGACATCATTGCTCAGGTCACGCATCCATGCGGCCAGCGCCGCGCCCAGCAGGCCGAGCGGGATAACCATGATGACCGAAATTGGCACCGACCAGCTTTCATACAGCGCCGCCAGGCACAGGAACACCACCAGAATGGAAATGGCATACAGGCTCATCGCCTGGCCGCTGGCCAGTTTTTCCTGCAACGACAGTCCGCTCCAGGCCCAGGTGGAGCCCGCCGGCAGGTTATTGGCCAGGTTTTCCATGGTGGTCATCGCGGTACCGGAACTGGCGCCGGTGGCGTTTTCGCCCTGGATTTCATAGGCCGCCGCGCCGTTGTAGCGCACCAGGCTTTCCGGGCCGTATTCCCAGCGGGTCGTGGCAAAAGCGGAGAACGGCGTCATGCTGTTATCGCTGCCGCGCACGAACCATTTTCCGAGATCGGACGGTGAGGCGCGAGAGTCGCTATCGCCCTGGATATAGACTTTTTTCACGCGTCCGCGGTCGATAAAGTCGTTCACGTAGGTACCACCCCAGGCGCTGGAGAGCGTTGAGGTGACGTCGCTCAGCGACAGCCCCAGCGACACGGCTTTGTTGTTATCGATATCCACCTGTAGCTGTGGTGTTTGCGGCATATCGTTGGCGCGCACGGCGTGCAGAGTGGCATCCTGATTGGCTTGGCCAATCAGCTGATCGCGCATTTTCAGCAGCTCGGCACGGTCGGTGCCGCCGCTGGCCATCAGTTCAAAGGTAAAGCCGTTGCTTTGGCCGAGGCCGTCCACCGACGGTGGCGTCATCGCAAACAGCGTGGCATCGCGAATCGCCCCCAGCTCTTTGGTGGCGCGTAGGGCAATGGCCTGCGCGGTATTTTCCGCGCCTTTACGCTCGGACCAGTTTTTCAGTGAGACGAAGGCCATGCCGGCGTTCTGCCCGCTGCCGCTAAAGCTAAAGCCGTTAACCGTGAAGATAACGTCGGTGTTGGCTTTCTCTTTGTTGAGGAACCAGTCGGTTACCTGCTTGCTGACCTCGGCGGTACGTGAGTTTGTGGCCCCGGCGGGCAGAGTGTACTGCACCATGATCTCGCCCTGGTCTTCCACCGGCAGGAAGCTCCCCGGCAGTTTCCACATCGCCAGCGCCATGCCGCCGCAGATGGCTAAATAGACCACCATAACCAGCCCGGAGCGGCTCAGGGTATTGAGCACCCGGTGCTTGTATTTACGTTCAGTAGAGCCATAAAAGCGGTTAAATGCGCCGAAAAATCCTTTTTTGTGCGGCGGCGTATGTTGCAGGATTGAGCCGCACAGTGCGGGCGTAAGGGTTAACGCCACCACCACGGAGAGCATCATTGCCGAGATAATGGTGACCGAGAACTGACGGTAAATCACCCCGGTGGAACCGCCAAAGAAGGCCATCGGCAGGAACACGGCGGACAGCACCAGCGCAATGGCGACCAGCGCTCCGGAGATTTCGCCCATCGATTTTTCGGTCGCTTCCCGGGCGGGTAGCCCTTCGTCGCGCATAATACGCTCGACGTTTTCTACCACCACGATGGCGTCATCGACCAGCAGCCCTATCGCCAGCACCATGGCGAACAGCGTCAGGGTATTGATTGAGTAACCGAACAGCGCCAGCACGCCAAACGTGCCGAGCAGCACCACCGGCACCGCCAGCGCGGGGATAAGCGTCGCGCGGATGTTTTGCAGGAACAGATACATCACGCAGACCACGAGGAAGATGGCTTCAAACAGCGTTTTCACCACATCTTCGACGGAGATCTTAATAAATTCAGTGCTGTCTTTCGGGTATGCAACATCGTAGCCCTGCGGCATGTTGCGTTTGTACTCGTTGATTTTATCCTTCACCAGCGTCGCGGTGCTCAGGGCGTTAGCCCCCGGCGCTAGCATTACCGCCATACCGGCGGCCGGGTGGCCGTTCAATTTGGCGACAGCGGTGTAGTCTTCGCTGCCCATCTCGACGCGGGCGACGTCACCGACGCGCACCACCGCGCCGTTGGACTGGCTTTTAATGATGATGTCTTTGAACTGGTCGACGGTTTGCAGACGCGACTGCGCGCGCACGGTGGCGGTCAGCTGCTGGGTGTCCGGCGACGGCAGGGCGCCGATTTTACCGGCGGAAACCTGCACGTTCTGCGCTTCAATCGCGCTTTGTACGTCGGACGGCATCAGCGAATAGGAGGCCAGCTTCGCCGGATCCATCCAGATGCGCATGGCGTATTCCGCGCCGAACACTTGCAGGCTGCCGACGCCGTCGAGACGGGCCATCGGGTCCTGCATATTGCTCACCAGCCAGTCGGCGATGTCGGAGCTGCTGGCTTTATCGGTTTTGTCGTAAACCCCCATGATCAGCAAGAAGTTGCTCTGGGATTTCACCACCGTCACGCCGGACTGCTGCACTTCGCTCGGCAGGCGGGATTCGGCCTGCTGCACTTTGTTCTGCACCTGCACCTGCGCGGTATCCGGGTCGGTCCCTTGCTCAAAGGTGACGTTGATACTGACCGAACCGTCGGAGCTGCTGGTGGAGGTGAAGTAGAGCAGGTTATCCAGCCCGGTCAGCTGTTGTTCAATGACCTGGGTGACGCTGTTTTCCAGCGTTTGTGCCGATGCGCCGGTATAGGTGGCGGAGATTTTAATCGACGGCGGCGCGACGTCCGGGTATTGCGCGACCGGCAACGTTTTGATGGCCAGCATAATCAGGATGGCGATAACCCAGGCGAAGACCGGGCGACGCACGAAGAAACGGGCAAACATCAGGCGTTTCCTCCGTTAGCTTTCACTTCAACCGGTTTCACCTGCTGGCCGACGGCGACTTTCGCCGTCCCTTCGACGATCAGCTTATCGCCCGCTTTCAGGCCATTGAGCACCAGCCATTTGTCGCCATAGGTGTCGCCGGTTTCCAGCGCACGCTGCTCGACCTTGTTGTCGGCGGAGACCACCAGTGCGGTCGCGATCCCTTTAGCATCGCGGGTGACACCCTGCTGTGGCGCCAGAATGGCATCGTTCATGATGCCTTCATCCACTTTGGCTCGTACGAACATACCCGGCAGCAGCTGATGATGCGTATTGGGGAATACGGCGCGCAGGGTCACCGACCCGGTGGATTCGTCGACGGCGACTTCGGTCAGCGCCAGGCGGCCTTTTTCGCCGTAGGTGCTGCCGTCTTCAAGCTGCAGGGTGACGCCGAGCGTATCGCTATTGGCCGCCAGCGACTGCTTACGCAGACGCAGCAGGTCGACGCTGGAGCGGGTAAGATCGACGTACATGGTATCCAGGCCACGAATGGTTGCCAGCGCCGTGGTTTGCTCGGCGGTGACCAGCGCGCCCGGCGTGACGGAGGAGATACCGATGCGCCCGGCAATAGGGGCGCTGACGGTGGTCCAGTTAAGG